>Ga0208979_100424_pt1 | contig 27709 bp, 21 predicted proteins | sample HotLakConsUCCSLE_FD_184738 | JGI IMG/M metagenome (GOLD analysis project Ga0208979, IMG submission 184738) | Hypersaline microbial mat communities from Hot Lake, Washington, USA - Hot Lake Consortium UCC-SLE (SPAdes) | ecosystem: Environmental > Aquatic > Non-marine Saline and Alkaline >... | reverse complement strand
TGATTGTGTAGCCCTGTTTCTTTAACGCATGGACCTGATTGTAGTTTTCTAGCCGCTGCGCGCGTTTTTCCTCGCGTTGCTGTTGACGAGAGCTTTTCGGTTTGGGTAGCTCAGTCAAATCAATGCCCGCTTCTTGAAGTTGAGCTATCTCAACGGATTGAATGGCTTGCGATTTACCTTGGAAGGCTTTTTCGAGTGTCTCTTCTAGATTTTGCAATAGATGAAACCGATCGGCGACTTGAATGGCGTCAGGTGCGCCTGCTGTCATGCCGCTTCGGTAAGTCTTTGAGCGGTCACGCGATAGGATTTCAACACCCGGATGGGCCTTCAGCCAAGCGGCTAGGGTCTGGGCGCTGCGGTCGGGCAACAACGCAATCGGGCGATGGGCTTCTAAGTCCACTAGAATTGTCCCGTAGTGCTGGCCTCTACGCAGCGCAAAATCGTCTACTCCTAATATCTTAGGTGTCTTTATCGGCGGTAAGGGCAGGGATTTAAGCAGGTTGAGCAGGGTGCTACCACAGCAGCGTAAGCCCAACTGAGCGCATAATCGCGCACCGGCCTGACCCCCTGCGGTGAGTGCGATCTCCTGGAGATGCTCGACGAGGCGCTGTGTTTTCCTCGCCCAAGGGGCGGCAACCTCAGGAAAGCGTTCAGTGAAGATACGACGGCGGCAGGATGGATTGTCACAAAAGAATTTACACACTTGAACGATCAACGTCAGGCTAAATGACACGCAGGGTAAGTCGGCCAATGTGCGGTCGTAGCGACTATGGACGCGATGGCTTGGCTGGCCACACAGGGGACAAGCCGCTGGTATCTGGGTGGACCTCAGGTTGAGTGTCAGTCGGTGCTCACTGGGCAGCAGATCGTAACTATCGAGATGAAGCCGATGAAGCTTAGGCAGCAGGCGTTGAAGCAGTTCCATGAGTGAAGTACCCGAAAGGTAGTGGCTTCAATAGTTTCCTGCGACTGGCTGCGGATCACCAAAAGTTGGGAAGAGCCTAAACTATGGAGCTAAAACACTAGCTTTGCTGACATCAAAAGGCTGGATTCTCTGTACCTGATGATTGGAGATTATTGTTATTGCTATGAGGTGAATAAGGTGGGAGAACAGATAACTCGGCTCAAAACCGTTCGACCCAGGGACGTAGCTCTATTTCCCATGTCCAAGCGCTGCGGTGCTGCATTAGGGTGTTTAGATAGGCTTGTGAGATCGCATCCGGTTCTAAGAAACTATCCGGCATATCCTCAGGCTGCGGTCGGTGAGGTGATGCGATGCTCCCATCAATAATAAAATGAGCCACATGAATGTTCTTCGGCGCTAGCTCTCTGGCCATACTTTGAGCCAGCCCGCGCAGGGCAAACTTACCCATCGCGAAAGGCGCAGAAAGCGCATAGCCTTTCACACTCGCAGAAGCCCCTGTGAACAAAACAGCCCCGTGCCCCTTTTTGAGCATTCGCTTCACGGCCTGCTGGCCTACGAGAAAACCGCCGTAGGCTGTGACTGCTAATGTTTTTTCAACATCGGCAGGTTTTAAATCAACCAGAGCTCCGTGCGTGCGGTAGCTGGGATTGTAAACAACAACATCGGGCGAACCAAGGCGATTATCAACGTTGGTAAAAAGCTGTTCAACCTCATTTTGCTCAGAGGCATCGCATTGAAAAGCTTGAGCACTAATTTCATCGCAAAGAGATTTTAACTTATCCATATTTCGAGCGGCTAGCCCTATGGTCATGCCATTTTTAGCAAACAGACGGGCTACCGATGCGCTAAGTCCATCGCCTGCACCGACAATCAAAGCGTTTTTGAAGTTCATAGGCTTGAATTAATTTCCTGTGGTATCGACGTGATGATTTTTGGATGTTCTTGTGATAAAAAGCGTGCTGATCTCACTGTTTGAAATGGGCAACAACATCGCGGCGGAACAGCAGCCAGAGCGCGATCAGCTGCAACACCATAAAGACGCCAATGCCAGCATAGACTGTGGCAGGCGAGGCCATCTCTGCTGGCATTGGGCTGACATATTGCGTGATCAGCCCTTGGGAATAATCAAAGGCTCCGACCGCGTTATAGACCACAAGCACACCCCAGACCCGAATTCCGCGCTGCGTCCAAAAGAGGAAGAGCATTACCGGTAAGATGAAGCCGAGGGTGACATCGCTCAGCCACGGACCCAGCCAACCATTTGGAGCAGAACCGCCGAACATTTCCACGGTGGGAAGGAAAAGGACTGTTTGAGTCCGGAAAAGCGTTGCCCCCATCAATAGGGTGATGGCCCACCTGACTGTGTTGGTCATTATCAATACCTTTTTACTAAGTTTGTTTATTGAGTTTGTTTTTTATCGCCGCGCGCAGGGTCGCCGTGATAGCGAATACAAAGCTGGCCAGCGCTAGCGCCACCCGAACCCAGTGAAGCGCAATCCACATCTGGATCGTGCTGACCATCTCCTTAGGCGAGTACTGACCCTGGAATGAAGCGATCACGACCTGAAGGTGGTATCCCACGGTGATCGTGCAGTTGATAAGCCAAAGACACAGCGCCCAGACCCAAAGCCGCCGAACGCCGTTGCCCTTGGGTGAAGTGAATGTTGCTGTAAAGAGCGCGATCGTCTTTGTGAGTGCGACAGGGATAATTGTGCAAGCGATCGCAATCCAGTATTTCGGGAAAAGCTCGACTAATTGCTCACCGCTCATCGCTGGCACCAGGTTGCCAAGTCCCAGAAAGACAATTCCGAAGGAGAGGCCGACCATGATACCGCCGCCTGCAAACAGCCCAGCGGCGACAACGGCTATGAAATGAGATCGTTTAGGCATCGGAAATTTCCTCTAATTGAGTCTCTTGGGTCGGTAAGAACTCAGTGCCCTCGCGCTGTGGAAAGTATTTCATTAGGCGTTTTCAATTCCTCTAAAGTCTTCGTTTCCTTTTTTGATGAGACGATAGAAAATGTAAACGTGTGCGATTATAAGGATTGGGAAAAACAAGATTGAGACGAACCACATTGTGCCAATGTATTGATTGAACAAATCAATACTGATGGCGATGCGTCCGACATTCGCGATATCTGCAACGCCGATAAAGGTAAAGAGCCAAATCAACGACACTGCCAAGCTAGAGCGTCCGCGCAGGGCAATCGCCGCAATTAATGCGCTGATGCCAGCGAGTAAATCACCGTAGGCGATCGCAGACATCACTTGCTGTGGCAAAGAGGGATCTATCTGTCCAACAACCAACAATGCAAAGCCCGCGAATCGAAAAACATGCAATAGCAGCAGCGGCAAAACGGCTTTTTCAAAGGGTAGCTTTGAGAGCTTCGGTTGCACGTACCAGAAAAAAATCAACGTGTATACAACCAATCCTATGGTGCTCTGAACGCCCAAAATAGTCCAATTATTCATGATCATTCGTTTTCTCCATTGTCTAAGTTATTGCTATCAGAGTATTAAATTCTCTTTGATGTCATCACGCTCAGACCTGAAGGGGTTTGGGTCGTCCCCACCAAAAGGCAATGGCTAAACCACCAAAAAGGAGAGCTTCACCCATTGGAATGAAGCCAATCCAGGCTCTGACATCAGCACTGCTGAGCACAATCACAGATCGATAGAACGCCATTAACGCCATGCCGATCGCATTAGCAGGAGCCAGCAGGTATGCCAACTCACTATTTCGAGAGGCGAGGCGCAGACTCAACCCCCAAGCCACCAGCACAGAACCTGTGAAGGCTAAAAAGTAATGGCCTACTCCACCTGTGGGAATTGGAGAGTGCCCCGTGATTAAGAAAATTAGCATTGTCGTAAGCATGGTGATGCCAAGCAATATGAGTGCTCCACCAGTGAAACCACACAGCCTTCCATAAGCAGAATTCATCTATTCACTCCAAAATTAAATGCTGGCCACTCAGAGACTACAGATTCCTAACAGCGGTAAATTTCTCTCAAGCATTGTTCGATATCTTGATCTTGAAAGATAAAGCCTGCCTCTAGCAGTTTGCTCGGGGAGACGCGCTGCCCCGTCAGAACCAGTTCTTGCCCTAGTTGCCCCATCAGCGCTTTGATCAAGAAAGCGGGTGCAGGGACAAAACTTGGTCTGCCCAACGCTTTGCCCAGGCTTTGGGCAAAAACCCGATTGCTACAGACCCCCGGCGAAACGATGTTGATCGGGCCATTGAGGTCGGGGCGGTCAAAAATGAACTCGATGGCGGCGACTAAATCGCGCAAACTGACCCACGACATGATTTGCTTCCCCGTGCCGGATTTTCCCCCCAGGAAATAGGGAAACGGAGTTGCCATGGTTGGCAGTGCGCCCTCATTGCGATCAAAGACGACCCCGATTCGCAGCAGTGCGACCCGATTGCCTGCCTCAACGGCTGGCTCCGTTGCCTGTTCCCATTGGTCGATCAGCTCCTGCAAAAAGCAAGTGCCTGTCCTGCGATCAGTGTCAGCTTCTGAAAACGCCTCATGGTCATGATCATAAAATCCGTAGGCACTGACCGCTGACGCGTTAATCAGACGAATCTGGGGATTCTGTTTGCAGGCCTCAACACAGATGTGGGTAGTATCCAGACGGCTATCGGTCATGACTTGCTTGTAGGCATCCGACCACGGTTGGTCACTCACATTGGCACCCGACATGTTGATGATGACGCTTAATTCCTCAGCTGAGTAGGCCGAAAATTCTTCCCAGGAACAGCAATCTGCTGCAAAGGGAAATTTTTGCTGAAGTCGCTGAGGGGTTCTTCCTACGAGCACCAGGGAGCAAGACTTTTCGTGGAGCCGCTGAACCAGCCTGGTGCCGACCATGCCGCTGGCTCCGCAAATAGCAACTTTTTTCATGACGGTACGACAATCTCCTCATCAATTAACTGCTGGAACATCTGAGTGACGGTTTCTTCCAACGGACGATAGGTTATACCCAACTCGCGAATGCTCTTACGGTTATCGATTTTGACCGGATAACCAACATTACGAGCGAGCACCCTGCGCGATAGCGTCTTGTCAATCAGCGGGCCAATTAGCCAGATTAATCCCTTAGGGATAATCCGCTTCGGAAAGGGGAAATCATCGCCAAATTGATCGCGAAGGATCTGAGCAATTTCAGGAAAGCTGCTGTTCTCGGCAGAGATAAGGTAGCGTCCCTCCGCTTCTGGTATGAACGCAGCGCCAAGATGAGCGTCGGCCACTTCGCGAACATCCACCAAGCCCACTCCAAAGTTAGGAATGCCGCTCTTGAACGTGCCATCAGCGAGTTGCGTCATAAAGTTGAAGGATTCAGATGTCGCATAGGGACTAATTCCTGGCCCCATGACAAAGGCAGGATTGACCGTGACCAGCCGCCACTGATCCTGGGTTTGGGCAATTTTCCATGCCTCTTTTTCCGCTTCGGTTTTCGAAAAGGAATAGGGCTGGTGGGTTAAGGAGGAAGTGGTGTTCCAGTCGTCTTCGGAGAGAAACGGCTTACCGCTCGCTAAAAAATCGGCATTGTCTCCAAAGACGGCAACATAGCTGCTGGTAACGACAACACGCCTAACGGATGACGTTCGCTTTGCCTGCTCAAGCACATTGCGAGTGCCCAGCTTAGCCGGATCGACAAGTTCTCGTTGGGCATCTTTTACTCTCAGAGAGAACGGTGATGCAGTATGAAAAACAATTTCACAGTCCGCCATTGCCTCGGCATAGGAACCCTCGGCGAGTAGATCAGCAGCAAAATAGGTAATGTTGCCGGGTAAGTCGGCTTGGAGGGCTTCTAAGTGAGCCAGTTTTTGCTTATTAGCAGGGTCGCGAACAGCAGCGTGAACGTGATGTCCGGCTTCGAGGAGGCGCTTGATTAGCCAACCGGCAACGTAGCCAGTTGCACCAGAAACCATCACTTGCCTAGGCGACATAAAGGTAGACCGATTGGAGATAACCATGCTGAAACTTTTTTTCTAACTTTAGTCTTCGATTCTTCGCAATTAGATAATGGGCTTACTGAACCGTGAAGCCACCATCGACCAAGATACTTTGTCCAGTGACGAAGCTCGAAGCTGTGCTGGCTAACCAGAGGACGGGCTGCGCGATTTCTATGTCGCGTGCCAGTCGTCCGATCGGATGCAGCGAGGAAAGATATTTTGCGGCATCCGATTCTTCACTCCCAGCAAAACGGTCCAACATTTCGGTGATGACGACTCCTGGCGCGACGGCATTGATGCGGATGCCTTGGTTGGCGTATTCTAAAGCGGCAGCTTTCGTGATTCCTTCAACGGCATGTTTGCTTGCAACGTAGATCGCAGCGCCTGCCATACCGACATGTCCGACGGCTGAGGATGTGTTTACAATCGAGCCACCGCCCGACTTCAGCATCGCCGGAATTTCGTATTTCAGCGCCGCGATCACGCCCCAGACGTTCACGTCGAAGATACGTCGGTATTCAGCTTCGGGAATTTCGGTGAGCGGGCAAGAGGATTCAACTCCGGCGTTGTTAAAGGCTACATGCAGTCCGCCGAAGTGGGAGACCGTTCTTTCCACCAAAGCAGCAACCTCACTTTCTTGGGCGATATCCGTTTTGACAAACAGAGCCTCGCCGCCCGCCGCATGGATTTCTGCGACGACTTCCGCACCAAGGTTTTCGCGACGACCACTTAGGACGACTTTCGCTCCTGCGGCTGAGAAGGCGATGGCAGTTGCTTTACCAATGCCAGAGGTCGCTCCGGTGATGAGAACGACTTTATTTGCGAAGGATAAATTCATTGTTTTGTTGGGTTAAATGGGTAAGTAAGTTGAATGGGTAAGTAACAGGTTGTTGTGTTTTCGTATCAGTGATGAAAATCTCAGTAAAATAGGCTCAAGATGGCCAACATGAAAGTGTTGCTGAGGATTAATGCTCCCTTGCCCCACCATGAGCGTATTAACCGAAAAACATAGACACTGAGCAGTAGTACCAGCCCAACTTCAAAAAAGACAAAGATGTTGCCGTAATGGTCTGGATCCCAGTAGGAGATCGGACTCTCGAATCGAACATTACTCAGCGGCCAGAAATGTCGATGGGCGTCTTCTCGGTGGAGTGGCAAATCTGCTAGGCAATGGAATAGAACGCTGGCGCTGCAAAGGGCGATCGCAGTGCCTATACTGTGCCATTTTGTCTGACGTCCCAACCTTACACCCAGCCCAATTCCAACCAGCGCAAGTGGAATCGAATTCCAAACATCAAAGGTGTTTTGCCAGAACAATTCATAGTAAGCGACATCCCAGATCTGCGTCTCTGGCATGCCCGCAATCAGTTTGGCCCAGCCATAGAAAACAAACATTGCCAAATCTGGAATGAGCGCTCCTAGCACAATCGGCCAGTTCCACTCAGCATGAGACCTCCGTCCTAAAATAGCCAGGTTGATAATTGCATGGGATGGAGTATTCATACAGTCTACGGATATGTTCTTCTATTTGTTTTATGACTGTTGCTTATGACTTTTGAAAGGCTAGTATTGCAAACACTGCGGCTGTAGTCGCCATGACTACTCGCACCCAATGCAGCAGTACCCAGATTTGCAACCTGCTGGTTGCCTTTGCCGCGCTATACTTCAGGCCCATGAAAGCCAAATTATTTGGCAAATGGTAAATCAGCGTAATCGCTATGGTAAGTAGCAGGCCCACTAAAGCGATTAGCCAAAGGGATCGAGTTTCAGGGATATTCCAATTGAAAACAACAGACAACAGTGTTGCAATCAAAGCGGGTAAAAGAGTCACTGTGGTGGGGGCTAAAAGCAGTGGAAATTTCACCTTAAAATCTTGCATAAATGCTATCGGCTCAATGGATTGCCAATAGCGCGCATAGCTCATGCCGATATTAATCATATTGCCAACAAAAGCAGCAGTGGCAATGATGGCGACAATGGCTGCTATATTTTTCATCTTTGTCTAAGCCTTTAAGCTACAGGTATGGAGCATTAGCGCTTGGCGTTCTTGTTCATTTGCTGAAAGAGAAATCCTGGGGCAAGGCGACTCATCAGCTTTAGCTGTGCCGACTGACCGGGGGTGATTTCGTCAGTATTGTTCTTAAGTCCCTTGAGCAGTGCGGCGACTAACTTTTCAGGTGATATGCGGGGGAATGACGGATCGAGGTCAGCAGCTAGTTCGGTATCGACGACCGGCGGCAATAGCTCCACCACTCGAACTGCAGTGTCCGCCAGTTGTGCCCGCAGGCTTTGGGTGTACGAGTGCAAAAATGCTTTGCTCGCGCTGTAAACCGGGGCCGGGGCATAGGGAGCGTAGGCTAAGCCTGAGCTGACGTTGACAATGACCGACTCGCGTTGCAGCATCCCTGACAAAAAATGGTGAACTAGGCGCACCGGACCTGACACGTCGATGTCGATTTCTTGCAGCTGTTTCTCCAGCGGAAAACCCTGGGTGACATCAAACGTGTGCATGATCCCGGCATTGTTGACCAAGACATCCGTGCCGCCATCTGCATCCATGGCATCACGCAGTGCAACAACAGCTGCCTCGTCAGCCACATCGCAGACCTGGGACGAAATATTCGGATGCTTGGCTGCCGCTGCCGCTAGCTTAGTCTGGTTGCGGCCAGTGATCACCACGGCAGCGCCTTCGTCAGCGAACGCAAGCGCCATCGCCAACCCAATTCCCGAACCACCGCCTGTTACAACGACACGCTTTCCATTCAAGTTCATATCAATGGTTCCTTAATCAGTACCAGCCCAAATACGGACGGACATAAATGACTTTCAAAAAGAAAGCTATCTAACTTGCAAAACAAGAGTAACTTTTTAGCTGGCAAAATGCAACTTATAATTGCAAGACTGTCTATACGTACGCCTCAATTTATGCCCGTTGGCAAAGATACACCGCGCTCCAACTGCCCGATTGCTTGCACGTTAGATTTACTGGGGGATCGATGGACACTGGTGGTGCTTCGCGATGTGCTGTTGGGGCAGCGCCGTTTATTCTCAGAAATCGCCGCTGACGAAGGTATTGCGACCAATACGCTCACTGGCCGACTGGAGCGACTCACCAAGGCAGGTTTGCTTGAGCGTAAGCAAGATATCCGCGATGGCCGCAGTCATCGATATGTGCCAACTGAGCGGGGTCTAGAGCTGATTCCGGTCATAATTGAGCTGATGATTTGGGGAAGTAAGCACACGTCGGGCTCGGTGCCTGCCGAACTTTTGGCCCGCGCTGTGGGCGATCGGGAAGCATTGCTGTCAGAACTGACCGAGCAGGCCCGCAATTTTGATGCAGATACGGCAGAGTCATTTGTTACTGAAACGGAATAAAATCTGCGGCATCTAGGAACGAATGCCCTCTCTGCGGCCACAGATGCACAACGGGCTCGGGATGCTGGTGTCACAGCAGAGGCCCAAAAAGCCAGACAGTTTGAACCGAAAGTTGTGTATTAGTCGAGGCTAAAAGATGGAGCCATATCTCTGTCTGACGAATCCTTTGTCTGACAAACTGGCCTGAATCTGAATATATATGGCTCAGTGCGCGGTAGCCGTGAGCAGTTTTCAGTCAGATTACAAGATAGACTTGACTTAACTTGCAAAACAAAAGTAACTTTTAGATGAAACAAAACATGCGGGACTTTCCCGCTTCACTCCACCGGAAAGGAACGATCCATGGACAAAACTAGATATCCTGAGGGCAGCACCGCGCTTCTCTTCATCGACCCCTACAACGATTTCCTTGCAGAGGAGGGCAAAATGTGGCCCCAGGTCGCTGAGGTGGCCCGATCGGTCGACCTTCATGCCAACCTCACTCGGGTCCGTACGGTCGTACGTGAGGCCGGGGTTCCGATCTTCATCCTGCCTCACCACCGGGCCAAGCCCACGGATTTCGAAGGATGGGCACACCCGACATCCGTTCAGTTGGCTGCGCACGCCTACCAGCTGTTCGCCGTCGACAGCTGGGGCGGTGAATGGTATCCGGGCTTTGGCCCGGAACCTGGCGATATCGTCGTCAAGGAACATTGGGGCGGGTCCAGCTTCGCCAACACCGATCTGGATGTGCAGCTGCGCCAGCACGGTATCACACACGTCATCCTCATCGGCATGATTGCCAACACCTGCATCGAAACGACCGGGCGATATGCTTCTGAACTCGGCTACCATGTGACGCTGGTGCGCGATGCAACGGCGACCTTTTCGTCAGAAGCAATGCACGCATCCCACGAAATCAACGGCCCGACCTATGCGCACGCCATTCTCACCACGGCAGAGCTTGTGCAGAAACTGGTTGAGTAAGGACGCCCTATGATTTCGGGACACGCAGCCGCGACGCTGGTGGCCAAACGTACCGCGCCGAAAATGCCCTGGTTGCTTCTTTTTGTCATTTTGTTAGTGCCTTTCTCATCGATATCGCGATGTTTACTTTCTTCGCGCTCGGCATTGAGACGATGGCTCCGCCGGGCGCGGACGGATCGACCCTGGCGAACACAATGGTCGAGTGTTAAATGTCGAGATATGGTTGGCTGCCGCCGCGCCGCTAGCTTTATCTGATTGCGGCCAGCGATCACAACGTGGGCACCTTCAGAAGCGAGCTGTCGCAAAATCACACCGACTTCGGGCTCTTCCTAACTTTTGATACTGCTGGCGAAATATTGCTTAACCTCTGAAAATAAGACAGAGGGGTGAACTCATAAGGTGGATAACCATCATCAGGAGCGTTGATAAAGATGCTCCATAGCGCGATGGGAACCATGACATCAATAGGATTTATTGGGGAATGTGTGTGTCGAAGAATCGATTGAAGATTTTAGCATTTTCGGGGATGGGTGCGCTTGGTTTGAGTCTTGTGACATGGGCCGGCATAAACGGGATCGCCAAACAACAAACTGCTGAAATAGATAAAATCGCCGCTAAATTTCTGCAACAATATCCCGCGACCAAAAGAAACGCCTCTGCCGAAATCTTGGACAGTCTGAGTGCTGGACTAGGACTAGATTTGATGTCTGATGGACTAACGACGTCATCCCTAGTGCCTAGCGAGACCGCTGATTTTCAATCAGTAAGGGAGGCTGTCAATGACTATTTCACCGCCCAAAGGAAAAAAGAACAAGGCCCGATTGCCCCTATCCCTGAGCCTATCCAAATCTATTTAAGCAACAACCAAACGGCTTTAACTCAGATTCAAAAGCATTTACAGTCTCAAGAAGCGCCTGTGTGGTCTTTCGATGCCGAGTGGTATACAGATTTTGAAAATGCTTATCCTTCGTATCTCGGTTTCAGCGAGCTGCACAAGCTATTGTTGCTCAATGCGATAAATCACGCTCAGCAGAACCAACCTGCACAAATGGCCAGCGTTCTAGACGCTGCTCAATCGCTCGGCAAGATTCTAGAGGGGCAACCCACTCTCATCAGCTACCTAGTTTCTTTGCTCGCGATGGACGATACGTTCGCAATTATGCGGTCCCTAGAGAATGTGCCACCAGAGCTATCTGCCCAGCTCTTAACAGTCGATCAGCAGCAGTTGGGCATTGATCGACTGAGGTTCGAAAATTTTATCAGTTATCAGGCTATGACCAATGCCTTGAATGACCCTAACCCACCCGCATCCGAGAAGTTGCTCATAGATGAGCTTGTACCACCCGGACCAGCGATGATCTCTACAAACATATTTGACAAACCATACATCGCGCTTTCTACTGCCGATATTACCGACCGACAGGAAAAATATTATGAGCAGATGATAGGAGAAAACATTTGCTCAGTAGACATTGATGCGACGGATGAAGGGTTTGCAAGGGCGATTCCTTGGTGGAACGTGCTAGGTCAAATGGCCACGCCGAACTTTATCGCTCAGTGGCGCAAAGGGGGCGATCTCATGCTTTCCGCTGAGTTGACTCACCTGGTAATGCAGGCAAAAGCACTTGCTGCCGAACAAGGCCATTGGCCAGCAACCTTACCAATTTTGGCCTCTCAAGCCTGCCCTGATGAGCACTGGGTCTATGAAGTCAGTCCAGAAGGTGAAATGTCTCTATCGTTTAGCCGTGAGTTCGACTGGCGAGTCAACTCGCCTGACGATCCTTATCCTTATCTCCCTTTAACCTATCGTGCTAATTTGTCTGAGAGCTAGGCATTCTTAATGCTTTGACAAGCAGTCGATTTTTGCTTGGTGTAGCCTAGATGATGGATTTGCATCCAAAGAGAGCTTGGAGTACGACGAGGATAGTGTATGTCAGAGGTCTCATTGATGGCCTAACTACTCGAACCCGCATTAATAAGCGAGAGTATAAAGGGAAATAGAGAGAGAATAATAGTTTCTATTCCCAATAAAATCTTGCTACGTATTTGTAGAAAGCGATGGTGGCACGCCAGAGCCCGAATGCATCTATACTCTGGCCATATATCTTGATTCAGTGACCCATGCAGTGACCCATGCAGTGAGCGTTAATAACCGTGATTGAAAAACGCAGGTCTCTTATCCAGCCTTCTCGACCCAGAAAGTCACGGTGGCCTTACTGGGTATTTGTGCCACTTTGCGCACTTATCTATAGTGCGTACTGCCTTTATTTTATTGGACTTGCTTGGGGTTATCGTGGTGAAGCAAAACCCGAATGGATGGATACGGCATTTTTGTTGGCACTGCCAGGGCTAACGATGCCCCCCTACCTCGGTGCGCCCTTATGGGGAGGCGTGATGGGATTTCTCCTCGTTAAGCTGACCCGATATGTTCGAGGTCGCCGCTGACCACCTACTTCGCCGTGCTTATAATCGCTGTGATGACCCCAAAATTAGGACAGCGCCTAAAGAGCGTACCCCAGAGTTCATCCGGGGGAAGAAACATGGCCAGCAAGCAAAGAACCCACAGCCGCGAACGTAAGGCCAAAGTCGTGCCAGCGGTGGTCAGTCGCCAGCGCAGCGAGCCCTGGCCCATAAGGTTCATTGGTGATCAACCACGGGCATCACGAATTTCTCAAGCAGCCCCATCAGCGACATAGCCGCAATGTATCAGGTAAACCAAAGGCTCGTCCATCAGCAAGTCGCAAAAGCGTAGTGCTCACTTACACAAAATTCTGAGCAGTCTCAAGTCTGAGAGAATCAATGACTATATTGCTACAGGTCGGTTGGCCATTGCTGAGCACTGGTACTTAACCTGGCGGTTGCAAGCCTCAAGCAGTCTCAGTATAGTTGCCTCGCCAATCGCCTTCAGCTCGGGTGCAATCAAAAAGTAGCGCTGTAGATACTCACGATAGAGAACCTCTTCCTGCTGAGCGGATAGGTCAGACTGAACGGGAACTACGAAGTCGTAATCTTCAATAGTTTTATTCTTGCCGTTACAGTTGCCTTCAGTAAGGTCAACGCGGGAGCTTTCGCAAGCTAGGAAGCAGTGAGTTTGTGGAATAAAGGAAAGCTCGTGTACGGCCAATAGCGCATTAACGCCAGTGACAATCTCATCATTTAGCCGGTAAAAACCGAGATTTTTACAGACGTTCAGGTTTTGTTCTTGAGCAAGACGAGCGACCGCGCCATGCTTAGTCGTACAGGTACCCTGCCCCTCTTGGAAGAGCAAAAGAGAATTTCCCGAGTCGCTATTGCCACCGTAGGGTAGTGCTTTCACCCAATGACAGGCGGATCTAAAGGAGGTGATCTGCCGCTTCAGGAATTGCTCTGACACAATGCCATTGGGCTGGATATCAGCCTCCGGCAGGCTATCAATCGGTTGCATAGAGGTGTCCTAATAAAATTTGCCAGTCTTTTGTCAGTCTATTGCTACCTACGCACAGCAGGTCTTTTGAATTTGGGTCGGTGCTGTGGCTGCGCAAATCTGCTTTTCAGGAGCAGTATCAGCCACTTTGACGACAAAAATCTCCCATCGGTTGCCATCGGGGTCCGTAACCCAAACTTTATCTTGCAGGGCATAGCAACAGTCAGTATTGTGTTCTTCAAAAGTAGCTAGCTTAGCAGCCTTAAAGCGGGCAATCGCCCCCTCTACCGCCTGTGAGCTATCCACCTGAATGCCCAAATGCGAAAGCGTCCCGAGACAGACGATATCGCTCTCGACATTCAAAGTCAGATTCAAACCTGGATTATCTATATCAAACTTAGCGTAGTCAGCTTTGTGCTTAACTGGATCAGCCCCAAACATCGCCTGATAAAAGGCGATGGAGCGATTTAAGTCAGCAACCCGTAGCGCAACGTGAGTCTTAAAAGTAGTCATGGGATTTTCCTTTGGTATTTCTAAAAACATCAAAATAAAGGGCTCAACAAACTAGCTAATAGCAGCTGCTAATCACAGCAAACAAAGTGTCTGCCATCGTCGTGAACATGAATAAATTCCATGTCTTTAATATCGACTACGCGGTTTCGGGTACAGCACTCTTCAAAGAGAAAATCGATCAGATACTTCAGCGCTTCAGATCGGACGCTATACCAAATCCACTGCCGGTCTTTTTCGGCGGCAACAATGCTCACCTGACGAAGCTTGTCTAGGTGATGCGACAAGGTAGCCGCCGCAATACCTAGCTCACTTTGAATTTCTCCTACCGGTAAACCTTTGGGATGAGCCGAAAGTAATAGCCGGACAATCCTCAGCCGTGTAGGTTGCCCTAACGCAGCTAAGGCGGCAGCAATATCGTCAATAGATTGCTTTGATTCGTAAATTGATTCCATATTTCTATAATTACCGAAATAGTAGAAAATATGCAAGTGCCGATATGCGTATTGACCGTCAAGAAAGATTTTCTAGGAAAGAAAGTAGGGCTTCACTCAGTACAACGGCTGGATTTGCCGTTTGAATAGCGGCTATTGCACTTTCGTAGTCAGCCCCTTGCTGTGTTAATAGTGCAGCAAGCCAGTGCCCGTACGACGCAGACCATTAGAACAGTGAACAGCGACGGCATTGCTCAAATTATTCTGGACAGCTACAAAGGCTAAGAACCTTTGTAGCTGTTCTATACTCGGCGGAGTGCCGCCCTCAATCGGGATCCAAAGATAGGGAATGTTATGGCGCTCATAGCTTCCTAGATTGGACGGATCGCTAAGTACAGAGACAAGTGCTCCAATCCTGAGTTCTTTCAAAGCGGATAGATCACCTTTTGTCGGCTTACGAACGCCTGCCAGTCGGTTCGGAATTACCTACCAAAGGCTTTCGGAAATCGGTGGGGCCCCACTGTGACAACAATAGATGAGACAGCTAAGCCAGTCCGAATTAAAGTAGCAGAAACGGTTATCTCGCATGTCAGAATCTATGTCCTCGCAGCAATCGAATCATGAAACCAATGGCAAAGCCGCCCGTCGAGATCCCGAAGTTCTAGAAAAACCCGTGCGCCGCAAATTCAGTGCCGCTTACAAACTCGAATCAATCCCTGGCACCAAGGTTTGCCAAGCAGTTTGCACTGGTTTCCAACCATCGGTAGTGACTGATTTGGGGGTGTAAAAAACATTCGGAGCCCAGAGGTTCTCGGTCTGACCTGAGGCTTCTATGCCCCCTAGCGCATTGACAATGACCGTGTTGAACGAGGCTTCATCGGTGCGCTCCATCCACTCGGCATACCAAATCAATTCTTCCTGAGAGAGCAGAAATAGGTAGATTTGTTCGCCATTTAATGTGGCAAACTTCTCATCGGTGAGAATATGGGCGGGGGGTAAGGCCCAACCGCATCAATAGCAGAGAGACCGGGATTAAATTGCCTAACCATGGGACTAAATGCCACACCCAGCCCGGATGCCACCCCGCGTCTGGATGACTCCATTCATAGATCCTCGCGGTCTCTCGCTGACTCAGACCCATCCCCAGACTCATCTCCAGTAGCTTTCCCAAACTGTCGGTATCTTGGCGGCGATAGCGGGCAATGAAACTGGGCAACACGGTAAACACCGCCCTGCAATCGCAGCACTTGACCCGGCAAATCGGCAGCGTTTCAGGCGCTACTTGACTGCCCCGTAAACGGCGCTCAATCTGACTGTGAACGGTGTAGCGACTCGTGTCAGAGCACGCTGGCTTATGTTTGTCTGGCGTGAGTTGAGCCTGTAGCGGCGGCTGAATATACTCGATATAGGCTCGGTGTTTTTCGCCTGACTGGACTAAGTCTAGATAGTCCTGCGGGGTTGCCCCGAAGTATACAATGGCCGTTCGATTTTGGTTCTGACGTCCACGGGGCATGGCTTTCACTCTTTTTGAGGAATGCTACAGTCTAGGACAATTGACTCGCGCTGTCACTAAGCACTAATTTTAGATCTACGTGATAAAACCAGATAGATCGCAATTTAGTGCCTCTCTCCTGGCAAGGGTTTGAGGCATATCTTCAACGTTAAGAGCCTAGTAAAAGGGGTTCGATTTCGCAGTTGTGGGTCAACCAAGGCGATCCATTACCTTCTTGGCCCATCCGAAAGGGCTAAAACCCTTGATTGATATAGGGCACTAATTTTAGATCTATCTGGATCAGAATATGAGGGCCTTTGAGGAGTTTTAACCAACCAAGTCAAACTTGCCCGATTGCCTTTATGGCTGCTAGATAGCGTTCTTTGACATCTTTGCGATCTGACTCTTCGGTGATTCCCTTCTGGCTACCGTGCTCAATCATGTTGGCATGATGTAACAGCGCGGCTCGGTCTGCTTTGATATGAGTGCAAGGGGCAATGACGGCGATCGCTTCTAGCAACCGCATCATAACCGCTACGCTGGTTCGCCCATACTGCCGAATCTGATTAAAAGCAGTATCCATTATATCTGCAAAAGTCACGGGTTTTGCAATGACACGCAGCTGATTTTGGTCATCGTAACGATAGGCCGAGGGAACTTCTCTTTGGGCCAGGTGACAGAGCGCTGCACTGAGTTGATCAATACAGCGAATCGCTGTAAATGGGTCGTTAATGCCGGGTGAGAGGGCACGGACTGAAATTTCAACCAGTTGATTAATCGAAAACTCAACATCTTGCTGATCGGTTCGCTGCGCTCCTAAGACAAAGGCATTATTGATTTGTTTAACCAGCTTTTTGCCAACCGATTCTATCGGATAAACAGCGACCAGTGGACTTCCTTTAATGACAAAGTCTCCAGGACGATGCTGAAGCTGAAGCAGGAGATTAGCCTCTGTTGCAACTTGCATTAGCTGATCGGTATCGATTGCTTGTACATAGTTACTGCTAGTTGATTGAATGGCGGTTGCCTTGCGGTCAAAATCGGCGGGAACATCTGAGGGAAGTGGTTCTGCTCGATGCTCTGATGCGCCTCGTCCGATTTGTTTGGGAAAGAGCCGATCAATAACTTTTTCTAACTCATTTCCTACCTCAGAAATGACGTGATCAACCTGAATAGAGATAGCCGAATGATGAATAAAGTAGATTAAAACGCCAATACTGGCGATCGCCATCCCAATTCCGCAGGTGACCGCAATGTGTGGTACAAACTCATTCTCTGCAACACCATTGATGGTTCGCAATACCAGTAGGCTGTAAACAAAGGTAGAAATAAAGGTTCCGAGTACAATTTGGTTGCCGGTATCTTGTATAAAGTTACGCAGCAGACGTGGCCCAAATTGCGAAGATGCTAGCTGGAGTGCCACGATGGTGATAGAGAATGCAGTTGTGGCAACCGTTACCATTGAACCTGCGATCGCAGAAAGAATAGCTCGTGAACCATTCGGACCTAGTGCATAGGCCCAACCAAAATCACTAATAATGTCAGCTTCTAGTCTTTGGTCAATACCAATAGTGACCAAAGAGAGCAAGATCGCTATCCCAACCATTAAGGTTGGGATAAACCAGAAGCTAGCGTGTAGCGAGTCCAAAAGCTTACCAAACTTGGTTCCCATCGCGATTATTCCTCTGTGGTTGGATTGACGCTCTCCTGCGAACCCTCCGACTATAGCCTTCAGCTTAGTAGGAGAGCATCAATCGAAAGGCTTTGAGGTCATACAATGCCGATAAGGAATGCAACAGCAGACTAGCGATCTTAAGTCGTGCTAGAAAAATAATAGCTGAAACGACCCAAATTTGTTAGCGCACGAAATAGTAATCTGTCGGCGGTTTCAGTACTTAGAGTACTTCAGTTGCCAGTGTCAATCACCAGGGTCAAGCAGTCAAGGTTAAGCACAGGATAAGATTCGTAGCTCATAACCCTGCCATAACCTTCCCTTTACTTTTCACCGCGAGATTTCTGATAAACAATAGGGGGGCAATAACCATTTATTGAAAAATCTTTATAGCTAGGGATGTGCTAGCGGTGAGTCCTTCACTAATGGTGCATCCCTCGTCTATGTCTCTACTTGGGGCGTGTATCTGTTACGTAAAACCCCCAGGAATTGGGTGTGTATCTGAAATTGCGTAGGAAATACAGCGAATAATTAGGTACTAGTTTAAATGTCCCCTACTCTTACTAGAATTGGCAGCTTCAACAGCGAAATTGGCGCAGAAATCGCAGCTTACGACAGCGGTAGGCAGCTTCTATATGTTGTCTCCGGCGGCACTGAAATAGAAGCTATTAACATTAGCGATCCGACGAATCCCACTTTAGAACTTTCTATTGATATAGCGCAGTTTGGCATACCTGCTGGCGGCGCAAACAGCGTTGCTTATAGCCGCAACAACGATCTCATTGCAGTTGCACTAGCGGCTGATCCGGTGACGGATGCAGGCGTTGTTGTCGTTGTTGACTTAACAGCGGCCACTGTAATTGCGGCTACCGAAGGTGACCTTACCGCAGCTGTAAAGGTATTGAGCGTTGGCGCCCTACCCGACTCACTCACCTTCACGCCTGATGGCAACAAAATTGTTGTCGCCAATGAAGGTGAACCCAGAGAAGACGATAACGGCAATGTTATCGATCCGGAAGGCTCTATTAGCATTATTGATGTCTCGGGTGATTTTGATAGCTTGAGTGATGCCAACGTCGCTACGGCTGATTTCACTCGATTTAATGGAAAAGAAGCTGATCTGCGTGCAGACGGGGTGAGACTTTTTCCGGATGTAAAGCCGGGCGGCCTCAGCGTTGCTCAGGATTTGGAGCCTGAATATATTGCGGTTTCTCCTGATAGTACTAAAGCGTTTGTGACGCTTCAGGAAAATAACGCGATCGCCATTATAGATCTAGAAACGGCAACGGTTGAAGCAATTCAGCCCTTGGGCCTCAAAGACTTCAGCAAAGGCTTTCCGCATCTGACGAGCTATGACTTTGTGAATCGGGGGGCGATCACCAACGGTGGTGAAGCCCTCACCACCGCAGACGGTGAAACCATTGAACTTGGCGGATTTTCTGGCCTGTACTACGATGGCAAAGCCGAAAACGGCAATCTTAAGTTCTTGGCCGTTCCTGACCGGGGGCCAAACGGTGACGCAGATGGCAACAACCGTCCCTTCCTGCTACCCGACTTTCAGGCCAGAGTGGTTGCGTTTGAAGTGAACGAGTCTACGGGCGAAGTCACCATCACCCAGCAAACGCTCCTGACTAGAGAAGATGGCACGCCCATTACCGGCCTGCCCAATATTCCTAATGTGGATCTCCAAGCGGTTGATTCTCAAGGGAATCCGGTAGATTTGCCTGAGCTAGAAGGCGCAGAAACCTTCGGTGCAGACTATGACTTCTTCGGCGCAGACCTAGAGAGCATTCTCAAAGATGGTGATGGCAACTTCTGGATGGTGGATGAGTACCGGCCTGCTATCTATCAATTTTCCCCTAGCGGCATCTTGCTAAACCGATTTGTTCCTCAAGGCACGGCAAATCAAGCCACTGAGACAAATCCTGGCAGACGTTTTTCTGCTGGAGACTTTGGCACCGAAACGCTGCCCGCAGATTATCTTAACCGCCGCGCTAATCGAGGCTTTGAAGGGGCCGCGCTAGATACCGAAACGGGTATTTTCTACGCCTTTATTCAAACGCCATTGAATAACCCTACTCGCGCCGATGGTAATGCGTCTAACGTCATCCGTATGCTTGGCATTGATCCATCTACAGGCACACCGGTTTCGGAGTACGTTTACCTGCTGCAAAAGCCAGAGGTCGGCGGCAATGTAGACAAAATTGGCGATGCGGTTTTTGCCGGGAACGGTCAGTTCTTTGTCATTGAGCGCGATTCTGATCTGTCTCCTACCGGTCAGCAGTTTGTCTTTGAGATTGATTTGAAAGGGGCAACCAATGTGCTCGGTCAAGACTTTGGCGAACTAACGCTAGAGCAGCAAACCCCTGATACGCTCGCAGCACTGGGCATTCAACCCGTAGAAAAGACAAAAGTTGTCAATCTTCCTTCTATTGGCTACTTTCCTTCTGATAAGCCTGAAGGCATTGCATTGTTAGACGATGGCCGGATTGCGGTTATTAACGATAATGACTTTGGGCTAGTAGAAGGGGCAGATGCTGTTCAAGTTGGCATTATAGACTTTGCTACTAACAGCACTGGGTTGGATGCGAGCGATCGCGATGACGGCATCAATATCAATCCTGAGCCCGTATTCGGACTCTATATGCCCGACTCTATTGCTGCTTTTGAGGCCAACGGCGAAACCTACTACGTCATTGCCAACGAAGGTGATGATCGCGGTGATGCCGACGCTGATGCGCGGGGCGATGCCATTCGTCTCAAGGACTTGGCAGATGTAACCTCTTTTGGTCGTGAGGGCCTAGCGCTAGATGCCAGCATTGACCCGGCGCTACTCGAAGACGAAGAACTTGGCCGACTTACCATCTCTTCTATTGATGGTGATACAGATGGCGATGGCGACATCGACAGAATTGTCGCCTACGGCGGTCGTTCGTTCTCTGTTTTAGACAGTAAAGGTAACCTCGTCTTCGACAGCGGTGATCAAATTGCGCAGATCACAGCTGAGCTAACGCCCGAGTTGTTCAACGCTAACGATGGTATTCCTGAAGAGTTTGACAATCGCTCCGATAACAAAGGCGCAGAACCTGAAGCCATTACCACCGGTGTGATCAATGGCAAGCCCTATGCCTTTGTGGGGCTAGAACGCTCAGGTGGCGGTGTTTTGGTCTATGACCTGTCTAATCCGATCCAGCCTGAGTTTGTTCAATACGCTCGCAGCGATGAAGACATCGCGCCGGAAGGGTTAGTTTTCATTAGCGCAGAAGATAGCCCTAACGGTGAGCCTCTCCTGGCTGTTGCGAACGAAGTGTCAAACACAGTTGCGCTCTATAGCATCAGCAGCACAGAAGACATCTCTGACGGCATGTTCTTGGTTCGTGAACCCGGTGTGACAGAAGCGTTGTTTGGCACCGATGCTGACGAATTCATCGCAGGCCGCGACGGCGACAACCGCCTCTTTGGCGGCGGCGGTAATGACACCATCTTGGGTGATTTAGAAGATCTCGGAGCGGCAACTGGTAACGACATGCTCTTTGGCGGCAGTGGCGATGACCTGCTAATCGGTGGCCCAGGCAACGACATCCTGGGCGGCGAGAGCGGTAATGATACGCTCATCGGCGATGCAGGCGACGACACGCTCATCGGCGGCGATGGCACCGACATTTTGATCGGGGGCGGCGGTAGCGATGTCTTTATCCTCACTGCGGGTGAAGGCGAGAGCATCATTGTTGATTTTGAGAGCGGTGATTTGATTGGTCTGGCAGGCGGCATCAGCGCTAGCGAACTGTATAAGGTTCAAGATGGTAGCAACACGGTTATCGGCACCTTTGGCGGTGATCTGCTAGCGGTTGCGCTCAACACCACTGCTAGCCAGTTCACAGTCGACACATTCCTTGCTGTTTAAGGGGTTAAAGAGCAGTTGTTGAACTTTGAGCATATGCTTTCTTGCCTTATGCATCCGTCGTTTAACAACTGCTGCTAGCATCTCAGATTTTTTAGAGCTTGCTAAAAAACCTGCATACTAAGCGTCCAATGGGCTGCATTCTATCGCTTCAGAACAGAGCCTCAGTAAACTTTCTCCCATAAGAACATGAAAATCAACGAAATTAGAATAGATCAGCCGGGCACAGATAACGATGAGTATTTTGAACTGTTAGGTGAGCCAAATGCGTCTTTAGACGGCTTGACCTATATCGTCATTGGCGATGGAGTCGGCGGCAGTGGCGTGATTGAGGCAGTCGTTGACCTGAGTGGTCAGTCGCTAGATGCCAACGGTTTGTTTGTTGCCGCTGAAGCGACTTTTAGCCTGGGGGTGGCCGATCTAACAACATCTTTTGACTTTGAAAATAGCGACAATGTAACTCACTTGTTGGTTCGAGGATTTACGGGCGCAGTGGGTGACGATCTTGACACCAATGACGATGGCACCCTAGAGAGCACCCCCTGGAGTAGTATTGTAGATTCTGTTGCACTTATAGAAACGCTCGATATCCCCGCTGCCGGAGAGCAAGTTTACAGCGATACCCAAGTGGGCCCTGACGGTTCCTTTGTCCCAGGCCATGTTTTTCGGGACGGCACTTCTGAAGAATTTGTCATTGGTGTATTTGATCCAGCGGTAGGGCTAGATAGCCCTGGCTCTGCGAATCCGAGTGAATCAGGCAGTGGTGAATTCGACCTTCAAATCACAGAAATATGGCCTGGGCAAGTGGGCGCAGACCTTACTGAAGACTGGTTTGAAATTACCAACACTGGCACAGCAGCCTGGGTTTCTGGCGTAGATCCAGATTTGTTTTACGATGATGATTCTGCGGATCCGGCGGTTGCAGACCTTATTGAGGGGATTACACGCATTGATCCTGGCCAATCTGTAGTGGTCGTGGTGGGCAACGCCGCAAGTGTGGCGACATTTATTGATGTGTGGAGTTCGGTCATTGACTTGACCGGTGTGGAGGTTGGCTTTACCGATGGTGCTGGGCTCGGTGGCGATGCCGACGCGGTTAATTTGTTTGTGGGCCAGCCCGCTGTTGAAAGCATTGTTGATACCGAAGCCTACACTGGTGCGGATCAAAACGACGGGGCTTCATTTGATGTGACGTTGGGTGCGTACAGCGTGGCAGGCCAAAATAGTGCAGTGGCAACAGATGCGATCGCAGGTAGCTCAGGCAATGTTCCGGCGGTTGGCTCACCAGGCAATGGCGATCCAATTGTAGACGCGACGTTGACACCGATTTACGACATCCAAGGTGCGGCGCATGTTTCTCCCTTGGTGGGCAGTACAGTCACAACGCGAGGCATTGTTACTGCCGTTGATAGCAATGGGTTTTATGTGCAAGATGCCACGGGTGATGGCAACATTGCCACCTCTGATGCGCTGTTTGTTTTTACTTCTACATCTCCTAGTGTCAGTGTGGGTGACGAGGTAGAAATTACAGGTGCTGTTTCTGAGTTTACGCCGGGCGGCGTGTCTACTGGCAATCTCTCGACCACCCAAATCAGCGGTAATCCGAACGTTACGGTGCTCTCTAGCGGGAATGCTTTGCCTGCTGCGACCATTTTAGGAACGAGTGGCCGCGTCGTGCCTAATCAGACGATTGACGACGATGCCTTTGGTGCCTTTGAACCCGCTACGGACGGTATCGACTTTTTTGAGTCTGTTGAAGCCATGCGCGTCACGGTTGAAGATGCTTTGGCGATCGCAGGGACGAACCGGTTTGGCGAAATTTTTACCGTTGCCAACCAAGGCGCAACCGCAACTGGGATTAGCGATCGCACCACCCTCAACATCAGTCCTGACGACTTTAACCCCGAGAAAATCCAAATTGACACTGATACGGACATTCTGGCTGGCTTTGATATTCCTGAAGTCAATGTAGGGGCTTTGTTAGGCGATATTACTGGCGTTGTCGGCTATAGTTTTGGCAATTTTGAAGTCATTCCAACCGAAGCTTTTTCTGTTGTTGTAGACTCTACCCTGACTCCTGAATCAACTGAACTGGTTGGGACTGATAACCAGCTCACTGTTGCGAGCTATAACGTGCTGAATTTGGAGACCAATGATGCCGATGGCGATACTGATGTGGCCAACGGTCGCTTTGAGGCGATCGCGCAGCAAATCGTTAACAACCTCAATGCCCCTGACATCATTGGTCTACAAGAAATTCAGGACAACAGCGGTTCAGTGGACGATGGCACAATAGCTGCTGATGTCACCTTGCAGGCATTGGTCGATGCGATCGCAGCAGCAGGCGGCCCCACTTATGAATTTATTGACAACACCTTTATTGACAACAACGCGAGTGGCGGTCAGCCCGGCGGCAACATCCGTAACGCCTTCTTGTACAACCCTAGCCGCGTTTCTCAAGTCGGCCAGGCTCAACCTGTTGGCGACCAAAGCTCAGGCAGCGCTTTCAACGGCGCTCGCTTGCCGTTAGTGGCAACGTTCAGCTTCAACGGCGAAGAAGTGACCGTTGTGAACAACCACTTTTCTTCCAAAGGCGGCAGCGCGCCGATTTTAGGTGTAGAACAAGACTTTGCCGCTCGCCAAGAAGATCCGACTGTTAATGGTTCGCTCGATGAACGTCGCATTCAAGCACAGGCCGTCAACAACTTTGTGGATGGTATTTTAGCAAGTGACCCGGCTGCCAACGTGGTTGTGCTAGGTGATTTTAACGAATTTGAGTTTGTTTCTCCCTTGCAAATCTTGGCAGGTACAACTGTAAGCACTAGCGACGGCCAAAGCATTTCTGCTAGCGGCGAAACAGCGGTGCTGACCAATTTGATCAATACCCTTCCTGAAGAAGAGCGCTATAGCTTTATCTTCCAAGGCAACTCCCAACAGTTAGATCACATTTTGGTGAGCGATGCCTTAGCCGCTGACTCTGAAGTTGACATTGTTTATATCAACACAGAATTTGCTGAAACGAATCAGCGAGCGAGCGACCACGAACCGGTTATCACGCGACTATCCTTTGGCGGCAATACTGTAGAAAATTTCCAACTTCAGCTGCTACACATTGCTGATCAAGAAGCCGGCGTTTCTGCCCTTGATGATGCACTGAACCTCTCTGCTGTGCTTAGCGCCCTAGCAGATGACTATGCCAATACGCTGAAGCTCTCTTCTGGCGATGCCATTATTCCGGGCTTGTTCTTTTCTGCCAGTGAAGAAGCCTTTGGTGGGGCAGGCCGTGCGGATATTTTGATTCAAAATGAATTGGGTTTCCAAGCGATCGCCCTGGGCAACCATGAATTCGACCTCGGGACTGGCTTGCTTGCAGATCTGATCGGTGGCACTATCGATGATCCGGCAACGCCGGATGTAGATGAATCCTTTGTGGGCACTGCATTCCCTTACCTCAGCAGCAACCTTGACTTCAGCACAGATGAAAATCTTGCAGGTCTTGTTGTTTCCGATGACCAAGCGCCTCAGGCGAATAGCCTAGCCGCCACAACTGTTATTGACGTGAATGGTGAGAAAATCGGTGTCGTCGGTGCAACAACGCCAACCATCGACTTTATCTCCAGCCCTGGCAACATTACAGTATTGCCGGAAGACTTTGACGGGAACCCAACCGAAGCGCAGCTAGATGCATTGGCTGCTGAAATTCAAACGGATGTCGATGAGCTGCTAGCGGCAAACCCTGGCCTCAACAAGGTGATTGTGCTGGCCCATATGCAGCAGATTTCGATTGAGCAAGCGCTGGCAACTCGCTTGAAAAATGTAGATATCATTGTGGCCGGTGGTTCTAACACTCGCCTAGTGGATGAAACCGATCGGCTTCGCAATGGCGACACTGCTCAGGGCACATACCCTATTTTCACCACCGATGCAGATGGTAAGCCCGTTGCCATTGTCAACACAGACGGTAACTACAAGTATGTCGGGCGACTGGTTGTAGAGTTCAACGAGAACGGCGAAATCATTCCTGAAAGCTATGATCCCACCGTCAGCGGCGCATTTGCTACTGACGACCAAGGCGTGGCAGAAGCCTTGGCATCGGGCGGTGAAATCGACCCAGAAATTCAAGCGATCGTAGATGAGTTACGCGAGATTATTCTCGCGTCTGAGAGCAATGTGTTCGGCCAGAGCACTGTATACCTCAATGGGATGCGCGCGAGTGTTCGGACAGAAGAGACGAACTTGGGTAACTTGACCGCTGAAGCGAACTTAGCGATCGCTCAAGAAACCGACCCCAGCGTCGTTATCTCGATCAAAAACGGCGGCGGCATCCGCGATGATATCGGTCGTGTAGTAGTGCCTGCCGGTGGCACGGGCGAACCTCAGGAACTTCCCAATGAGCAAGTGGTTGATGCCGATGGCAACATTGTTAAGCCCGAGGGTGGCATCTCTGAAACAGATATTGCTAATGCACTGCGCTTTAACAATGGTCTGACACTTCTAACGGTGACTGCAGCAGAATTGCTCGCGATTATCGAGCATGGGGTTGCAGAAACGGAAGAGGGTGCAACACCCGGACGATTCCCCCAGGTGGCGGGCATTCAGTTCAGCTTTGATGCCACTCAGGCACCGGGCGATCGTGTTCAGTCCCTAGTCATTCTTGATGAAAATGGCAATGACGCTGAAGTGATTGTGGAAAACAGCGAACTGGTCGGTGATGTCACTCGTACCTTCCGTTTGGTGACCTTAAACTTCCTGGCCGGTGGCGGTGATGGCTTCCCCTTCCCTGACACTGAGCGACTTGATATCACTCAAGACGACGAGGCGCCTCGTACAGGCGTAGCGACCTTTGCTGCCGATGGCTCGGAGCAAGATGCCCTAGCTGAGTATTTGGCTGCTAACTTTGGCGCAGACAATCCCTTCAACGAAGCGGATACTGACCCAGCCGAAGATACTCGCATTCAAAACCTTGCCTTCCGCGAAGACACCGTTATTGACAGTCCCAGCAGCAGTGAGAACATTTTCCTGGTTCTCGAACCTGGCGACGACCAACCCCTCTTCGGCACGGACGCTGATGAATTCATCGCAGGCCGCGACGGCGACAACAGCCTCTTTGGCGGCGGCGGTAATGACATCATCTTGGGCGATTTAGCCGACCTCGGTGCGGCGACAGGTAACGACACGCTCTTTGGCGGCAGTGGTGATGACTTGATTATCGGTGGCGTAGGCAACGACATCCTGGGCGGCGAGAGCGGCAATGATACGCTCATCGGCGATGCGGGCGACGACACGCTCATTGGCGGTGACGGCATCGACATTTTGATCGGTGGCGGTGGTAGTGATGTCTTTATCCTCACTGCCGGTGAAGGCGAGAGCATCATTGTTGATTTTGAGAGCGGTGACTTGATTGGGCTTGCAGGCGGCATCAGCGCTAGCGAACTGTATAAGGTTCAAGATGGTAGTAATACGGTCATTGGCACCTTTGGCGGTGATCTGCTAGCGGTTGCGCTCAACACCACTGCTAGCCAGTTTACAGACGACACATTCCTTACTGTCTAAACTGCGCTATTTGAACGTAATAGCACAGAGATAATTTAAGGTCTGAGTTTAGAAATCAAAGAGAAGGCAAACCAGAAGTTGCCTTCTCTTTTTGATTCTTTAGACTTGTTGCGAAATAAATGACAGAAAGCTCCTAATCAGAAGACTTTTAGCCATTTTTAGGGCTTATTTCGCGACAGCTCTTTTATAGACAATGGGAATAAAAGGCACCATCAACAATTGCTACGAGATATCACACCAGCTATTTGTCCCGGTCATCCGTCAGTTTATCCTGGAAATTTGACGGCGACTTCTTTGGCCTGACCCTGCTAAGACACATTTGCTAATGCGTAACTTCTAAGCTCGTTTGCTTATGTACTTTCCCCAACTCTATGTGAACTAACTCTTGCATAACTAAATAGAGGTAAGCCCCCGGCTTTGCCGGGGAGACTATCTAAGGTTTGACCGAGCGCCGCAATAGTAGGAAATTCTCCTTGCGAGAGGTAATCAGCCTCTTAAAAAACGCCAGGAGAATGAA
>Ga0208979_100420_pt1 | contig 28076 bp, 26 predicted proteins | sample HotLakConsUCCSLE_FD_184738 | JGI IMG/M metagenome (GOLD analysis project Ga0208979, IMG submission 184738) | Hypersaline microbial mat communities from Hot Lake, Washington, USA - Hot Lake Consortium UCC-SLE (SPAdes) | ecosystem: Environmental > Aquatic > Non-marine Saline and Alkaline >... | reverse complement strand
AGACAGGCGCAAGGGAAGACGCCCCGTGAGATCAAACGTTGCTTGAAGCGAAACCTTGCACGCCGACTGTTCAAGCTACTCGAGACAATGCCGCAACCGACTTGACAGGTCATAGAAGCATCCAAAAGGACTTTTGCCCGTGATCGCGCCCGCCGTTGGCGGGTCCCCTGCGTTTCTCGGATCGACCGGGAAGTTTCTCAACTCCCTGCGCTTCGCTCCGGTCAGATACACGAAACTTTTTTTCCGGTCGATCCTGCGATACTCGGCGCCTATCAAGGGCAGCAAACCTTCACGGGCCATCGCTTCGCTCGGCCTTTGTAGGTCGGCCCGACGTGGCCGACGGTCCATAATTCAGGTGCCACCGGATGGTCGATTTTTGCCAATGACCGTGGAGCGCTCATATGCGCACTTAAAAACCAACCTTCTGGAGGAGTCCGATTGCCATGACCGTCGGCCGCGTCGGGCCGACCTACAAATGCCTAATCGGGCGGTTTTGGTGTTTTCAGGGTTTCGAGCCCTTGATGGGCGCCGAGTATCGCAGGGCCGGGCGGATTTTAGGGAGCGTGTGTCTGAGCGCTAGCGCAGCCGGGAACGCAAGGGCGGTTTGCGCGCCAGCGCAAGAAGCCCTGGAGTGGAGGTGTAGCGCGTGAGTTGAGCGACCGCCGCCCGGACCGAGAAGCGCAGGCAACGCAAGCTTTGCGGTTTTCGGCGCCAGCCGAAAGAAGCGAAGCTGGAGTGCCGTTAAGCGCGTGCAGGGGACCCGGCCTCCGGCCGGGCGCGATCACGGGCGACCAGCGCTTTTGGTTACTTTTGGGGCGTTTGCCAAAAGTGACTCGCCCTGCAAGCGCAGTGCAGGTGAGAACGCAGGGGTGGTTTGCGCGACAGCGCAAGAAACCCCGGAGTGGAACCGTCGCACGTGTGGGCGAAATGATTTTGACTTTGAATCCAGCCTTCGCGCCACCGGCGCACAAAAGCCGCAAGACACAACAACTCCTACTTCTTTTTGGGATGTTTAACCCCTTCTTTGGCGACAGCTGAGAAAGGATCTTCCGGCCATGGATGCTTGGGATAACGACCTCGCATGTCTTTGCGGACGTCTGGATAGGCGTTGGCCCAGAAGCTTTCCAGATCGGCGGTGACTGCCAGCGGCCGGCCGGCGGGGGATAGCAGGTGCAGGACGACGGGTAGTTGACCGCGAGCTATCCGTGGGGTGGCGGTCCAGCCGAACACGCTTTGCAGCTTGGTGGCCAGTATCGGACCACCTTCGACTGTGTAGTCCAGATTCACGCTTCGCCCGGTGGGGATGGTCAGGCTGGGTGGCAGCAGTTCATCGAGCTGTTGAAGTCGGGGGTAATCCAGACGGGCTTTGAGGGCGCCGAGCAGGTCGATGCTGTTCAACTCGGTCCAGCGTCGCTTGCCGGACAGGAACGGTCCCAGCCAGGTGTCCAGTTCATCGGTCAATGCGGGCTCACCGAAATCCGGCCAATCGTCGGGCCAGAGTTGGTGGGCGAGACTGGCGCGGGCTCGCCACTGTCTGGCCTTCTCCGACCAGTTCAATGCGTCCAGGCCGCGCCGGCGGACCGCATCGAGCAGGCCGGCTTCCAGCGTGGCGGCATCCAGATTGGTCACCGGTTTTTCGGACAGCACCAGGGCACCGAGCAGACGCCGTTCAAATGCCACGACCGTGCCGCGCTTTTCATCCCATTCGGCAACGGTCTGCCTCTTGATCCGTGCAGCCATGTCCTGTTCCAGATCGCGGCGGTCAACCGCGGCGGCCAGATAAATGCGCGCTTCGCGCGACTGACCATCGAGTTCGGCAGCGACCAGAAAATCGTTGCCGGCCAGGGCATCATCGTCGAACAGAAAGGCCCCGCGACCATTGCTGAGCAGAAACCTGCCGCGCCGGCTGCGGTTCTGGCCGATTCGGTCGGGAAAGGCCAACATCAGCAAGCGGCCGATATGGTCAGTGTCGGCATTGTTTGGTCCGGAGCGATCGTCGAGTGACCGGGCCAGTTTTCGCACCTGGGCCAGGCGGCCGCGGTGGACCGCGCCGCGGCCGGTGCGCAAGGCCCGGTGGCGCAGGACCAGGTCGGAACCTGGTCGGTCGATCAGCAGATCGCGCTCGCTCAATAGCGCGGCCAGTTCGGCTGCCAGTGTTCCCAGCCCACGTTCGCGCCCGCGAATCAGCAGATGGGCCAGGCGCGGATGCAGACCGGGCTCCAGCAATTTGCGACCATGTTGAGTCAGTCGACCAGCTTCATCCAGGGCGTCCAGCGACTGCAGCAAATCGACTGCCTGTTGCCAATGGGCCCTGGGCGGCGGGTCCAGCCAGGTCAGCTGGCCGGGTTCCAGTGTTCCCCATCGAGCCAGTTCCAGCACCATCGCAGCCAGGTCGGCTTCGAGAATCTCGGGTGGCGTAAAGGCCGGCAGGGTCTGGTGCTCGCCCTGGGACCACAGCCGATAGCAGACGCCGGGCTCCAGTCGTCCGGCACGGCCGGCCCGCTGCTCGGCGCTGGAGCGGGAAATGCGCGTCGTGATCAGGCGCGCCATGCCGCTGTTCGGGTCAAACTGTGATCGGCGCTGAAGTCCGGCGTCGATCACCACCCGCACTCCCTCGATGGTCAGGCTGGATTCGGCGATTGCGGTGGCCAGCACGACCTTGCGCTGGCCGTCTGAAGGCGGGGCAATCGCTGCATCCTGATCATGGCCGGAGAGATCGCCGAACAGCGGGGCCAGCAAAACGTCCTTCGGCAAGGCGTCGGAAAGCAAGTCGGCCACGCGCCGGATTTCGCCCACGCCTGGCAGAAATACCAGAATCGACCCGGCCTCTTCGGCCAGCGCATGGCGAACGCTGGCGGCGACATGATTGAGCAGGTCGCGCTGGGCGGGAGCCGGGCGGTAAGCGACATCAACCGGAAAGTTTCGGCCTTCCACGCTGATCACCGGGGCATCATCCAGCAGCCGGGCCAACGGCTCGGTATCCAGCGTTGCCGACATGATCAGAATTCGAAGATCCTCTCTAAGCGCCTGCTGTGATTCACGCGTCAGCGCCAGTCCCAGATCGGTGTTGAGCGAGCGCTCATGAAACTCGTCAAACAGCACGGCGGCATAGTCAGTCAACCCGGGGTCAGACTGAAGCATTCGCGTCAGAATGCCTTCCGTGACCACTTCGATCCGGGTGGCGGCCGACACCTTCGTGTCCAGGCGTACCCGATAGCCCACCGTCTGACCCACTTCTTCGCCCATCGCACGTGCCATGAAACGTGCCGCCGTTCGCGCGGCCAGTCGCCGGGGTTCAAGCATCAGAATACGGCGATTGCCACGCCATGATGCACTCAGCAGCGCGGGCGGCACCTGGGTGGTTTTACCGGCGCCCGGAGGAGCCTGCAGCAGCACCGTGGTGTGGGCTTCCAGGGTATCCAGCAGGTCTGGAAGAACTTTTTCGATGGGAAAGAACAAGATACAGGGTTCGGAGGTCGGGGTTGAGGGTTCAGCATACAGGCGTTGCATGGCCAAAGGCTTCCTGGTTGTCGGTTTGCTATGATCGGTCCAAGAGGGTCTGAGGTCAGCCTGCATGGACAAGCGCGAAGACAGGGAGGAGATCAAGTCACTGCTGGAACAGCTCGCTCGCTTGCCGAGGGAGCAGCGAGCGGCATTTCTGCATTCGGCTTGTGTCGATGGTCAAATACGCGAGGAGGTCCTGGAGTTGCTCCGGATCGACGAAGAATCGACTCGGGTGAACACTCGGCACGACCCTGGCGACGACGCGGCCTTTCTGAGCGACGATCTGGAAGGACACCAGGTCGGTCGCTTTACGGTTATTCGGCGTATCGGTACCGGTGGCATGGGAACGGTGTACCTGGCCGAGCGTCACGACGAGGGCCTGGTTCAGCAGGCGGCGCTGAAGATCGTTCAATCCGGCGTATTCAGTCAGCTCTCGCGTGAATTGTTTCTGCGCGAGCGGCGCATTCTTGCCAGCCTTGATCATCCGGGAATCTGTCCGTTGATTGACAGCGGGGTCACGGCCGACCAGCGACCCTGGTTTGCGATGCCGTTTCTCGAAGATGCGCAACCGATCACCACCTATTGTGAGACCCAAGGCCTGAACGAGCGAGACCGGGTCAGGTTGTTTCTTGAAGTGTGCCGTGCGGTTCACCATGCGCACCAGAACCTGGTCGTCCACAGCGACATCAAGCCGGCCAATGTGCTGGTGACTTCCGCAGGCCAGGTTCAGCTGCTGGATTTCGGTATCGCGCGTTTGCTTCAGACTGATCAGAACGACCCGACCCTGTTCTACGATGGCAAGAGGCCGATGACGCTGGACTATGCCAGCCCGGAGCAACTGACAGGCCAATCGTCGACTACCCAGAGTGATGTGTATTCACTGGGCGCACTGCTCTACCGGCTGCTGGCCGGTGACAAGCCGTGGCGTCTCGACCCTGCCAGAGACCTGACGACTCAGATCACGGACCGGCCGTTTCCGCCGAGACGCGGTGTCCGCGGCCGTCTGCAGGATGATCTGTACAACATTGCGCTCAAGGCCATGGCGGTATCGCCGGATGAGCGTTACGGGTCGGCCCAGGCGCTTGCCAATGATATCGAATGTTGGCTGTCGCGACGCCCGGTCAGTGCGCGGTCGCCCAGTTGGTCCTACCTGATGACCCGCTTCATGCAGCGCCACCGCTGGCCGGTGGCGTTGGCGGCCAGCCTGGCATTGGCCGGAGTTGTTGTGCTTGCCATCGTGCTGGTCAATGCCAACCGAATTTCGCTGCAGGCCGAGCAGATTGCACGTGAGCGCGATCGCGCGGAATCGACCGCCGAATTCTGGGCGCAACTGTTCGACCAGACTGATCCGGTACGCGCGCTGAGCCCGGTATCGGGCCTGGACGAACTGCTGGATCGGGCAGTAGAGCAACTGGAGCAGGAAGTCAGCATGAGTCCATCTGTCCGGGCCAATCTGTTGGGCGTAATCAGTACCGCCAACTGGAACCTGGTTCGTCCGGAACCTGCTCGCGGCGCCGCCGAATTGGCGACCCGCTTGCTTGACGAGCAATCCGAGCCTCGGACCAGGGCGATGGCCTGGAAGCAGCTTGCCAATATCGCGTTTGCCCAGACCGATTTGCCGCAAGCGCGAGCGGCTGCTGATCAGGCACTGGTCGCGCTGGCCGAGATTTCATCGCCGGAACCACTCATCGAGTCCGTCATTCTGGATGCTCATGCCCTGATTCTGGATTCCGAGGGGCGCACGGCTGAAGCGGCCGAGGTCCTGGAGCGAGTGGTTGAGCTGCAGCGGGATATGCCGACCGGACAGAAATACACCGACAAGTCGACAGCGCTGGGCAATCTGGCCCATATGTATTTCAATCTGGCGCGAAGTGGCAATGAGCCAGAGCAGAATTTCGAGCGCGCTCAGAACATGCTGCAGCAAGCCATTGACCAGACCCGCGATCAGTTTGGTGACAGTCATCCGCGCCTGGTCAATATGTACAACGGGGCGGGAACCATTGCGATGACGCTGGGGCAGACCGAGCGCGCGCTGGGTCACTACAATGCCGCCGAAGCCATCGCCCTGCAGTCCTTTCCTCCCGGTCATGAAGTACTCGCCTACCTGCACTTCAACCAGGGCCTTTTGCACTGGCGAATGGGTCGGATGACCGAATCCCTCCGGGCCACGGACAAAGCTCTTGCTGCCACCCGAACCTCTCTGCCTCAGGATCATGAGCATCTGGCGGATTGTCTGGTCGGGCTGGCGCGAGCCCACCTTGCGCTGGGTCACATGGCGCAGGCCGCCAGAGCGCTCGAAGAGCTTGAGGCCGTCCTTCCTGAGTTGGCCGACAACCGGTCAACCTTTCTGTGGCATGAATGGCTCAGTGCCCAGTTAGCCCGTGAGTCCATACCGGCCGATGCACTGGCTGATCTGGAAGAACGAATTGAACAATCGACCGATCCCGACCTGCAGCGGGCGCACCTTCAGCTGACAGAAAAGTAGTAAGTTCAGTCGTCGAAGATGTTGCCGTACAGGCCGCTTTTGGTGCGGAAGAAATTGCCGTGCAGATAGCGGTAGTGCCGGTCAAGGGTGGCGATTCGTTCCATATCTGCCTGGTCGAGTTTCACCTCCGCACTCTCCAGGTTCTGCCGGATGCGGTCCGGGTTGGTGGACTTGGGGATAACAGCGGTCCCGCGGGCTACGGCCCAGGCGATGAGGATCTGCGCTGGTGTTGCCCTGTGGCGGTCGGCGATCTCGCCGATTGCGTCGTTTTCCAGCAGCGATGGTTCATCGTCGGCCTTGATCGAGTCCGGGCGATCGTTGCTGCCCAGCGGAGAATAAGCTGTGACCAGAATCTTGTGGTTGCGGCAGTATTCCAGCAGCTTTTCCTGTTGCAGGTAGGGGTGCAACTCGACCTGATTCATTGCCGGCATTTCAGAACCATTTGCGCCAAGCTCATCCAGTTTCTGGATGCTGAAATTGGAAACCCCTACATGCCGGGTCAGACCTTGGTCACGTGCCGCGAGCAAGGCCTCCCAGGTTTCGCTGATCGGTGCCTGCTCGGGCGTGAGAAAATCGGATTCGTCTTGCGGGAATCCTGCCAGGCCCGAGCGGAAAGCCACGGGCCAGTGCATCAGGTACAGGTCGAGATAGTCGAGCTGCAAGTCGGCAAGCGTCTTTTCAAGCGCCGGTACGACGTCACCTTTCCGGTGTGCGTTGTTCCACAGTTTCGAGGTGATGTGGACATCCTCGCGACGGATGCTGCCCTTGGCAAATACCCGGCGCAGCGCCTCACCGATTTCGGCCTCGTTGCGGTAGATCGCCGCGCAGTCGATATGACGATAGCCGGCCTCGAGCGCGTCTTCCACGGCCTGGCCAACTTCGCCCGGCTCCGACTTCCAGGTGCCCAGACCAATCGCATCGATGGTGTCGCCGTTACGAAACTGCAATGTCTTCATGGTCATGTCGCTTCAGGTGTGAAATTGGATCCGGCCCCGGAAAATCAGCTGTTGATGAATCCGAACTTGCCTTGAAAGAAGGGGCCAATCAAGGGGATGGGCTCCTGCTTTTCGTTGATGGCGTTGATCAGGCCAATGACCCAGAGCACGATAAGGCCGAGGTTGACGATCATCATGAGCAGGCCGAGTATTCCGAGAATGGATGCCAGGATTTGCCCGACAATGGAAACGGCGATTGCCGTAAGGATCAATCCAAGACTCTGCTCGATATGAAATCCGGCCGCCGCTGATTTGTCGTCCTTGCCTTTGTGGACGATCAGCGCAATCAGCCAGCCGATGATGGTGATGTAGGCAACGATGCCGATGGCTTTATTGGACATGCAAGTTCTCCCGTCAATTTTAGAATCATCAAAGTGCCGCCACGCCCTCCGTTTCCCCGAAACCACTATTCTCCCGCCCGAATCTACGGTCAGTTGCCAGATAGTGGCACACAAATGATGAGATTTCATTAAAGAACGCTCAAAGCTTCCAGGCTCCTGTCCAATGTTTGAGCTTTGAGCCAGTTCATGACTTCCACTTGATATTGCAACCGATGCTCGGCTTCTGGTCAGCGTTAACCGGCTGATCGGCGATCACCGCGTCCATCGCCGTTCGGATATCCCGACCGGTGACCGGGCGGCCGTTGCCGGGTCGGGAACTGTCGAACTGGCCGCGGTAGACCAGTTTGCGGTCGGCGTCAAACAGAAAGAAATCGGGCGTGCAGGCAGCCGAGTAGGCGCGCGCAACGTCCTGACTCCTGTCGTAGAGATAAGGGAATGAGAATTCCTTGAGCTCGGCCAGTTCCTTCATTCGCTCCGGGCGGTCCTGGGGGTAGCCGGTGACATCGTTGCTGCTGATGGCGGCCATTCCGATCCCGGTTCCCTGGTAGTCCTTGCCCACCTGGACCAGTTCGTCGAGCAGATGCTTGACGAACGGGCAGTGGTTACAGATGAACACGATGAGAGTACCCTTCTCGCCGGCAATCTCGTCGAGCGAAATCGGGCGATTGCTGATAGTGTCGGTCAGAGAAAAATCCGGTGCCGGCGTGCCAAGGGCCAGCATGGTCGACTCAGTCTTTGCCATCATTCACCTCGTTGTCGGTCATTGTTTCAGGGGCCACCATCACGACCGGGAAAGGCCGGGTTGTTTCACCAGTGTAAATAGTGCGATGAGGAAAGGGAATCTCGATTCCGCTCTCATCGAAGGCCTGCTTGATTTCGGCACCCAGGCTGTTCTTCAACAGCAGGTAATTCTCGCGGCGGGTCCAGGCCGAGAACTGGATATCCAGCGAGGACTCGCCAAAGCCGGTAAAAATGAACAACGGGGGAGGCTCGTCCAGGCACAGGGGATTGCGATCAGCCACCTCCGTCAGCACTTTCTGAACTCGTCCGATGTCTTCCTTGTAGGCCACCCCCAGCAACAGATCCAGACGCCGAATCGGAAAGCGGGTCAAGGTCGTGACTTCGCTCTTGATCAGGCTTTCATTCGGAATGCGCACGAACAGGTTGTCGAACGTGCGCAGCTTGACCGAAAGCGCGTCAATGGAAAGTACTTCACCGGTGGTCGTGCCGACCCGGATCAGGTCGCCGATCTCGAAGCTGCGCTCACCGATCAGGAACAATCCGCTGATCAGATTGGATGCCGTGGTTTGCGAAGCAAAGCCCAGGGCCACGGTGAGCACGCCGGCGGCACCCATGATGACGGCCAGCGAAAAGCCGAGCTCGCGCATGGCGGATGCGACAAACAGGCCGAGCAGTCCATAGAAAACCAGGCGACGCAATAGCTGCAGGACCTGCGCGCTGAGTCGCTCGCGCAATGCTCGCGCGACCAGTCGACTGCACAGCGAGGCGAGAATCAATCCGACCATCAGGAGCACGATTGCCCTGACAATCGCCAGCAAATAATCCATCTGGATCTGGGACACAATGCTCTCGATCATGCACCGTCACCGCCAAACAGCAAGCCAAAAGCCCGGGTAATGCCAAACCGGCCCGGCTCGGCGCGTGCTTCGGCGATCCGCTTTAGATTCGAGCCATCAATCTTGTGAGTATCCAGTCGCACGGTTGCCAGATCGTCGCGGTCGTTCCGGGTCAGCGTGACCCGTTGAGTCCAGAGGCGTGCCTGGTCGTCGGAATACAGGGACAGCATCGGCACCGGCAGGCTGATCTTGTCCATCACCAGCGGTTCATCGGCTTTATTCTGTATGGTCAACGGGGTTATGGCGCGGTGGATGCGTTGAGGCAGATCGGCCACATTGTGACGCGCCTGGGTTCGCCCGGCGTAGCAAATTTCACCTTCGCGTGTGTTGGGTCCGAACCAGGTATCGGACAAGCGCAGCATCGGCAGTTCCTTGAGTCGAACGGGTGGATCACCCACCTGGATCAGCAACCAGAGGGGTGTCGACAGGTACAGCGTAATGGATTGGCCGCTCAGGACCGACAAGGGCTGGCGCGGTCGGATAACGACCGGCCGGTCGGCGAGTCGGGGTGCTAGAACCAGGTTGCCGTCCTTGCCATCGTGGACGAAGCGCTCGGTATGCTCGGGATCCGCGCCGTCGGCCATTGTGAAACGGGCCTCAACATCGGCCTCGCTTTCATCGAGGAACGATTCACGCAGCGTCCATTCACCCATCTCGTGGGCAATGACCAGTTCCAGCGTGCCGAGCTGGCAAATCAAGTGCTGGCCGGCCGGCACCCGGTGGGGACGCCACCAGGGGGCGGGTCTGTTGGCTGCTGAGCTGGATTTCATCGCGGCTCAGTGTACAACGGACGAACTGGTTCTTCGCGGGAGGCAATGGCTTGTCTTAGCAACGTTGCGAGCCGGCGGGCTCCCGGGCCGGCGGCATCGGAATCCGCAAAGACCAGATAGAGCATGGCCCAGCGCTCCCCGCCTTCGTTCAGCGGCAGTGGCTTGAGGGCACCGGTATCAAGTTCGCTGCGAATGATGTCTTCGGCATACCAGGCAAACCCCAGCCCCATGCAGGCCGCTCGAATCGAGGTTGCCTTGGCACTGACTGTCCAGCGCTGGTCGGTGACGCGTGGCGCGGCATCCCCGGTTGGCTGGGTGCCGCTGTCGCGCACGATCAGGTGGCGATGATGGCGCAGGTCGTCGGCGGTCAGCGTTCGTCCCAGCTGGTGAAGCGGGTGGGCGGGCGAGGCCGCTGCAATGAAACGTACCGGCATCAGGGGATCGCCGACAAAGCCGCCGGGAATGGAGGAGGCAATCGCCAGGTTGACCCGCCCCGATGTCAGCAGTTCTGCCGTTCCGCCCAGAACCGACTCATGCAGCTGTATGCGCATCTCGGGGTGCTCGTTCGAGAGCGTGGCCAGGCATTCCAGCAGCAACCAGGTTGGGAAAATGATTTCGGCGGCTATGCCCAGCTCCGCCTCCCATCCGCGGGCCATCTGGGCGGCTGCCCGCTCCAGACGGGAGGCTTCGGCCAGCAATGCCTTGCCACGACGATATAGCGAGCGTCCGGCGGGTGTCAGCTCGGCTTTGCGCCCCTTGACCACCAGCGCATCGATATCCAGCAGCGTTTCAAGCTTGTGCACCGCATAGCTGATCGTCGACTGGGACTTGTTCAGCGCTTCGGCCGCCTGTGCATAGCCCCCTGCCTCCACCACCGCCACCAGTGCCCGCCATTGCTCCAGACTGATCCGTGGATTGTCCATAGATCGACTAAATCGAAAGATTAGCGCCATATTTTGCGCTTTTTATTCGATAAAAACAAACGGATACTGGGGACAACAAAAACCGGCCAAAAGGCGAAAGGGCCAAAACCCCTTAGCCCCTTAACCCTTCAACCCATCATTTCGTGAGGTCCATATGAAAACGCTTCTAGTGATCAAATCCAGTCTGTTCAATGGCTCCGGTCAATCCAGTCAGCTGGCCGACGAGTTTGCCGCTCGCTGGCAGGAGGCCAATCCGGAAGGCCGAGTATTGTGTCGTGATCTGGCGCTGGACCCGGTTCCCCACCTGACCGCCGACGCGTTCAATGGTTTTCGTGCCGAGGCGGCCGAGCGGACACCCTTACAGCAGGCAGCGGTAGCGGTTTCGGATGCGCTGATTGCCGAGCTCAAATCCGCCGATGCGGTAGCCATCGGATTGCCGATGTACAACTTCTCGGTTCCGTCCACCTTCAAGGCCTGGATGGACTACGTCGCTCGGGCCGGTGTAACGTTCCGCTATACCGAGAATGGGCCGCAAGGTCTGATTGACGACAAGCCGGTCTACGTCTTCGCTGCACGTGGCGGAAAGTATCAAGGGACCAGTGCCGATACCCAGACCGGTCTGATCGAGGCTTTTTTCGGCATGCTGGGCTTGAACAAGCTGACCTTCACCTATGCTGAGGGACTGGCAATGGGCGAGGAAGCGGCCGAGCGCTCGCGTGCCCAGGCCCAGGATCAGATCCTTCAATTGGCTGCCTGACTTTGTTGAAACAACGACTTGCGAAAAGGAGTAATTGGAATGACTGAACGTACCCTGCAACGTGTGATCGCGTCGGTTCCCACTTCCGATGGTGCCGGCGTCAAGCTGCGCCGCAGCCTGGGCTCTAGCCATTTTGCCCGGCTCGACCCGTTCCTGATGCTCGACGAGTTCTATTCCGACAACCCGGATGACTATATCGCCGGTTTCCCGTCGCATCCGCATCGCGGCTTCGAAACCGTGACTTACATGCTTGAAGGCCGCATGCAGCATCAGGATCATCTGGGCAATACCGGTGACCTGGGTCCGGGTGGCGTACAGTGGATGACTGCCGGGCGCGGTGTGATTCATTCCGAGATGCCGCAACAACGCGATGGACGCATGCGAGGATTCCAGCTCTGGATCAACCTGCCAGCGGCCGAGAAGATGAAGCCTGCGGGTTATCGCGATATTCCGGCGGAGAACATCCCTGAAGTCGAATTTGACGGCGGCCTGGTTCGAATCATTGCCGGAACCCTCAGCGCCAACGACAAGAGCGTTTCCGGACCGATCAATGGACCGGACCGCCCCTTGTCAACCGATCCGCTGTTTCTGGATGTGCGGCTCAATGCCCAGCGGGAATTCGACGTCCCCGTTACCGGCGGTCATCAGGCCTTTGTCTATCTGTACGAGGGCGAGGCAAGGATTGGCGACAAAACCGTGCCGCATCGTGCCGCCGGCATTCTCGGTAATGGCGAACGCGTGACCATCCGGGCCGGAGATGACGGGGCTCGTCTGCTTCTGCTGGCAGGCAAGCCGATCGGGGAACCGATTGTTCAGCACGGACCGTTCGTGATGAACACCCGCGAAGAGATCGAGCAGGCGATGTGGGACTATCGCGACGGCAAGCTGACCGAGCCGGCCTGATGGCTGCAACTACAGGAATACTTCACAGAAACGAAAACCCCGGCTCGATGGCCGGGGCTTTCGTTGTTAGACCGATGCGCTAAACGGATTCAGCCGTCGTCATCCGTCGCTTCTTCGATCTCGTCGCCCGCTTCTTCCAGCTCCTCGCGGGCTTCTTCCATGGCCTCGTCGACTTCACGACCGGCTTCTTCGGCAGGACCTTCATTGTTACAAGCGCCCAGCAGGCCGCCGGACAAAGCCAGCAGAAGGGCCAGAAAAATCGTGCGCCATCTTTTCTTCGATTCGATGCTCATGAGTCCATTTTCTCCTTCAGTTCGTTGAACTTTTTGGCGATGGCCTCGCGGCTGTCGCCATACTTTTCCTGGATCCGGGCAATCAATTCGTCCTTGTTGCCCTCGGCCTTCTTGACATCATCATCGGTAAGATCGCCCCACTGCTGTTTGACTTTGGCAGTGAACTGATCCCACTTTCCTTCTGCTTGATCCCTGTTCATTGTCCAATCTCCTTAGTGATCGTATCTAATGCCAGCTGGACAGTTTAGACACTCTATCAGCCGCGTACATTAACCTGGGTTAATGCTGAAGTTCCGTGCGTCACCACACACTTCAAGCTCAGGCCGCTGGTTCCAGATTGGTGTCATCAGGGCCGGCAACCCGGGCCCAGTTGGAGCCGATGTCGAGATAGCTGCGGTCGAACCCAGCCAGCGAAATCAGGCCATCCAGGTCATCGATCCGGACCCGATTATTGTCCATGCTGACCAGATCCTGCTCACGCAGTTGGGTCAGAGTGCGGCTGACATGGACCGCCGACAGTCCGAGTGCGTCGCCAATCACGCTCTGGTTCATCGGCAGTTCAAATTCATCGGTATCGACATGCAGACGCGTTTTCATTTCCAGCAGGAAATGAGCCAGGCGCTCAATCGCCGGGCGGCGTCCAATATTGATAATGCGTTCGGTCAGCAAGGCATGTTCGCGGGCCAGAACCAGGAGGAACAGATCGGCCAGGCGCGGAGCCTGTTGAAAAATCTCCCCGAGGCGCTGGCGGGGGAATGGGCAGGCAGACAGATCGGTCAATGCAACGAGTTCGGACTGGGCCCGATCAAATCCGATTTCGCGCAGACCCATGATCTGGCCAGCCAGGAAGATTTCCAGCACCTGGCGCTGGCCATCGGCCATCACTCGGGTGGCGCAGGCCCAGCCCTTGTTGAGGCTGAAAAAGCAGTGTGCTTCGCTGCCGGGAACCGTGAGCACCTCACCGGCCGGATAGTCCCGCACATCTCGCTCCAGCGATTGCAGCAGTTCTTCTTCCTGGTCATTCAGCTTTCTCAGTCGGCTGAACTGGGCGACGATACAGCTTTCCTCAATCATCCGGTTGGCTCCCGGTAGTTGTTCTCGAAATATTATCCCGATTCCGGTGATTCACGAATACCGTTTTGCCATCGCTCAATGGTCGACTTCGGCAGCGGAAAATAACCGTTGATGACCTCCGATCTGGTGGCTTCGTCATCCTCGATGAGCTCCAGGTGCCAATCTCCAATCCGGTCAATACACAAGCAGTCGTCAATGTCGAAAAGGTCGTCCTTGTGGACGCTCTGTCGACCGGGCAAGAGACTGGCTTTGGCGATGGTCTTGGCCTCGGCCTTGCCGGTGGCCGCGACAAAGGCATAGGCATGCTGCTCGGCGAACTCATCCGGTTGATAACCGCCCAGATTGATGAAAAACAGCTTGTGAATGCCGACGCCAGGCACGCTGCGAAGCTCGATCCGGTATCCATCGACCTGGTCAAGTCGGACATAGGCATCGACGTGCAGGCCCTGTGGCTTGCCAAACCATTGATCGAGCAACTGCTCATGCAGATCCTCGAGGCGGCGGCCAACTCCGAAGGCGACATCGTGCAGCTCGATATTGCAGCCATCGGCGCGACCGCCCAGGAGTACCCCGTAAAGGCAGCCAGGCTGCGCAACTGGATGGCGTTCGTTCATCGTGTGTGGTTCGCTCATCGGCTGATGCTACTCGAAGCGATCACGGAAGATAAGATCAGGATCGATGATCAGCCCGTCTGGATTTCGTCCATCGAGTTCCAGCAAGTACGCCTGCAGTCGCACCAGATCGCCGGCATTCAGGCCGGAGGCCACACGGTGAGGCTGGGCCAGCGCCAGGTCGTTGGCGGTTGATACCGTGATGTGGTCCAGCGCCGGACTCTGCCAGCTGGTGGTCGATTCACGCGTCACCACGACCGTATTGCCTTTGCCTGCGTTGAGTGGCACGTCGTCGAAGCGCAGACGGCGCCACTGGAAAGCGACCTGCTGCTGGCTGAATGACAGCTCCTGATAGTGACTGCCGTTGACGGTGATGCTGAAGACGCCACCGGTATTGGGGTTGATGCGTAGCTCGATCGCGCCGGGTCCGCCACTGCCGCCGTCGACGTTGGTGAAGGTCGCCGAGGCATTGTCGTCGCCGAATGTGACCAGGGCACCATGGGCGGTGCTATCCCAATTGATCTCGATGAAATCCGGCACCGACGCACCACCGGCCAGACTGGCATTCTCGGCCTGGAGGATCTCGCCGCCGGCTACTCTGAAAACCTGCTCCAGGACTTCGGCCGACCCATCGTGAAAATAGGGGGCTGAATCCCAGACACCGAGCAAGGTCTGAGTCGACATGCCGGTCAGTGGTTGGCCGAGCCGGAAGCCCGAGCTGGTTCTGATCGTGCCTACATTGTGCAAGGTGGCCTCGCCCACCGTGGAGTCGGTGTAATCAGTCAGCGGATCATGGCAGCTGCTGCAGTCGAGATTTTCGAACACGTCGGCACCGGACAGCGCGTCGACACTCATGCTGCCGTCAAATTCCCGCCAGGGGCTTTTTGGCAGCTTGGCGGTGGTCAGCGAGCTCAGATAGGCGGCCAGTTGATCGAGTTGGGCGCTGCGCCCGGCGTTCGGTGCTCCCAGCGGCGGATTGGGTGACTCGCCTTCGGGAAGAAAGCCCAGGCCGCCGAATTCCTCGACGATGTCGAGGACAAAATCCTGCGGCTCATCGAAATTGGCGGTCCAGTGAAGGTTGCCATGACCCATTCCACCACGGCCGCGCAGATCCTGGGTATTGCGGAAGCCTTCGCCACGCTGGGTGAAATCCCAGGTTCGACCATCGTGGCGGCCGTCAATATGGCAACTGGCGCAGGAAATATAGGCCTCAAAGCTCATCTGATTGGCGCCCTCGGGATGATTGCCGGCAAAATAGAAGATCTGTTTGCCGGCCAGCACCTCGGGCGACAGGGTTTCGGTGCTGCTGCTGAGGTGATGGCTGGTGGTGAATTCGCGGTCGCCGCTGGCCAGAAAACTGCCAACCTGAATGCGGCTGACATTTCGACTCATGAAATTCTCGACCCAGAGCGAACTGGTCTCACCATCCCAGGCCAGACCCCGCGGTGCGGCGCCGACTTCCTGGCGGGCCAGGGAAGTCTGTCCGCCACCGGCCTGAATGGCCAGGTCATCGAATACTGCAACCAGGTTGTTGCCTTGAAACGCGGCAAACACGTAGTCGCCACGTGGCGAGAACGCCAGGGCGCTCGGCGAGTCGGCATTGTCCCCGTCGATTCGAGCATTGGAGGTGGAATCGACGCCCGGTTCTATCGGGGGATTGGCATTCAGATCAACGCGTCCCAGCATCGGCCGGACCGTGCTGTCATGGGCCAGTGGCAGATTCAACCCGGTGCCTTGATCGAAATACAGACCGCGGTTAGTGTCGGCCTTGATCGCGGTGTACCAGAGCCAGTCCTGGTGCGGATCGATCACCAGGCTGCTCAGGTAATTCGGCACGCCAGGTCCTTGCGACCCGCCGCCATCCAGGCCCGAACGGCCCCGGTCACGGCGCAAGCGGATGGTATCGGCCAGGCTCATGGTATCGGCATCGACTTCCCAGATTTCACCGTGATGTTCGGCGGAGATGAAGCGGGCAACGAACAGCCGCTGTCCATCGCCGCTCAGGGCCATTGCTCCAGCGTTGGGCCCAAGATCGAGCTGGCCGGTCTGGGCGCGGGTCTGGGCGTTGAATCGCAGCACCTGCCCGTGACCTCGATCACTGGTGGCCCGGGCGTGGGTCGAGGCGAAAACGGTGTCGCCGCCCGCGTTGACCACCAGCGCCTGCGGTGCGCTGCCGTAGCCGGTGTCGATACTGTCGATCAGGGCACCACTGCTGTCGAGCACCAGTAATCGATCGCCACCGGCCAGCGCCACCCATGCCTGACCGCTGGCCGGAATCACCGCGACCGATACCGGTGTTATCGCCGTATCGAGCCCCAGCATCGGACCAATCGCTATTTCGCCCAGCAACGCGCCGCTATCGGCGTTCAGGCGCGAAACACTGTCATTGTCACGGTTGACGACCCAGACCTGGCGCCGATCCTCGTCCACGGCTATGCTGCTGGATGCCGTCGGCAAGGGACCTTCGGGCAGGGCGGCAACCGTCACTGTTCGAGTCTGGGTAACGACCGAGCTGGTGCCATCAGGCTTCAGGTCCCGGACCTGTACCTTGACTTCGAAATGGCCGGGATTGTTGAAGGTATGGCTGAACTGATTGTTGCTCGACCAGGCGGAGCTCGGAATACCGTCGCCGGGCGAGAAGCGGTATTCGATCGGATCGCTTTCGGGATCGCTTGCGGTTGCCAGAAGAGTGATGCCCTGGCCCGGATCAATCGGCGAGGCGCTGGTGGTGAAGCTGGTGATTTCCGGCGCTGCATTGCCGCCGCCGAGTGCATTGCCGGTAGAAAACGTGAATGAATAGCCCTCTATGCCGTTGCCTGCCGCGTCCTTGATCCCGTCCGCCACGATCAGGACCTCGTAGGTGGTATCGGGGTCGAAATAGTCGTACGGCGTGATGGTCAGAATGCCGTCGTGCGAGAACGAGGCCCAGGCGTCGAGCGGGTCGCCGCCGACGGGCCGGACAATGACCGTTTCCCCATTGATGATGGTGAAAGATTCCAGGGTCTCGGCAATGATCAGGCTGACCGGCGCGCCCAGAGGGTAGTTTGTCTGCCCCGGGCGCGGCACGTGGTATCCGACATACGGGGGGCGCGTATCCGGCGAGGCCTGGTGGCACCAGACCCCGACCCCGTCGCGTCCGCCGAAGCTGTAGGCACCGGTGACCAGCAGATTGCCGATCGGCATCTTGTACTGGCTGACATCAAGCTGACCGCTCACGCTGCCGGCCGGCCGGTTGTTGCCAACCTCGTCAAGCTCCAGCTCGGGAGTGAGGGTTTTCATGTTGATCTTGTGGCGGCGCGTAAAGACATACTCATCCTGAGTCTGCACGTACGGCACGTTGGTGCCGGCATCGAGATCCGGATCGCCGCTCAGATCCATCGTGGTCACCAATCTCAGATCGGTCGGGTCGGAATAGTCGATGACGTAGAACTGATCGCGCGGATCGCCACCTGACAGGACCAGGTAGTTCTGCCAGACCGCGCCGATATAGGCGCCAAAGGTGCCCGACAGCTTGTCCAGAAACTGGGGCGGGCCAGGCGGGCTCTGAAAGACCGGACTGATATCGTAGGAGACAACGCCGAGCATGGACGCATCGGAGACCATGAACAGGTAATTGCCGATCAGGATGGCGTTGCCGGCAATACCGTGGTCGGCCAGCGGTTCCCACTCGGCCAGCAATTCATCGCCTCGCCACAAACGTCCCTGCCCGGGGTTGGTGCCGTACTGGATCCAGTTGAACGGCATGGCCCACGGATAATAAAGCCGGTGCAGGCCGCCACCGTCGGGGTCCGGTTGGTTCTGGGGAGTAAACCCGGCGGAAATTTCGCCCGGCGCCGAGGGCGGCATCAGCTGATCGACCAATTCGCCGGGACCGTCGCTGCGTACCCGACAGCCCCAGCCGCCGCAAACGTAGTCACCGATCTTGGTATGGGCGTGAGTTCCATGATCGGTCGGCACGCTGTTGCCGGACTGGTAGATACCGAGGGTGGCTGGATCATCCGGATCGCTGAAACGCCACCAGCGGGTCGAGCCACCGCCGACATTGCTCGAAAGAATGACCCCGTTGTGATAAACGATATTGGCGACCCGCCCCAATCCGACCTGGCGGTAGAGCAACTGACCGGGTTCGCAGCTCAGGTTGTCGGGAAATCCGGGAGTGACCGGCGGCACCTGAGCGTTCGCAGAAGAATGGTAGGTTGTGATAATCCCCACAATGAGGATAAGGCGTGCAAGCGCAGAAACTTTCATGTCCAGCATTACTCCCTGACGGTTTGTCCATCCCCCTGGCGCGGTCGCGCCGATAAAAAACTGAACGGCGATAGTAGATTGCTCCTCTCAACGGTGCAAGTCCCGGCTACAGCAGTGAATGCGGTTAGAATTCGGACATGCTGACATTTCTTCTTGCTATCGCTGCTGGCCTGGTTTTGTTGCTGTGGAGTGCTGAGCGCTTCGTCGCTTCTGCGTCAGGTCTCGCTGCCCGTCTGGGAATGCCGCCGCTGCTGATCGGCATGATCGTGGTTGGTTTTGGTACCTCCGCTCCCGAAATGACCGTGTCGATCCTGGCCGCCTGGCAGGGCAATCCGGGCATTGCGCTGGGCAATGCCTATGGGTCCAATATCACCAATATCGCCCTGATCCTTGGTCTGACTGCATTGATCCGCCCCATTGGCGTGCAATCGGAAGTGCTTCGCAAGGAACTTCCACTGTTGATTGGAATCAGTCTGCTGGCAGGCTGGCAACTCATCGATGGCAATGTGTCGCGTCTGGATGCCGCCGTCCTGCTGGCGGTTTTCGCGGTACTGCTGGGCTGGAGCATCCTGCAGTCTCGCCGTAACCCCGACGACTCGCTGGGGGGCGAAATGCAGGAGTCGCTCGACCTGGGCAAGACCACTTCGGGACGTTCGACGGTCTGGCTGGTCGTCAGTCTTCTGGTACTGATCGCCAGCTCACGGCTGTTGGTCTGGGGGGCGGTCGAAATTGCCACGGTACTGGGCATGAGTGACCTGATCATCGGCTTGACCATCGTTGCCATCGGTACGTCGCTGCCGGAGTTGGCCTCCAGCCTGGTTGCCGCGCGTCGTGGTGAGCACGATCTGGCAATCGGCAATATCATCGGCTCGAACCTTTTCAATACGCTGGTCGTGATCGGTCTGGCAGGGCTGGTCAGCCCGTTGCCGGTCGCTGGCGATCTGATCAGCCGTGATCTTCCGGTCATGCTGGGGCTGACGATAGCACTGTTGATTTTCGGCTACGGCTTTCGCGGACCCGGGCGGATCAATCGCCTGGAAGGCGGATTGTTGCTGGCTGCGTTTGTGATCTATACCCTGGTTCTGGTCATCTATCGCTGATCAGCGCCGCCGCCACAGGAGTGTTCGATGCTGCCCGGGTTTTCTCGCCGTACCACCGATTGTCGCCCCGCCGTTTTCTGGATCTCGCTACTGCTTGCGCTGGCCAGCAGTCCCGCAGCGGCCCAGACGGAAAGTGGAGTCCAGCCGGCACCGGTTGCCCAGGAAGGTACCGGGCCCTATCGCCAGCTGATTCTTCGTGGAGTGACACTGATCGACGGGACCGGAGCACCGCCGATCGGTCCGGTCGATATCGTCATCGAGAACGAACGGATTGCCAATATTGTCAGCGTTGGATCGCCTGGCGTTGCAATCGATCCGGAGGGTCGTCCGGAACTCGCAGAGGGCGGCCGGGAGCTGGATCTTGCCGGCCACTTTGCGCTGCCCGGGTTTGTTGACCTGCATGCTCATATTGGCGGTAGTGCGCAGGGGACACCGGCTGAATACGTTTACAAATTGTGGCTGGGTCACGGCATTACCACGATTCGCGATCCCGGCTCCTTCAACGGCCCTGACTGGACCTTCAGTGAGCGCTCGCGCTCGGCCGATGGCGAGATAACCGCACCGCGCATCATCGCCTACCTGAATTTCGGTCAGGGTTCGGAACGACCCATCGCAACGGCTGACCAGGCTCGTCGCTGGGTGCGTGACGCCGCCGATCGCGGGGCCGATGGCGTCAAGTTTTTCGGGGCCAGGCCGGAGGTACTGCTGGCCGCCATTGACGAAGCCCGCGAACGGGGGCTCGGAACGGCCATGCATCATGCCCAGATGGATGTTACCCGCGCCAATGTACTCGACACCGCCCGCGCCGGCCTGACCAGCATGGAGCACTGGTATGGTCTGCCGGAAGCCCTGTTTGCCGATCGGACCGTGCAGGATTATCCACCGGACTACAACTATGCCGACGAGTATGATCGCTTTGCCGCCGCCGGCCGTCTCTGGGCCCAGGCCGCCGGACCGGACCATCCGCGCTGGCAGGCGGTGCGCGATGAACTGATCGAGCTGGGTCTGACCATCAACCCGACCCTGACCATCTACCAGGCCAATCGCGATTTCATGGCCCAGCGCACCGCCGAGTGGCATGCCGACTACACCTTGCCCAGCCTGTGGGCATTCTTTCAGCCCAGCCGCACCGCTCACGGTTCCTACTGGTTCAACTGGTCGACCGCCGACGAAATCGCGTGGAAAGACAATTTTCGCCGCTGGATGATGTTCCTGAACGATTTCAAGAACCACGGCGGCAGGGTCGGCGTGGGTTCCGATGCCGGCTACATTTACAAGCTCTACGGCTTCGGCTTCGTCCAGGAGCTCGAGCTGTTGCAGGAGGCCGGTTTTCATCCGCTGGAAGTCATCCGGGCAGCGACGCTGGACGGCGCCAGGACACTCGGTCTGGACGATCAGATCGGATCGGTTGAAGTCGGCAAGCAGGCCGACCTTTTGATTGTCAACGGCAATCCATTGGCCAACTTCAAGCGCCTGTATGCCACCGGTGCGATCGAGCTGGACGCGAACAACCAGGTCATTCGGGCCGGTGGCGTTGAGTACACCATCAAGGGTGGACGGCTGTACAACTCCCGCGATCTCCTGGCCGATGTCCGCAGCATGGTTCAGACTGCCTGGGATGAATCCGGTCAGACCTTGCAGCAGCCGGGAATAGTTGCCGAGCCTGTCACCGGGCAGTGATATGAGTGAAAAGCTGTTGTCGTCACCGCCATGTCTGGCGGCTGAGTTTGAAGATTATGTGCTGGGAGTAAAAACCGCGGATCTGTCGCAATGCGATACTGACCGAATGGCCTTGCTCGAACGACTTGCCGCGTTGCTGGGTCCGGATGGGCTGCTCGATGCGGACGACGATCTGACTCGCTATATCAGCGAGCCGCGCGGACGTTTCCACGGCAAGCCACTGGCCGTGGTCCGGCCGGATTCAACCGAAAAAGTGGCCGGGGTGGTCCTTCTATGTCGCGAATACGGCGTGGCCATGGTACCCCAGGGCGGTCATACCGGCCTGGTCGGCGGCGCTTCGGCCGCGCACGGTGAGTTGATCATCAGCCTGGAGCGGATGCGATCCGTTCGCGAAGTGGATGCGGCTGATGGCAGCCTGGTGGTCGAGGCCGGATGCACGCTCTCAGCCGTGCGCGAGGCGGCGGCCGAGGCTGGTTTGCTGTATCCGGTCAGTCTGGCATCCGAAGGCACTGCAACCATCGGCGGGACGCTGGCCACCAATGCCGGAGGCAACCTGACCATTCGCTACGGCAATACTCGCGAGCAGGTCCTGGGCCTCGAAGTGGTGCTGGCCGATGGACGGGTGCTGGACGAACTTTCTCCGCTGCGCAAGGACAACAGCGGCTACGATCTCAAGCAGCTTTTCGTCGGCAGCGAGGGCACCCTCGGGATCATCACGGCAGCGGCACTGCGACTCGAACCGGCACCGCGACAGACGGTGACTGCAATGGTTGCTACCGCGTCGGTAGATCATGGGCTGGAACTGCTCGCCCGGCTGCGCTCTCATCTGGGTGAAACCCTTTCGGCCTGCGAATTCCTGCCGCGTCTGGCGCTGGACCTTGTGCTGCAGTATTTGCCGGATTCTCGCGATCCGCTCGGTCAACACTATCCCTGGTACGTTCTGATCCAGGCCGACTCCGGTATCGCCGGCGACTGGCTCGAGGCCGCGGTGCTCGACGGCCTGTCCGGTGCCCAAAGCGAGGGTTTGATTGCCGATGCCGTGGTTGCCGACAGCCAGGCCAGGGCGCGCGAGCTATGGCAACTGCGCGAAGCCATTTCGCCAGCGCAAAAAGTCGGCGGGGTGAGTCTCAAACATGATATTTCTGTGCCGGTCGGACGCATTCCAGCCTTTATCGCCCAGGCCATCCCGGCCCTTGAGCAGGCCGTACCCGGTATCCGCCCCTGCATTTTCGGCCACCTGGGTGATGGCAACCTGCACTTCAATCTGACCCAGCCCGAATCGATGAACGCCGCCGAGTATCGTGCCCTGGAACCGGCTTGCAATCGGATCGTCTTCGACCTGGTCCGCCAGTTTAACGGCTCGATTGCGGCTGAGCACGGTGTTGGTCTGCTGCGGCGTGAGGAGCTGGCAGATGGGCAGCGACTCAAGGTGGAAATAATGACCCGAATCAAGCAGGCACTTGATCCGGCCAATCTGCTCAACCCGGGCAAAGTGATTTAAGTGTGATCTCTCAATAGGTTGTCCACACAGGCAACTGAGAGATCACTTATAGGGAACATCTGAAAGGTTATTGCCACTGGGTGATGTCATTGCAGCGCGCGTTCTGATTTTTCAGTTCCGTCAATTGCATTTCGAATTTGGTGCCGGCACAGCTTCCCAGCATCTGGCCCCAATGGGCGCCGTCAGCCGATGTATTGATCTGTTCGGGCAGATGGTCGAGGTAGATCGTCAGGCACTCCTGAAATGTCGAAGAGAGCGTACTACGGCACTGTGCATCGTCGATCTCGAAACACTGCCTGAAGTAGGCGCTCTTTTCACACAGCATGTCGGGCAGACTGCTTTCCACGAGATCAAGCCACTGCTCGATGCCTACAGCCTTCGCCTGGCTAGTCAGGCCCAGGGTCAAGGCAGTCGCGAACAGCAGGGCGAGCGGCAATCGGGTGCGCATTGTTCTTTCCTGTCATGGGAAGTCCTGATTGAGAAGTCGTAAACGGCGCAGAAGTTGCGCCAGGCGAGTATCGAATGCGGCTGGCCGAGACCTCCGTACAATAGACTCAGGAAAAAGGCATCAGGAGGTTTCATGCATGTCGTCGTGATCGGAGCGGGTGTGGTGGGTGCAACCACCGCTCTGACGCTGGCTGAGCGCGGGCTGGAGGTAACGCTGGTCGAGCGCCATGCCGAGCCTGCGGCCGAAACCAGCCATGCCAACGGGAGCGCAATTACCCCGGGTCACGCCGAGCCATGGAATTCGCCCGGCATCGGACGGCGACTGCTGACCCGTTCGGGCAACGGTGAACCATTTCGGGTTTATCCGCATGCATTGCCAGGGCTGGCAGCCTGGGGCCTCAGTTTCCTGGCTAACTCGCGACGCTCGAGCTACTACCCGAATGCTCGCAACGCCACCCGGCTGGCAGTGTATTCCGGCGCGTGCTTGCGCGCTCTGCGCGAGCGACATGATCTGCAATATCACCAGTACACCGATGGGTCGCTGGAGTTGTATTTCGATCAATCCGAATTCGACCAGGCGCTTGAATTGCGTCGCCGAATCGGTGATCCGGGCGTGACCATTCGCAAGCTTGAGGTCGATGAGGTGGTTTCGATGGAGCCGACGCTCGCGCCGATTGCCGGGCGCCTGGTCGGCGGCATGCTGATGCCGGAGCATGAATCGGGAGATGCCTGCGAGTTCTCGGCCGAGGTCGTTCGACGTGCCGAATCACTGGGCGCGGTATCGCGTTTCGGCAGCGAGGTTCTTTCAATCAACGTCCACGCCGGGAAAGTTTGCACGCTGACCCTGGATACGGGGCTGTTGGAGGTCGATGCAGTGATCCTGGCTGCCGGCTGTTCGAGTCGAGCGCTGGCCCATCCGCTGGGTTTGAAGCTGCCGATCCAGCCAGTCAAGGGCTACTCGGCTACGCTCGAACTGAAACAACCCGATCTGGCGCCGACCATCCCGCTGCTGGATCTGGAACAGCGCATTGTCACCGCCCGTTTCGGCAATCGACTGCGGCTGGCCGGGCTGGCAGATTTCGACGGATACAACCGTACCATCCGCCCGGAGCGTCTGGCTGTTTTGCTGGATTCGGCCTGCAAGCTGCTGCCGGAGCTGGCCGACGAGATTCGCTCAGACCGCGCCGAAGCCTGGACCGGGCTGCGTCCGATGACACCGAAGGGTCCGCCGTTACTGGGGCCAACACGAATCGAAGGGTTGTTTCTCAATACCGGCCACGGCTCGATGGGCTGGACCCAGGCCGCCGGTTCGGCCGAAATCCTGGCCGACCTGGTGACCGGCAAGCCCCCGGCCATCGATATGGCCGGGCTTGCTCTGTAGTCAGGCGTAATTGGGTTGATCTTCGCTGACTTGTTCGGGTCGGCAATGTTGCCGCAACCATTCGGCCAGGCCGTCCTCTAACAGTTCTCCGGCGGCCAGGGCCAGGAAAATCGGATAGCGATCTGTCAGATTTCCCACCATGTCCCAGCCATTGAGCTTTAAAAAGGTTCGACACAATACGTAGGCCGTCCTCTTGTTGCCGTCCACAAAAGGATGGTTGTGAGCCAGTCCGAATGCATACGCAGCCGCCAGATCCGGTAGCTGCAACGATTCGTCCCCGTAAGCAAACTGTTGCCGGGGGCGTGCCAGCGCCGACTCGAGCAGGTTGTGATCGCGTACGCCACCGGGGCCGCCGTGCTCGGCAAGCTGGCGCTGATGAATGGCCTCGGCCAGTTCAACACTGATCCAGATTGGTTCGGTGATCATTGCGCCAGCTTCCTCAGCAGATCGCGATCCTCACGCATGATCTTTTCGGCCACATCCATCTGGTACGCAAACTCGGCGTTGAACGGGCTGAGGACAATGCCGTCCGGCGTCTCATGCACCATCAGTTCATCCCCGCGACTGACCCGCAGCTTTTCCAGCAACTCCTTGGGCAGAATCACACCGGTCGAATTACCGATCGCCGTCACCTTCAGCTTCTTGCTCATAACCGTTCTCCGACAGTTGGAGATACGAGTATAACAAATGTATTACGCCGAGGCCTGGTCAGAATTCGCTGTCCGCGGGCCCCATGATAGGTCCGGCACCGGCGCGAATCTTGGCATCCAGCGCCAGAGTGTCGGGCAGCATGCGGGTGAAAAAGAAGCGCGCGGTGTCGAGCTTGGACTGATAGAAGGCGGCCCGGCCTTCACCGGCGTCCAGTTTTGCCTGGGCCAGGGTTGCCATGCGAGCCCAGACAAAGGCCATGGCGGTCAGCGCAAACAGGCGCAGATAGTCGCTGGATGCGGCACCGGCTTCCAGCGGGTTCTTGCTCATGTGCTGGAAAATCCATGCAGTGGTCTCCTGCAGTCGCTGAGTGGCCTCGGCCAGCGGCTGGACGAACTCCGCGGCGCTGTCGTTGCCTTGTTGTCCGGCCAGAAAGATCTGAACATGCTCGAAAAAGCTTTTCAGGGTGTCGCCGTTGTTGGCAACCAGCTTGCGGCCGACCAGGTCAAGTGCCTGGACCCCATTGGTGCCCTCGTAGATCTGGGTGATGCGAACATCGCGCACGAACTGCTCGACCCCGGTGTCGGTCACATAGCCGGCACCGCCGTGGATCTGCATGCCCAGGTTGGCGACGTCCGATCCGATATCGGTGAACCAGGCCTTGATGATCGGGGTCATCAGGGCCACCCAGTAGCCGGCTTTCCGGCGAACGGATTCGTCGGCATGATGCTGTTCCAGTTCGAGTTGTACTCCCGTATACAGACCCAGGGCCCGTGCCCCTTCGATCGAGGCCTTGCCGATCATCAGCATCCGCCGAATGTCGGGATGAACCAGAATGGGATCGGCCGGCTTGTCGGGATATTTCGCGCCATCCAGGCTGCGTCCCTGGAGCCGCTCGCGGGCGAAGGTCACGGCGGCCTGGTAGGCAGCCGAGGCCATGCCCAGGCCCTGGATGCCAGTGACCAGACGGGCCGCGTTCATCATCGTGAACATCGCCGCCAGCCCCTTGTTTTCCTCGCCAATCAGATAGCCGACAGCATTTTCATAAACCATTTCGCATGTCGACGATGCCTTGATGCCCATCTTCTTTTCGATGCCGGCGCACTTGACACCGTTTCGCTCACCCAGGCTGCCGTCGTCATTGATCAGGAACTTCGGCACGATAAACAGGCTGATCCCGCGCGTGCCTTCCGGCGCGCCGGGAGTCCGGGCCAGCACCAGATGGATGATGTTGTCGACCATGTCGTGCTCGCCGGCCGAAATCCAGATCTTGGTGCCTGAAACCCGGTAACTGCCATCGTCATCGTCACCGGCGACGGCCCGGCTGCGAATCAAACCGAGATCCGTGCCGCACTGCGGTTCGGTCAGATTCATCGTCCCACTCCACTCGCCGCTGATCATTCTCGGCAGGTAGGTCTGTTTCTGTTCATCGCTACCGTAGGCATGAATCACCTCATAGGCACCGAGGGTCAGGCCGGGGTAGGCCGAGAACGACGCATTGGCGGCATTTTTCATTTCCGAGACGGCCAGACCGACAAAACTGGGCAGACCCTGTCCACCGTACTCCGGGTCGGCAATCAGACCACCCCAGCCGTTCTCGCTGAACTGACGATAGGCCTTGCCGAAGCCCTCAGGCATGGTCACGCTATTGTCGGCTTCGTTGAATTTGCAGCCAACCCGATCGCCGACTTCATTCAGCGGCTGCAGCACTTCCTCGGCCATCCGCGAAGCTTCCTCCAGCACCGAATCGATCAGGTCCGGGGTGACTTCGGCCATGCTCGGCAGGTCCCGGCAGGGCTCCAGATCAAGAAATTCGTTGTAGAGAAAGCGGAAGTCTTCCAAAGGGGCTTTGTAGTGCGGCATGGTTGATCAACTCAAGGGAAAACCAGAGACTACCATACGCGAGCGTATGGCAGAAGATGGTGATGGCTTGTCCTGACGGACGGGTTTGGTTTTTTGCGCCTAACGGCGCTTGGTTCAGAATCAAAATCGTTTCGCCCACACGCGCTGACGTCTCCACTCCAGGGCTTCTTGCGCTGACGCGCAAACCGCCCTTGCGTTCCCGGCTGCGCTTCGCTCAGACACACGCTCCCTCAAATCCGCCCGGCCCTGCGATACTCGGCGCCTATCAAGGGCTCGAAACCCTGAAAACACTTAACCTGCCCGGTTATGTGCACATGTAGGTCGGCCCGACGTGGCCGACGGTCATGGCAACCGGGTTCCTCCAGAAGAACGATTTCCGAATGCATATTTTGACGCTTCGCGGATGGAGTAGAAATCCACCATCCGGTGGCACCTGAACCATGGACCGTCGGCCACGTCGGGCCGACCTACAAAGGCCGAGCGCAGCGATGGCCCGTGAAGGTTTGTTGCCCTTGATAGGCGCCGAGAGCACAGGCGAGACGTGGCGTGCGGTTTGCGTCGCCAGACGCAAGAAGCGCGTCACTGAAGCCGTCGTGCGTCGCAGGATCGACCGGAAAAGAAGTTTCGTGTGTCTGAGCGTAGCGCAGCCGGGAACGCAAGGGCGGTTTGCGCGTCAGCGCAAGAAGCCCTGGAGTGGAGGCGTAGCGCGTGAGTTGAGAAACTTCCCGGTCGAGCCGAGAAACGCAGGGGACCCGCCGCAGGCGGGCGCCAATCTCGGGCAAAAGTCCTTTTGGATGCTTCTATGACCTGTCAAGTCGGTTGCGGCATTGTCTCGAGTAGCTTGAACAGTCGGCGTGCAAGGTTTCGCTTCAAGCAACGTTTGATCTCACGGGGCGTCTTCCCTTGCGCCTGTCT
>Ga0208979_100415_pt1 | contig 28878 bp, 29 predicted proteins | sample HotLakConsUCCSLE_FD_184738 | JGI IMG/M metagenome (GOLD analysis project Ga0208979, IMG submission 184738) | Hypersaline microbial mat communities from Hot Lake, Washington, USA - Hot Lake Consortium UCC-SLE (SPAdes) | ecosystem: Environmental > Aquatic > Non-marine Saline and Alkaline >... | reverse complement strand
TTCGCCTATCTCAAGGCCACCCTCGAGGCCATCGCCGCCGGACATCCGCAAGGCCAAATCGACGATCTGCTCCCTTGGAACTTCACGCCGTCAACCTGAGACTGCGTGCCGCTCAGCCACCGCTTACTTCTGGCGCAGCGGCCGGTGCGATTCTCGCCGCTCCGGTGACTTTGGTGAGGCTACTGTCACGCCAGAACGGGAGGCAGTCATGATTTGAGGTCCCGGGCGAGGTGACGGTGGACGAACCGCCGACCTGCCGGCGCATCTGCACCCGCTTCATCAAGTGGCGACGGCAAGGGCTTTCGGGCGGCAATGATGCGTATTCTTTTGCAAAGGCAGAACGCTGTAACCGAAAGTACGAAGCCATGATTGTAACGGCCTGAGCGTCTGACGCGCCCGGCGGCCCGACCGTCGCTACCCGACTCGTAGAGCGGCTCCCCTTGTCACGGCCAGATCATCGCCACATAGCCCGCGTATGCGGCGACGAGAATGGCGCCCTCGATACGGCTGATGCGCCGCCCGGTGTAGGCGAACAGCACGAGCAGGAGCGAGGCGCCGATCATCACGAGGTTGTCAATGCGCACGATCTGCTCCGGGACCTCGGTCGGGGCAATGAGGGCGGTGAAACCGCCGATGCCCAGAATATTGTAGATGTTCGACCCAACGATATTGCCGAAGGCGACCTCGGTCTGCTTGCGGATCGCCGCCATCACGGAGGTGACGAGTTCGGGCATAGAGGTTCCGACGTGTTCATCTTCGAAGCAACGCATCAGCATTGTGCTGCGCAGACTTGAGCGCCTGCTCGGTCGTCTTGGCTCCGGTGAGAACGTCGTGGATCTCTTCGCCTGCAATGGCGATCAGGTCGGCGATGCCGGGGATCGGAGGGCGTGGCCACATCCGCAGGTAACCGTGTCGCGCCATATCATCTACAGCCGAGATCAACGGTGACAATGCCGCTACCTCAGGATCACGACTGACGCTGGTTCGGGGACTCGCGAGGCTGCCGTTGGCGAGGTAAAGCTTCGTCGCCGACGCCGTGGTAAAAGTTTGAAGCGCACGCCAGACTTCACCGATGCGATTGGCCGCGATGTTTGCCGGTATGGCCAGCGAATAGCCCCCCATGGGGACGATCGGCCGTCCTTTGGCTCCGGTTGGATGCGGAGCATAGCCGGTGCAGAGATGCGCGGGCGAGCTTTGGTCAGTCTCGTGGATCGGCGCAAGGATAGAATGGGAATAAGCCATGGCGGCGCTCCCATTGGCATAGGTGCGGGCCCGGTCATACCAGGTCATTTTGAGAATGTCGGGCGGAGAGACGGCCAGCAAATCCAATAGGTATTCCACCGTTTGGCGTGCCGCATCGGACTGGAACATCGGTCGCATGTTGTCGGGCGCGATGTTCTCAGCATCAAATCCATCGGCCGTGGGTGTCAGATTGATGATGGGCTGCCCAAAGGCGCTCATTATCATCATGAAGGTATGACCAAGAGGGGTTCCGCGTCCGCCGTTCCAGCTTATTCCTGCAAGGCCAGCCCCAGGATCATGCAGCGCACGCGCAATCGCCAGCGTCTGTTCCACAGTCCGAGGCGGCTCCAGACCGGCCACAGCCAACAAGTCCTTGCGATAGACGAGGATCTCCCCTGACACCATGATGGGAACGCCATACTGCACACCCTGCCACGATGAACTGGCCAGCGCGTCCGTGTAGATGTCGGACTGGTCGAATCCGGATGTCGCGATCAGGGCATCGAGGGGCAAGAGGCGGCCCTCTACTGCCATCTCGCCAAACCATGGCAGGTCGACGGCGACGATATCATACCGTGATACAGCTCTTTGTGCATTGGCGATCAATTCGGCCCGCAATCTGTCAATCGAGTGTGCTCTGCTTTCGATGCTGGTTCCCATGATCATTTCGAACTGGCGCTTGAGGTTCAGCATCGCCATGAAGGTGGGGTCCGCATGAACCAGAACGCGCAGGCCACGGCCCAGATCGAGCTTGGTATCGAGGACGGCCGGCGGCGGCAGGACCGCCGATTGCGTCTTCCGGCGCGGCCTTGCGGGCGTCTCCTTGCGTAAGGTGCCGCGCATCAGGACTTCACCGCGGTAGGCGAAGTGGCGCCAGCGCGCGAGAAGCGCCGCGGAGGGGTGCAGCGACTGTGATCGGCCCGAGGCTGTCCGCAGACGCCGCACAATCAGTCCCTGTTCGCCAAGATCGTCGATCGTCCGAAGCGCCGTCCCATAGCTGAGCCCCGAAGCCGCGGCGAGCGAGGACGACGTCACCAGTTGACCGTCGAAATGGCTGGCGATCAGGTGCAGAACCAAACGCATAGCGCGCTGGTTGCCTGCATGCCCCAGCAGCGTTTCGGCACCGTCATAGATATGGGCGACGAAATCGACAAAGCGCACCTGCTCGTCGCGGATCGCCCTTTGCTCAACGGGTTGCCCGTCGCCAAGTTCATACGGACCTTCCGGAAGCTCGCGTTTCACCGATCGGCGGCTCTTTCCCTTTGTTTCATTCATGGTGCGACCTCAAGAATCTTGTTCTTTGTCGTCAGGATGTCCGAGTTGGACGGCCGCTTCTGTCCTTGTCCAGCTTGGACAACTTAACCGGTTTCGTGCTGTCATGCATTCCTTATAGTCAACGCATACACCGGTTAATCCGCTGACGCCCTCCATAGAGGCGCGCGACTTGTAGATCACGGGGTATTTTTCGGGCGCGTCAACTGTCTTGGGAGGGCATGATGAAACTTGCATTCAATACCTGGGTCTACTCCGGCTTTCCCGTCTGGGTGCCGTCCTATCCGCTGGACGAAGTCATCAAGCGCCTAGCCCGGATCGGTTACGACGGGATCGAGATCGGGGCCGCAGCGCCGCATGCCTTTCCCGATTACCTCAGCGCGGAGCGCCGTCGCGAAATCCGCCGCGTGCTCGACGGCGAGGGTATCGCGGTGTCGAGCATGCTGCCCGCACCTGGCGGCGGTGCAGGCTACAACGTCGCCTCGCCCGATGCACCAGAGCGTGCGGCGGCCATCGACATGTACAAGAAGGTGACGGATCTGTGCGCCGAGTGGGGTTCGCCCACGCTGCTCTATGTTGCAGGTTGGCAGGTTTTCGGCACGGGGCGGCCCGCAGCAATCGAATGGACAACCGCAGCTCTGGCCGAGATCGCCGATCACGCGGCTACCGCAGGAGTCACGGTCGCGGTCGAGCCAACCTCGGCTGACAGCAACCTGATCGATTCCTGTGATGATGTCATCGCCTTGATGGATGCCGTTGACCGCCCCAATGTCGGGGCGATGTTTGACACCTACCACACGCTTTACCGCAGCGAAGTGCCGACCGATTATGTCTACAGACTGGGCAAGCGGCTCAAGCATATCCATTTTGCCGACGTCAACCGCGACGCACCGGGCAGCGGTGTGGTCGACTATGTGTCGCTGATCCAGGCGCTGCGTGATGTCGGCTACAGCGGCTATCTGGCGATGGAGATCGGCTTCAACCGGCGCAATGTCGAGCCTGACGATCTGGCGCGGCGCGCCCATGCCTATATCAAATCCATTCTTTGACCAATCTTCCGCCGGCCCTGACTGCGGGCGGCGGTTCACTACTAACCGGGAGGAACAACAATGAGACCAATCGCTTGGAGTGCGCCACTGGCGCTTGTTATTGCTGCGCAGGCAAATGCGCAGGAGACCGTCGTGGTGACGCAATGGGACCAGTTCGCGCAAAGCGGCATCACCGCTGCCGGGCCCGCAATGGACGAACTGATCGCGAGCTGCGAACCGGCGCTGAACGGCGCTGAAGTTCTGCGCACGATCGCCCCCTCGATCGGCATCCGTGACAGCTACCGCCTTGCCGTTTCAGCGGGAAAAACGCCAGACCTCGCCTATACCTGGCCCGCTGCTTCGGTCTTGTCTGGCTATGCAAGGGTCGGTGCGCTTGCGCCGCTCGACACTTATTATGAGCAGTACGGCTGGGAACAGGTCAACGAGTTCTATCGGGGACGCAACTCTTACGATGGACAAGTCTATGGGCTGCCAATGGAGCAGGATCTGATGGGCGTCTATTACAACAAGGATCTGTTCGCCGAGAACGGTCTTGCGGTGCCTACCACATACGCAGAGTTCCAGACGCTGATGGAAACGCTGAAGGAGGAAGGGATCATACCGGTCGCCTTTGGCAATCGTGATCGCTGGCCCGCGACCAACACCTTCAGCTTGATTCTGGGCCTGACCGCCGGGCGCGACCTCGAAGAGCAGGTGCTCTTTGGTGACGAGCCCTGGACCAATCCGGCCTTCGTCCAGGCCGCGCAGACATTTCAGGACTGGGCCGAAGCCGACTACTTCCCGCGTGGTTTCAATGGTGTCGGCTATGATGAGGCCAACGCGCTGTTTCTGTCTGGTCGGGCAGCGATGACGATAACGGGTACCTGGGTCCTTCAGGACATGATCCGGGGTGCCGAGTTCGACCTGGGCGTCTTCATGATCCCGCCCATCGCCGAAGGTGTCGCCCCTGGGACGATGTGGGGCGAGGGATCGCAGTGGCAGCTGTCGGCCGCCGCGTCACCTGCAGTCCAAGACGCCGCAGCGGCCTACCTCGATTGCCTGATCTCGCCCCAGAGCCGGCAGGTCTGGGTTCAGAAGGGTCACACCGTGCCCATCGGCACGACGCCGGAAGAACTGGCCGAATGGGGTGCTGACCCCGTGGTGCAGGAGTTCTTCACAGGCGGCCTCGCGACGCCCGACGCTAACTTCTACGACCTGCACACCACCCTGCCCGAGAGCATGACACAGGTCCTATACCCTGAGCTCCAGCGCCTTGTCGGCGGCGATGTCACGGCCGAAGAGTTCATGGCGACACTGCAATCGGCTTGGGAAACCGCCGACGCGAACGGCGAGCGCTGGATCCCCTGAGCCATTTAGAGCGGGCTGCCTGAAGGTGGCCCGCCTGCTCACCCACTCGTCCCAATTCACCGGAAGGTTGCCCTGCGATGTCCTCGCGCCACGCTTACTACTTCCTTCTGCCGGCACTGTTGCTTTACGCGATATTCGTACTGGCGCCGATCCTGCAGGTCTTCGCCTACTCGTTCTTTTCCTGGGACAACGGCATCATGCAGGAATTTGTCGGAATGGCAAATTACGCGCGTCTCGGATCGGACACCGTGTTCTGGGCAGCGTTGGGCCATAACGCGATCTGGGTCGTGCTGACGCTGGCCTTCCCGCTGATGGCGGGCCTGCTACTGGCCGCAATTCTCGCTGATCGAAGCCCACGCACCATTCAGGTGATGAGCGCAATCTACTTCATCCCGCGCACCATTCCGCTGGTGGTCGCAGGGATCATCTGGGGCTGGATCTACAACCCGCTCTTCGGACTTTTGAACTACGGGCTCGACATGGTCGGGCTCGGCCACCTCGCCAGTGCCTGGCTTGCCGAAGAAAACACCGCTCTGGTCGCCCTCAACGTGGTCGGCGCATGGACCTTCTTCGGCTTCTGCGTCGTGATCTATCTGGGCGCGATCCAGTCCATCGACCCTTCTCTCTACGAGGCGGCAGATGTCGACGGCGCACCTTGGTGGCGGAAATTCCGCGATCTGACCGTGCCACTGCTCAATAACTCGACACTCTTTCTGGGGCTCTATGCCGCGATCGAGGCGATGCGCTTCTTCGACCTGATCTGGGTCACCACACAAGGCGGTCCCGGCTATGCGACCGAAGTTCTGACAACCCATATCTACAAGACCTTCTTCCTCGTGGGCGACTTTGGCTATGCCGCCGTCCTGTCCGTCGTTCTCCTTGCCATCGTGCTCAGCCTCAGTGCGATCGCCTTTCGGCTTTTGAGGGCAAAATGAACCGCATCACCAAACATTCGCAGACCCTGATCCTGATCCTCTTTGCCCTTTACGCACTGGCACCGGTGTACCTTGTCGTGCTGGCCTCGATGCGCAGCGAAGCCGATCTGTTCGACGGACCGCTCAGCCTGCCCTGGCCGATCGAGACCTCGAACTATCTGCGTGTCTGGTCCGAGAGCGGATTCTCGACCTTCTTCTTCAACTCGCTGAAGATATCAGTTGCGGTCACGTTTCTGGTTCTGCTGACCGCGCCCCTCGCTGGCTATGCCTTTGCCAAGATGCGGTTTCGTGGCCGCGAGGTGCTCTTTGCGCTGTTCCTCGCCGGACTTGTCGTACCAGCCCCGTCGGTCATCGTCGCGCTTTACGGAAACCTGCAGCTTTTCGGCGTGATCGACACCCATATCGGCGTCATCCTGCCACAGGCCGCACTCCTCATGCCCTTTGCGGTCTTCATGATGCGCACGGTCATGCAGGACGTGCCCGATGAGCTGATCGAAGCATCCACGATGGACGGGGCCAATCCGCTCTATGGCTTTCTGACCGTCGTGGTGCCACTGGCGCGGCCGGGGCTCATGTCGCTCACCCTCATCGTGTTCCTGTTTTCATGGCAGGAGTATCTCTTGCCGCTGGTCGTGCTGCAGACCGAGTCCCTCAAAACCATCACCGTCGGCGCCGCAAGCCTGCAAGGACGCTATGGCGTCGACTATGGCGGGATCGCCGCCGCCGGTCTGATCGCCTTTGCCCCGCTCGTGGTGCTGTTCCTCGCCATGCAGCGCTCCTTTGTCCGCGGCCTTTCGGCAGGCGCAGTTAAGTGACCCAATTAAAGGAAAGAGAATGACAATGTCCAATATGACCGCCGTCTTTCTGCCCGGCAACAAGCAGGTCGAAGTGCGTGCCGTGCCCGTCCCCGAGATCGGCCCCGATGACGTGCTTGTCGAGATCAAGGCGTCCTGTATTTGCCGCAGCGACCTCAGCCTCTACTACGGCAATGCGGTGATTTCGGGTGGCGACTCGAACCAGTTCGTTTGTGGCCACGAACCTGCGGGCGTGGTGGTGCAGGTGGGCGAAGCTGTGACGGAGTTCGCGGAAGGCGACAATGTCGCGGTCTATCTGGGCGTTGGATGCGGTGTCTGCCATCATTGTCGCACCGGACACTTTTATCTCTGCGCAAAATGGAAATGTCTGGGTTTCACCATGGATGGCGGCAACGCAGAGTTCCTCAAGGTGCCCGCGCGCAATCTCCTCAAAAGCCCCAAGGGCATGTCGCACCTTGCCGCCGCGATTTCGACCGACGCTTTCGGTACGCTCTTTTCGGCTTCCCGCAAGCTCGGCGTGAACGGACTCTCGCACATTGGCATCTGGGGCATGGGACCAATGGGCGCAGCCGGCACACTTGCGGCCAAGGCGATGGGCGGCCGGGTTGTCGCGCTCGACCCCATCGAGGAACGACGGACTTTCGCACTGTCGCTTGGTGCCGACCTCGCACTCGACCCGCGTGACGCCACCGCTGCGGACCAGATCAGGGAGTTTGCGGGTAGCGAGGGGTTGACCGGTGCCATCGACTGCTCCGGCCAAAGCGCAGCGCATAACATGGCGCTCGACGCGCTCGCACCCATGGGAAAACTTGCTCTGGTGGGCGAGGCGGCATCCACCACGATCAAGCCGAGCGAGCAGCTCATTCGCAAGCAGGTAACGATATTCGGGTCCTGGTACTTCGGTATCCACGAATATGCCGACATCCTTCAATTGATTCAGACGCATAGCGTCGACCTTGAACGGCTGGCTACCCATACCTTTGCGCTGGAAGAGGCAGAAACTGCATTCCGCATGTTCGACGCGCGTGAGACCGAGAAAGCCGTATTCGTGCGCTGAAGCGCCCGAACCTGCACCCATTCAGCGCCACGGAGGACAGATGTCCGAGATCAAGATCACCAACTTGCGCAAAAGCTTCGGGGCCGTGGACGTGCTCAAGGGCATCGACCTGGACATCAGATCCGGAGAGTTCGTCGTCTTTGTCGGCCCCTCGGGTTGCGGCAAATCCACATTGCTGCGTTCCATCGCGGGGCTGGAGGCGGTCACGTCCGGCACCATTGCCATTGATCAGCGGGTCGTGAACGACATCCCGCCATCACAGCGCGGCATCGCCATGGTCTTTCAGACCTATGCACTCTATCCGCACATGACTGTGGCTGAGAACATGGCCTATGCCCTACGTATCGCCAAGATGCCAAAGCCCGAGCGTGAGGCCGCCGTGACCTCTGCCGCCGAGACGTTGCACCTGACCCCCTACCTTGGTCGCAAGCCCAAGGATCTGTCAGGCGGTCAGCGCCAGCGCGTCGCCATCGGGCGCGCGATTGTGAGGAACCCGAAAGTCTTTCTCTTTGACGAGCCGCTGTCCAATCTCGACGCAGCGCTGCGCCTCAAGATGCGGATCGAGATTTCGCGTCTGAGCGACTCGCTTCCCGATACGACCATGATCTATGTCACTCATGATCAGGTCGAGGCGATGACGATGGCCGACCGGATCGTGGTGCTCAAGGATGGCGAGGTGCAGCAGGTCGGCACGCCGATGGAGCTCTACAACGCGCCGCAATCGCTCTTCGTGGCACAATTCATCGGGTCACCGAAGATGAACATCTTTTCCGGTGCCAAGGCGCAGGGCTTTTCCGCGCCCTATGTCGGCGTCCGACCCGAACATCTGGAAATCGTCGATGACGCCAGCGGGACCTGGACCGGCGTCACCGTCCATTCCGAAAGCCTGGGTGCTGACAGCTTTGCCTATCTCGACATCGGGGAGGAAGAGTTGATGACCGTTCGCCTGCCCGGCACTGCGCATATCGCAGTCGGCACGACGCTGTCGGTGTCCCCAAAGGCGGAACACTACCATCTTTTCGATGCCGCAGGCCGGGTCGCGGCGGCCTAAACTCCAGACTTCGGTAGCGGAGACATCTCAGTCAAGCGCATTTAGACATGCGCATCTGGCCGCCTGTTTGCGGATTTGATGAGGCTTGTTTCTGAGCCGTTCTGCTATCACAGCGGAACCGGCCGGCCACGCCGATCGCGCCGTTGCTGCCGAATAACCAGCCGGGCGCACGGCGGGGTGATAAGCGGTATGATCCATGTTTGCGCGGGGGTTGCCGCTGGCAGGACTGCCCGCCCGACGATGGCCCTGCGACAACGATCTGCAACCGGTTCAACCGCCGGAGCCGCTGCGACTCGTGGACCCGCCTCAAGGATTGGCGACGAATTGTCACCCGCCATGACAAGCGCGCTCGAAATTGCGAGTCCGCTGTCGGCTTCGCTGCGACGATTCTCTTGTGGACCTGATTGAGTCTCGGCCCTGGGCAAAGCCCCGATCTCATTGGAATCGGCCTGACCGATCAGACTGCGACAAAGACACGACCGCCGTCGATTCTGGTGGGATAGGTTTGCAGATTGTTGCAGGCAGGTGGGGTTTCGACCTCGCCAGTGGTCACATCGAAAATCGATGCATGCTTGGGACATTCGATCGTCGCCTCGATCACCAGACCATCCGCAAGATGGACCTCTTCGTGGGTGCAAAGGCCATCGGTGCAGTAATAGTTTTCAGCGTGATCACGCACGATGATAAAGGTGCGCGCCCCGTGATCGAAGCGGATCACCTCTTCGGCGGCGATGTCGTCGGCAGAACAGGCGTCGATCCAATCGGCCATGTCAGTCTCCCTAGATGTTTTGCGGTTTGTAGTCGGCGGCGGCGGCAGGCATGACTGCCTTGAGCAAGGTCACGGATTTTTCCAGCCCTTCGAGGGAATTCAGGAGCATGTCTTCGTGTTCGACAGACAGCCAGCCGTCGTATCCGGCCATTCTTAGCCGGTAGCAGAATTGCCGCCACCATTCTTCACCATGCCCGAAACCAAGGGTGATATAGCTCCATGATCGCGCCGGGACATCCATCAGGCCGCCATTCTCAAGCATGCTGGTGGTGGCCTGAACTGGCGCATTCAACAGCGTATCCTTGGCGTGGACGTGATAGAGGGCCGCGCCCAGAGCCTGCGCTGCGGCCAGAGGATCGGCCCCCATCCAGAACAGGTGGCTGGGGTCAAGGTTGGCCCCCACCAAGGGGCCGACCATGTCGCGCAATTTCAGCAGCGATGGCACGTTATAGACACATTGATTGCCATGCAATTCGAGGGCGATCTTTTCAACGCCAGCCTCTTTGGCCAACGCGACGATCCCGGTCCAGAACGGAGCCAGCTCTTCTTCCCACTGATAGCGCAGGATGCTTTGGGTTTCGGGCGGCCATGACGATACGACCCAATTGGGCATCACGTCGGTCGGATTTCCCGCAGGCAGGCCGGACATCGCGCAGACGGTCGTGATCCCCATTTCTCCCGCCACCCGGATCGTGTCGCGCAAGCCCTGCGCCTGGGCCGGGTCGGTCGGATGCAACGGGTTGCCATTGGCGTTGAGGCTGATTATCTCAAGACCGCGATCGGCAAAGGCGGCCCTGAAAGCCTTTTGCCGGGCGGCATTGCCCAGAATCCCTTTCAGGTCGAAATGCGGTGCGGTTGACCAGCCGCAGGTATTCACCTCGACCCCGGACACGCCCATGCGGGCGGCGTGGTCGAGCACATCGTCAAATGACAGCCCTCCGAGGCTGTCGGATACAAAGCCCAGTTTCATGCATAAAGCTCCGGTTTGGTGATCATGGTGACGGGCATTTTGCGGCCCTCGGTGAGCGCCTGCACCCCGGCCTGAGCGACGACTGCGGCGCAATACCCGTCCCAGCAATCCGACCCGATGTCGGGAAACGCGCCGGTCTGGACAAAGCGTAGAAAGTCCCGGTTCTGGCGGCGGTAGGCTTCGGCGTAGCGCGACCGCCAATCGGTATCATAGGGGATGCGCGCGGCCAATCGCAGGTAAGTGCGGGAATAGGCGACGTGGTTGATCGCAATCGCCCCCCTCTCGCCGACCAATTCGGCGCGCACGTCATAGCCATACGCGGCGTTGTTGTTGATTTCGATTGTCACGATCTGCCCGTCGACGGTTTCCAGCACCATCACCACCGGGGCGACGCGGTCAACGGTCTGTTTTGGCTGCCACGCAGAAATTGTGGCATATTCAGTGCCCAGCACATGCCGAACCACATCGAACTCATGCGGCGCCGAATTGGTGATCGCCATCGCCCCCGTAAAATTTGCGGCAGGGGTTTCCACGTTACGATGAAGGTTGTGCATCATCAGCGCATGACCCAACGTACCTTCGGCCAGGGCCGCCCGCATATCCATGTAGGACTGGTCATAGCGGCGCATGAACCCAAGCTGGACAAATCGCCTACCCGCCTTTTGTTCGGCCTGCATCACCGCGACGCACTCTGCTGGGGACTGTGAGAGAGGTTTTTCACAAAGCACGGGCTTGCCTGCCGCAATGCAGGCCAACGACAACTGGGCATGGGTGAAATCAGGGCTGGCCACGATCACCGCGTCGACATCGGCGCGCGCGATTGTCGATACCGGGTCTGACGCCACATCGGCCGCGCCATATTCGTCCGCAGCGGATCGGGCACGGCCCGTGTCCATGTCGCAAACCACATGCAAACGCGCCCCCGGCATGTCCTGTGCGACTATTTTCGCGTGATCCGCGCCCATGAGGCCGGCACCGATGACGGCGACCCTGATATTCAACCTGTTCTCCGTAACTGCGACCCCGGCATGACGCCGCGTGGTCCAGAATGTCGCCTAGCCCTCGATCTGCGCCTCAAGGTCGGCCATCGTTTCGCCGCCCGCCATCAGATCGGTAATTTCTTCGCGCGATCTTTCGCCCTTGCGGAAATCGGCGGCGATGGCACCCCGGATCAGAACGGCAAAATGGTTGGCTACCGCCATTGCGTGCATAACCTGATGGGTGATGAACACCACAGCCAGCCCTCGCTTTTTGGCTTCGTTGACGATGCGCAACACATGGGCCGCCTGTTTGACGCCAAGTGCGGCTGTCGGTTCATCAAGGATCAGAACCCGCGCGCCGAAATGAACGGCGCGGGCAATCGCCAGCGACTGGCGCTCGCCCCCTGACAGTCCGCCGACCAGACGGTCGCCGTCGTCTATCCGGGTTATGCCAAAATTCTGCACCGCCGCAATGGCGATCTCGTTGGCCTTTTTACGGTCGAAAACCTTGAACGGGCCCCAGCCTTTGGTCGGCTCGACGCCGACGAAAAAGCTGCGCCCGATGCTCATCAGCGGAAAGGTTCCGCCGAACTGATGCACGGTTGCGATACCCATTTCCTGCGCGGCGCGCGGGCGATCGAACGATACCTCCTTGCCGTCCATAAGCACCGAACCGCGCGTGGTCCGGTGAACCCCAGACATGATCTTGATCAATGTCGATTTGCCGGCACCATTATCGCCGAGAAGGCACAGTACTTCGCCCGCATTCACCTTGAGCGAAATGTCATGCAGTACGTCGATCGGCCCAAAGGACTTGTCGACATTGCGCAGTTCCAGAACGGGTGTTGTCATGGCAATGCCCTCACTTCTTTTTCGGCGCATAGTTCAGCGCCATGCGACGGAATGTGTTGTTCATCACGACTGCAAGCAGCAGCATCACCCCGATTATCAGGCTCGACCAGTTGCGATCAAAACTGGTGAAATAGATGCCCTGATTGACGACGGCAAAGGTGATCGTGCCAAAGACGATCCCGATGACCGACCCGAAACCGCCAGTCAAAAGAACGCCCCCCACCACCACTGAAATGATCACATTAAAGATATAGGACATCCCCGCTGAAACCTGCGCCGAATTGAACAAAAGCGCCTGACACATCCCAACGAACGACGCGCTGCATGCCGACAGTATGAAAAGAATGATGGTCAGTTTGGCGGTCGGAATACCGGCGTTGCGCGCACTGTCCTTGTCGCCGCCCAAGGCGAAGATCCAGTTCCCGAATTTCGTATAGTGGACGTAGAAGATATAGAGAGCGGTAAAGGCGATCCACCAAAGGATGATGACCTGATAAGTGCCGCCGATGAATTGGCCAAAAACAGCCTTGTAGAATGCGGGGGCCTTGATCGCGACGCTGGTGGTGCCGGTGATGAGGACCGACAGACCCAGAACCATCCCCGCAACTGCAAACAATGTGCCGAGCGTCACGATCAGTGACGGCACGGCGGTACGCACCACAAGCAAACCGTTGATGGTCCCGACGACCACGCCGAATCCCAACACGACGATCACCGACATCCAGATCGGCAGTTCGTAATGACCCGACATGATCGCGACGATCATCGACCCTGCGGGGATCATTGACCCGATCGAGATATCAAGCTCTCCGGCGATCATCAAAAGCCCGACGGGGATCGCGATGATACCGATGTTTGCGGCGACGTTCAGCCAGCTTGCGATGCCTGCCGGTTTCAGAAAACTCACACCGCCGAACACCAGAAAGAACACAATTACGGCGACCATGCCCAGAAAGGCCCCCGACTCAGGTCGGCGCAATAGGTTGCCAAGTGACATTGTCTTCATGTCGGTAATCCCTGCATTCGCGAAGCGGCCCGCAGGCCTGAAAATCGAGTCTGAAACCGACGTCGCGGCCCGCAACACAAGCTGCGGGCCGGACCGATTCAGCGCTTAGCGGTAGCCCAGTTCGGCGCCCTTAAGCGTCGCTTCGATGTTGGTAGCGTCGACGATACCGGGGCCTGTCAGCAGAGGCGCAGTCGCCATCGCCAGACCATAATTGACATAACCATCGGCCAAGGTCACAGCGAGGAACCCCTGCAGCCAAGGCTGCTGGTCGATGGCAAACAGTTGCTGGCCGTCGCGGATCCGTTCCAGCCCGGCGACGTTCATATCGAACGACCCCAGTTGAACGGTCGTATCCTTGCCCGCCTGCTGCATCGCGATATAAGCGCTGTCGCCATCACCCGCCGAGATCGTAAAGATGCCGTCGATGGTGTCGTCGCCCAGCAGGGTCGCCTTGATCGCCTCGGATACCGCGACCGGGTCGCCAAAGGCACTGGCGGGCAGCGGCAGTTGTTCGGACGCAAATCCGAATTCGGCCATGCCGTCGGCGATGCCCCGGCAGCGGTCTTCAAGGTTGCCTGCACCCGGCACGGTGTTGACGCAAATTACATTGGTGGCGCCGTGCGATGCAAAATAGCGGCCGCCGGCCAGACCGGCGGGATATTCCTCGTTGCCGATATAGTTGATCGCGCCCAACTCGACCGCCTTATCGGCGCCACCGGCGTTATACAGCATCACGGGAATCCCCGCCTCCATGGCCGCTTGGATCGCTTCGTCCTGCGACTCCGGCACCCAATTGGGCACCACGATGATATCGACGCCCTGACTGATCGCGGTGCGCACAAGGTTGGCCGCGTCGCCGCCGATGTTGTCGTAAGTCTGCAGTTGCAGGTAATTCACCGAGCCGCCGTGGGCCTCGACAACCAGGGTGGCGTCAGCGATGCCGCGGGCGATCTTGGCAAAGAATGCGTCGTCCGCTTTGCCGCCGATGATGGCGATTGTGGCACCTTCCTGCGCCTGTGCTGCGCCGGCGCTGAGCGCGACCGTCGCCAAAAGAGCACCCATGAGATTTTTATATTGAGCCAATGTCGTATTCCTCCCGTTGAGCCATCATACTTGACGGCGTTTGTTATGGGTCGATCGGACCCCGCGATAGCAAGAACGCGCCGCTTTCATTGTGCAGGCTGTCGTGTTGTTCAGGATGGCCCGGAATCCTCTTGCCGGGCGCTGATCCGGGCCTTTTTCCTTTGGAAACGGGCCTTCATGATCTCGTCACCTTCGGGGCTGCCGTCATGCCAGGTGCCCATCAACCGATCCAGCGGCATCATCCCGTCGGCGTAGTTCACCTCGAAATACTTGTGATGCAGGTAATGGGCATAGGCGTGGGTGTCGAACCCCGTATCACGGGAGGTTTCGATCTTGTCGAAACCGATGTGGCCGACAACGGCCCCGGTCCCGGCAATATTCAGGTGATAGATCGCAAGCAGGGGATGCGACGGCACGATCAGATGGATCAGGCTGCCAGAAAAATACAGCAGATGCTCGACCGGATGCATCGACAAGGACGACCACGGGCTGGGGTTGACCGAATTGTGGTGAACCGAATGGATCCATTTGTAGAGGACCGGAATATGGATTAGACGGTGGATGCAGTAAAAGTGGAATTCGTGCAGGATCGGCAGGATCAGCCCGAAACCGATCAGCCAGACCGGATGATCGCCAAATACCGCCCAAGGCCCCCAGCCATTTGCCCAGGCCCAGAGCAGCAGCACCTCATAGGCGGTCCAGATCGGAATCCCGGTTGCGAATGTGCGGATGATGTTGTCGATATTCTGGGATTTGAACATGAACACGTCCGAGGGCTGTTCAGACGGGAATTTTCCGTTGTACTTGAAGTGGTTGCCCTGCCGTCGCTTGACGTAAAGCCGCAGTTCCAATGCGCCGTAGAACATCAGGATAATCACGGAGTTTCGTGCGAGCAGGAACAGCGGCCAGCCCCAACCAAGTGTCTGCAGGGTGCCGCGGGACGGTGTCAGAAAGAACCAGATAACCGCCGCGACGGCGAAAAAAAGCGCGTTCCACGGGAGGAAGTAGTGCGGCAGCCAACGGATAAATGTTGTCAGGTGCCACGGCCAGACAAAGACCGGCGCCGGCCCTATCGCCGCGTTTGGGCGCCAGTTGCCACGCTTGTCGCGTGTACCAGATTGCAGGTCGTTCATGCCTTTGGCCTCCCCGACGGGGCCGGCCGCCATGTCAGCCGCTGCGCCCCAATTCTGTTGGTGGACTGACCCTAACCCTTGGACAAAACGCCGCACCCCGAGATCTGATTGATTCCCATCAGCACCCGTGTCAGGATTTGCCGGGCAACGCCCCATTGATCGGACAACACCATGGTCGCCCCGGACAAACCGCGCCCCAGTCTGCGCGATGTCGCCCTGATCGCCGGCGTCGGAATCGCCACCGTCGACAGGGTTCTGAATGAACGCGGGAATGTCAGCGAGGCCGTGCGCCGCAAAGTGATCGAAGCCGCCCGAACCATCGGCCTGCGCCGCCAGCTGCCGCCTTCCTACAAACCGCTGATCCGGATCAACCTGATTATCGTCCGGCCCGATTTGCCTCTGTTGGCGCGGATTGCGGAGGAGTTTCGCAGCGTAACCAAATCAATTGATCGCCGCGTCAGTCTTCATATCACGACATTACCCAACGAGGCCCCCGAAACGATCGCCGCAGCCATGCGCAGGACGAACGGCAACGCAGTCGTCGTCTATGCCGAGAACAATGCGGTGATCCGCGACGCCGTAGACGATCTCTATGCCCGTGATATCCCTGTAGTGTCGATCATTTCTGATCTTTCGGGATCTAAACAACTTGCCTATGCAGGCACCAATCACCATGCCGCAGGGCGCACCACGGGCTATTTCGTCGCAAGGATGATCCCGCAAGCTGGTCCGGTCGTTGTGCTTTGCAGCCACCTGGGATTTCAGGCGCATGCGGAACGGATTGCCGGGTTTCGCGCATATCTGACGGAACATGCCCCGCATCTGACGATTGTGCGCATCGTTGAAGGATACGACGATCGCGCCCGTTCGCGCGCCCGGCTCGAGGCCGCGTTTCGTGAGATACCCGATATTGTGGCGGTCTATAATGTCGGCGGTGCCAATCTTGGGGTTCGCGGGGCGATCGAGGCAGATATTCTGGCGAAACGTCCGCTGTTTGTCGGCCACGAGCTTACCGAACACACGACCCGGATGCTGCGCGAGGGCCTGATGACGTTGACCGTCGATCAAAGCCCGCGACTTCAGGCCCAATTTTCGTTGGATGTGCTGCTGGATCACTTCGGTTACGAAGGGATTTCCGTCGCCAAGCCCTATATCTCTGACGTGCCTATCGTTTTGTACGGACCGGAAAACATCCCTCCGGCGAGCTGATCGTTTCACATCAGTGCCGGGGGCGAAGTAGCATGAATATCCGCGCTAGGCTGACCGCGACGAGACCCAAGTCGTCGTCAGGAGCCAATGATGCATTTCCCACCAAGCCAGATGGCACCATGAGATACCGCGATTTCGGCCGCACCGGATGGAAGATTTCCGAGATCGGTTTTGGCGGCTGGCAAATCGGTGGCGCGTGGGGACCGGTCAATGATGACGCGTCAGTGCATACATTGTTGCATGCCTTTGATCGCGGTATCAATTTTGTCGACACCGCGCAGCTGTATGGTGCGGGCCAGTCAGAGACAGTCATCGGCAAAGCTTTGAAACAATGGACCGGCAACAAGATTTACGTCGCCACCAAAGCACAACCAACCGTGTGGCCGAATCCCGATGATGCAACGCCGGCTTTTCGCGGCAGGTTCCCGGACTGGCACCTGCGCCGAAACGTCGAGGAGTCTTTGCGTCGGCTTGCGGTCGACCGTATCGACCTGTTCCAGCTGCATACCTGGGGGCCGACAGGGCACCGTGAGCTCGACTGGCTGGAAACATTGAGTGACCTGCGCAGCGAAGGCAAAATTGACCAGATCGGCGTGTCCTTGCGCGACAATCGACCCGACGAAGGCGTCAATCTTGCCCGACTGGGATTGGTGGCATCTGAGCAGGTCATCTGCAATATGTTCGAACAGCAGCCCCGCGACAAGCTGTTTCCGGCAGCCAGTCAAAGTGGCACGGCGATCATCGCGCGGGTGCCCCTGGACAGTGGAGCACTGGTCGGACACTGGACCGCTGACAGCTATGGGTCGTGGGAAGCTGGCTCGCAACAGCACCAGATGTTTCGCGGTGAAAGGTTTGCCGAAACACTGGCGAGGGTCGATGCTTTGAAAGTCGAAATCGGCGATACCTATCCGACCTTGGCCGAGGCCGCGATGCGCTATGTTCTGTCGCACGACGCGGTCAGCGTGCTGATCCCCGGCATGAAAACGCCCCAGGAAGTCGATATGAACATCGCCTATTCTGACGGCCGCCATATGCCGGATGCCCTGATCGACAGGCTGCAAAGACACGCGTGGGTCAGGAATTATTACACATGACCAGACAGTTGGAACGGCTTCGTCCGCAACAGATCCGCACCGCCCTTGCCGATCGTTCGGTGATATGGTTGCCGTTGGGCACGATCGAATGGCATTGCGAACACCTGCCGGTCGGACTTGACGCGTTGACGGCGCATGGCCTGTGTTTGCGCGCTGCTGAACAAGCCGGCGGGCTGGTCATGCCGCCGCTCTATTTTGGCACCGGCGGCGGCCACGGCGATTATCCGTGGACGATCATGATGCCTGACGCGGCCGAGATCGATGCCTTGCTTGCCCGCACTGCCGAACGACTGCGTGCGATGGGCGTTGCGCGCCTTATCGTGTTCAGCGGTCATTTCGCAGACGAACAACTCGCGATGATCGACCGCTTTGCCGAAACCTGGAACGCCATAGGCAATCTGCCACGTGTTACGGCGACGGCGGTAAACCGTTGCGCGGTCGCTGGATTTACACCCGATCATGCCGGCGCATTCGAAACCATGCTGATGCATGCCGCGGCGCCTGAAACTGTTGATCTTTCGCGTCTTGCGACTTTGGAAGATGCCCCCAACATAGATGACAGACACGACCCGAAAAGCCCGATCTGGGGCGTGATTGGCGCTGACCCACGCACCGCGGATTTGGGCGAAAGTGGCGGTCTTTGGGACCGCATGGGCGATTGGCTGGCGCATCAGTCGCAGTGACCGTGGCAAACTTCAGGTTGACGTTTCCTCCAACCGCGCAAGAAGTTTGTCGAATTCGATGTCAGTGATCGTTACCAGATGGGCCGTGCCGGGATAGTTCGCGCTGTCGACGTCACCCTTGAACTCGCGAAATGCAGCGATCCTTTCTTGCTGGAGACGATCAAATTCGGCCCGAAAGTTGCGATAGGTCTTGGCATGCCGTGGCTTGTGGCCTGTCGTCTGGCCCAGAACATCCTCGGCAAAAAGGTACTGCGCATCGGCATGTGGCCCGGCACCCATACCCAGCAGGACGAGATTGGTCCGCTTCGATAGTTCTTGGGCCACGCGATCAGGCACCACTTCCAATTCGACGCCGAAACACCCGACGTTTTCCAGTTGCGCCACCTGTTGAAAAATCTTCAGCGCGCTTTCAGCCGTTTTTCCCACCGCCTTGAAACCACCAGTCCAGGTTGCCTTGGAAGGAATCAGGCCGACGTGGCTGACGACGGGGATGCCGTCCTCGGCCAGCGCCTTGATGGTGCTGATTGAGGACGCGCAATAGACACAGTCACCCCCCGCCTGCATCGCCCGATGCGCCGCGCGTTGGTATTCTTCCTGCGTGACCAGTTCGCCATATAGCAATCCGATCTGTACGAAGCAATCACCCGCCGCCGCGCGCATTTTGGCGGTCCAGAGCGGCGCGATGATCGACAGCATGTCGATCCCGGCAGCGGCGGCGGCGGCAGCCTCGTCCGGGGTTTCGACATAGAGCATCGTCAATTCGCGCTTGCCCTTTGCGCTGCGGATATCGGCAACAGTCGGACGATTGTGAAACAATCCCATTTCCGTTCTTTCCTTGTTCAGGTGGTGACCAGTGGTCGTAGGATTGTTTTGAGACCGACGTGCGGATCGCTCAGTTGCGCGGGGTCCAATGGCACACGAGCGACGATGAGCTTTTGTGCCAGCTTGATGTCCTTGGCGACGGCATTTGCTATGCCCAGACCGGCAGCTCCAACCAGCCGGGATTCGGCATCCAGGAAAAAATGTAGTTCAGTCGCGACGTCCACCTGTCGCACCACAATCCGTCCACCACCCGTGTCGCCCACCGCCTGAAGCCCGAGATCATATTGATCCGACCAGAACCAGACAGGTCCGCCGAAGGCCATGTTTGCACCGGCCATGTTCCGGCCGGCAATGTCGCCCTGCGCAACAGCGTTTTGCCATGTTTCGAAACGCTGTCCAAAGCCGTTGTCATCGACAATGCTGGCGCAATCCCCGGCTGCATAAATATGCGGGTCGCTGGTTTGAAGCAGGGCATCCACGCAGACACCGTTACTTGTCACCAGTCCTGCCCGTCTCGCCAGATCGTCGTTCGCCAAGACACCGATGGCAGCGACAACGACGTCGGCAGGGATGCAACGCCCATCAGCCAGTGCAATCTCGCGTTCCGTGATCCGCTCGATCCGCACATCGCAATTCAACTGAACCCCTTCTGCAAGATGTCTGTTGGCGATGCGTGCAGCCAAAGGGCCCGGCACATTGCGACCCAACGCGCGAGGACCGTATTCCAGCACCGTCACCTGAACACCGCGGCCTGAAAGCACAGCGGCAAGTTCCAAACCAATCAGGCCAGCACCGATCACAGTGACATTTGTATTCTGCCCTGCCGCTGCATAAATCCGCCGCGCGTCCCTGGCTGTGCGAAATGACAGCGCCCTTTCACCACCGGGGCAGGTCAGCTTGCGGGGAATTGCGCCGGTCGCCAGCAGTAGGTTGTCATATTCGCACGCGGCGCCAGTCGACAGGATAAGGCGCCGCCCTGCAGCATCCACGTCGACAACCGCAACGTCAGGCACCAAGGTGATGGCGCAGTCACGCAGCTTTTCCGCGGTGCAGATCGGTTTTTCCACCAGTTCGGACCCGGTCGGCTTTGACAACGGTGGCCGCTCGTAGGGCAATCCGGCCTCGTCACAAAATATCGAAATGGGTCCGCAATAGCCCTGGTCCCGCGCAGCAAAGGCGGCACTGATACCGCATTCTCCGCCCCCGACGATGACGATACCAGTCATCCTAAACGTCGATCAGGACGCGACCGTCCGCAACTTTGACAGCATAGGTCGCAAGGTTCACGCAGACCGGGGCGCGTTTGGCCGCACCTGTGCGATAATCGAATTGTCCATTGTGTTTGGGGCATTCGATCGTGTGGTCCATGACCAGACCGTCCGCGAGATGAACCTGTTCATGGCTGCAAAGCCCGTCGGTACAGTAATAGCCGTCTTCGGGCGAACGGTAGATGGCAAAGGTGCGGCCGTCGTGATCGAAACGAATCACGTCTTCGGCGTCGATGTCATCAGCGGCACAGGCGTCTATCCAGTTTGTCATGTTCGTCTCTTTCTATTCAGCCGGAATCGCCGACATCGCCGTATCGGTCGCTTTGGTCGTTTTGCCCTCGCCCAGAGCAACTTCATGCAGGTCGACACGATAGGGACGGGCCGTTGCCGGCAGCGTGCGCTGCAAAAAATCGTCGTGATGGGCAAGCTGCCTGCGCAAGACCGGCAACGCCTCCTTGTAGGCGCTCCAGATCGACGTGTTGGGCGCAGGCAGGTCGTGCTTGATCATCGCATGCAGTTTGGGCAGCTGATGGTAAGGCACCATCGGAAACATGTGGTGTTCCACATGATAATTCATGTTCCAGTAGATGAATCGGCTGACCGGATTCATGTAAACCGTGCGGCTGTTCAGTCGGTGGTCAATGACGTTCTCGGCCAAAGCCGCGTGCTGCAACACGCCGGTCAGGACATGGTGCCAGGCACCGTAGAGCCGCGGCAGTCCGATCAGCATCAGAGGCAACAGCGACTGCATCGCGATGGCCAGTGTGATCACCACCGCATAGATAACCACCCAGATCCGGGCGATGCGGATCACCTTGTGGTGTTCAATTTCAGGAATATATGTGGCTTCTTCTGCGTCAAGACGACCCGTCGCGTTCAACAGCATCCGCTTCCATCCCTGATAGGCATCGATGATCCCAAACAGGTTCAGAAAGATGCGAAACAGCGCGGGTGGGCGCATTGCGACTATCTCGGGATCACGACCGACGATGATCGTGTCGGTATGATGGCGCGCGTGGCTCCACCGCCAGGAAACAGGATTACGCACCATGCAGAACGATGCGATCTGATAGACCCAATCGTTGTACTTGGCTGTCCGGAACGGAGTGCCGTGCCCGCATTCGTGCCACCGGCTATCCATGGCCGACCCATACAACACGCCATAGGCCAGCCAGAACGGCGCAGACCACCATGACGGCCATAACACGATGCCGATTGCCGCGAGAACCAGCATCGACCCAAACAGGATAATGGAGTCGCGGATTGCAGGCTGATCCTCGCGTTTCATGAGCGCTTTCATGTCTTTTCGAGGAATGTCTGTATGATACCATGCGGCTGCGGCTAGCCCATTTTCCACCGCACGCGCCGAATCCGGTCCGAGCAATGAATAATCGCGTTTGGTCATCGTGGATCCCCACAGGTCAAGGAAAGATGAATCTGGCATAGCATAGCGACGAGGATTCGCGTCGCACCGGGCTAGTATTTACATCATAAAACATCATAAACTGGCCATGATATTGATGTAATTCAATCAAGGTGCGTCATGGCCAAGAGTCCCACCATCGAGGATCTGGCGACCGCCGCAAATGTTGGTGTGGCGACCGTCGACCGTGTGCTGAACCGTCGTTCCAACGTGCGCCCCGAAATGCTGGACAAGGTGTTCGATGCCGCCGAGCGGATCGGTTATCCGACCAGAGTTCTGACGGCGCGACGCGTTGAATTGACCAAGCCTTTGGTCCGGTTCGGTTTCGTTCTGCATAAGGGCGCGCAGGCGTTCTATCAGAACTTCTCAAGGGCATTGAAACAGGCCGTCGAAGATCGCACCGATATTCGCGGACGCGCGACGATCCGCTTTTCTGCGTCGCAAGCCCCGGATGACTTTGCCCATGAACTGCGCGAGGCCGCCAAGACCAGCGATGTAGTGGCGAGTTCGGCGATCAATCATCCGAGCCTGTCTGATCTTGTGCGGGACCTCAGTGCCGATGGCATTCCGGTTTTGGCCCTGTTGAACGATTTTGCGCAAGGTGATCGGCGCGGCTACCTCGGGCTTGATAACGTCAAGGTCGGGCGGATCGCCGCGTGGATGATCACGACGCAGATACGTAATCCCGGCAAACTGGCGGTCTTTGTCGGAGGTAACAGGTGGCACGGGCATCTGCTGCGGGAAAGCGGATTTCTGTGGATCGGCATGCAAGATTGACCCCCGTCTTGGGGTGATCGGCGTCCAAAAGTGACCCCCCTGATAATTCATCAGAAGCTTCCTCAAAGGCATGAGGGAGCAGTCAGGGTATGTTGGTTGTGGAGACGATCGCGAAGATCAGGCGTGCGCATTTCGTCGAAGGCAAGTCGATCAAGCAGATTTGCCGCGAGCTGCGGGTTTCGCGGAACACGGTGCGCAAGGTCATCCGGTCTGGCGCGACCGAGTTCACCTATGACCGCACCACGCAGCCGCGTCCGAAGATCGATCCCTGGCGATCCGAGTTGGACGAGATGCTGGCCGAGAATGCGCGGCGGCCGAAGCGCGAGCGACTGACGCTGATCCGGATCTACGAGGAGCTGCGCAACCGTGGCTATGACGGCAGCTATGACGCCGTGCGCCGATATACGGCCAGTTGGTCGAAGGCGACGCAGGAGGCATCGGCCAGTGCTTATGTCCCGCTGAGCTTTGATCCGGGCGAAGCTTACCAGTTCGACTGGAGCCATGAGATCGTGATCCTCGATGGCGTGACCACAACCGTGAAGGTTGCCCATGTCCGCCTGTGCCACAGCCGGATGCCGTTCGTGCGGGCCTATCCGCGCGAGACCCAGGAGATGGTGTTTGACGCGCACGACAGGGCGTTCGCCTTCTTTGGCGGCGCCTGTGCCCGGGGTATCTATGACAACATGAAGACGGCTGTGGACACGATCTTCGTCGGCAAGGATCGCGCCTACAATCGCCGCTTCCAGCAGATGTGCGGCCATTACCTCGTAGACCCTGTTGCCTGCACGCCAGCGTCGGGCTGGGAGAAGGGCCAGGTCGAGAACCAGGTGGGGGTCCTACGGCGACGGTTCTTCGTCCCCCGCCCGAAGTTCAAATCCTTTGCCGAGCTGAATGCCTGGCTCGAGGACCGGTGCATCGCCTATGCCAAGGCGAACCGGCACCCCGACGTTCCGGACAAGACGATCTGTGAGGTGTTTACAGAGGAACGCCCGAGCTTGGTGCCCTATGTCGGCCCGTTCGACGGCTTCCATGCCGTCCCGGCTTCTGTCTCCAAGACCTGCCTCGTGCGCTTCGACAAGAACCGCTACTCGGTCGATGCCCGTGCGGTCGGCCGTCCTGTCGAGATACGCGCCTATGCCGACAGGCTGGAATGCTGGCAGGATGGTCAGATTGTCGCCCGCCATGATCGTGCCTTTGGCCGTGACAAGACGATCTACGACCCGCTCCATTACATCCCGGTCCTGGCTCGCAAGCCCGGCGCACTGCGCAATGGGGCTCCGTTCAAGGACTGGGATCTGCCACCGGCCCTGCGCCGTGTGCAGCGCAAGCTCGAACGACAGCGCGGCGGCGACCGGCAGGTGGTCGAGATCCTCGGGGCCGTGCTCACCGATGGCCTGGACGCCGTCGAAGCCGCCTGCGCCGAGGCGTTCGAACAGGGCGTCCATTCCGCGGGTGTCGTTCTGAACATCCTGGCGCGGCGCCGCGAACCGCCGCCACCCCTGACTATTGCAACACCGGATGCGCTGAGGCTGGGCCGCGAGCCTGTGGCCAATTGCGACCGCTACGACAGCCTGAGGAGACCAACGAATGGAACGATCACAGGTGCTGGACGCCATGGGTCAGCTGAAGCTCTACGGCATGAGGACGGCCTACGACGAGATCATCGCCACCGCGGTCAAGCGACAGCACGAGCCGCAACAGATCATTGGCGACCTGCTGGCCGCCGAGATCAGTGAGAAGCAGGCGCGCTCGATCAAATACCAGATGACCATCGCCAAGCTGCCGCTGGCCAAGGAGATCAAGGAGTTCGACTTCGAGGCCGCAGAGGTCAATGAGACCCTGATCTGCGATCTCGCTACCGGAGACTTCCTCGATCATCAGCGCAATCTCGTGCTGATCGGCGGCACTGGAACCGGAAAGACCCATCTCGCGGTCAGCATCGCGCGCGCCTGTATCCGAAAAGGCCGCCGTGGACGGTTCTTCAACGTCGTCGACCTCGTGAACAAGCTCGACGCCGAAGCCCGGGCCGAACGACAGGGCCGGACCGCGGACCTGATCTCCCGCCTCGACTTCGTGATCCTGGACGAGCTCGGCTATCTCCCCTTCGCCCAGACCGGCGGTCAGCTCCTGTTCCACCTGATCAGCAAGCTCTACGAGCGGACCTCGATCATCGTCACGACCAATCTCGCCTTTGGCGAATGGCCCACCGTCTTCGGCGACGCGAAGATGACCACCGCGCTGCTCGACCGCCTGACCCACCACTGCGAGATCGTCGAAACCGGCAACGAAAGCTGGCGCTTCAAGAACCGAGCATAGCGCAAACGGCACCCACGCTGGCCCGCCGCCGCTGCGTTACATGAGGACTACGCAGCGCCGGGCCAGCTCAGCCCCAGGGGGGTCAATATTGGACGCCGATAAAGGGTCACGATTGAATGCCGATTGACAGCTAGCAGGTGAGCACGAAACCCTCGACGAACTTGAGTTGCGCGTTGAGGCGGCATCAGATGAGGAACTCACCAACAGAGGTTTTCCCGATCCGTTCCAAGACGCTTGATGACGGGCACTACAGCAACGTGGGTTGCCCGGGCGTTTCTCGGAAAGAACCGTCGAATCGGACAGTCGGGTCAAACCAGAGACTACCATTTGAGCGTCCGCTTTCTTGCGGTAAAGGTAGTCGCTGTGCGACTGCCGTGAGTGACCGGTTCCCGCCCTCCACGTCGGTCTTGTGCCGGATCTCAGCGCAAAATCTGCATCCCATTTAGACCGACGGCACTCGGTCGCGGCGCCACGCCTGAGCGGCCGCTTTGCTGAAACATGACAATAGGGATGGCAGTCGCGGGCATCAACCGATGGCCATGTCCTCTGCGGTCTTGCCCCCTGACAGCGCGTCCACGAACCACTGCGGTTTGCGCCCTCGACCGGACCAGGTGAGCGCCGGGTTTTCAGGGTGCCGGTACTTCGGCAGCGCAGGCGCACGGTCTACTTTCGTCTCGGTGCCGACAAGTTCGGCGAGGGAGTAGCCCAGATCCCGGGCGAGAGCTTCCACCTTGGCGCGGGCTTCCGCCTTCTGCCGATCCCCGAATGTGGAGATCGCCTTGGCGATGTCCTTCTGCATTTTCTTCAGCTCGGGAAGCGACAACGCCTCGAGATCGTAATCAGCCATTGATGCGGTCCGTGTCCTGAATGTTCCGGTATCGATAGCCCGCCGGGGCATTGGCCCGCAACTCCCGTAGGCAGGGGCATGTGACGAGGGTTGGTTGAACTATATTCGTTGCCGCCAGTGGAGTGCTGGGCTTGGGTTCAGGGGGTCCCGGTTGGCAGGATGACAGGGTCTGGCATGGGCTCCCCGCGCCTCTCTGGCTTCTGGTCCATCCCTTCGACTGACAATCCCCTAATCCCGTTCGGGCTCCTGCGCGCAACCCCGCGTCAGCCCGGGCCGAGTTGGCCGCCTATGGCGTCCTGCCCGCTCCACCCCGGTCCTCTGGGGGTTTCCGGCGTCCGTTCCGTCCACCGTGCACGCGTCACCCGACGGGCTTTTTCCGGGTCTTGTCGAAGGGACGGTCCCGAAGACAGGACACACAGGAGCTTACCATGCAGAACATCGTCATCCTCGCCGGCAACATCGGTCAGACCCCCGAAACCCGCACCACCCAGGGCGGCACCAAGATCACCAACTTCAGCCTCGCCACCTCACGCCCCCGCCTTTCGGAAGGTCGCGTCCTGCGCGACGAAAACGGCTACCGGGTCATGGACACCGAATGGCACCGCATCACCTGCTTCAACGGTCTCGGCAAGACGGTCGCGGAGCATTGCGAAAAGGGCATGAAGGTCCTCGTTCACGGCCGCATCCACTACAGCAAGTGGATCGACAGCATGGGCAACGACCGCTACGGCTGCGAGATCATCGCCGAGAAGGTCGACTTCCTGAGCCGCCCGAAGTCGGCCGAGAACGAAAACCCCGAGCTGGTCGACCGCGACGACGAGATCCCGTTCTGAGAACGGGGTCTCGCCCTCGGGCCCGGCGGGGTAACCCGCCGGGTTCTCTTTCTCTCGGCATCAAAACGGTTGGCCAAATTGTCTTTCGGCAACCTTGAATTGCCGAAACTCACTCACCAAATAGTGTATGCCCGCGGGAAATGGCTCACGGGTTTGGCCGTTGAACTTGTCAACTTCTTTATGGTGACCTGGCAGCACGATGCCGAACAGCATCTCCGCGACCAGAGCCAGACTGAATGAGACACTGAGCATAGCTCGGACCTCCACGGTTACATTATACCACCTCGCGTTTCGAGACCCGTGTCTGCGAGGCGTTCGGAAGTGAGACGCTGAACGTATGCGCTGACAGAAGGTGGCGTGCGTTCGGGGGACGCCCGGCCTAAAAACCGGAGCCCAGGGTCAGGGCCAGTCCTCCGAACTCTGCGATAAGGAGGCTGAATGCCGCTCGATTGGTTTAAGTCCAGAGGTTATCGCCATTTCGATCTGCCCGTTGGCGAGAAGTTCGCTAGCAAGGTAATGGACCCGAACTTCGTGATTCAGCACTCGTTTGTCCCGCTGCTTCACTACACGAAGTCCGAGAAACGCTACAAGAAATGCCCGAAGACCGGAAAGCGGACGATCACCTTGAAGGACCGCCCGATCAAGTATGCATCGCACCGGGACGCCTGCATACTTTCGTTCTACGCCAGCGAAATGAACAAATTTCTGGACGCTCATTATGACGCCGCAGGTCTGTCCGATAGCGTTCTGGCCTATCGTGCCCTCGGTCGCGGTAACTACGATTTCTCGGCGGAAGTGCTTGCGTTTGCCAAGACCCATGCGCCCGTCACGATCTTGGCGTTCGACGTCAGCAGCTTCTTCGACAATCTTGACCACACGCTCCTGAAGCGCCGTCTAAAGGCAGTGTTGGGCGTAACGTCACTTCCCGAACACTGGATGCGCGTATTTCGGGCGATCACCGCCTTCCACTACGTCGATATGGAAGAACTCAAGGCGAACGCCACGTTCTCCGCCCGGCTCAAGGAGAATGGCCGAGACCGGATCGCCAGCGTCGAAGAGCTCAAGGCCAATGGCATCAAGTTCCACCCGAACCCCGAACTGGCAAAGGGGTATCGGCGAGGCATTCCTCAGGGCACCCCAATCAGCGCAGCAGCGTCGAACCTATACATGATTGACTTCGACGAGGCTGCACGTGCTTTCTGCGACAGCATCGGTGCGCTGTATCGCCGCTATTCGGACGACATCTTGGTGATCTGCGACCCTGCTCATGCCGCAGCAACCGAAGCAAAGATCATGGATCTCATCAAGGCAGAGAAACTAGAAATCTCTCCGCACAAGACCGAAAGGACCGAGTTTACGGGCACGGGCGCCGTGGCGGGGAAAGCGGCACAGTACCTTGGCTTCGCGCTCCACGAGGCGGGGCCTGCAATTCGCGAAAGCTCCCTCGCTCGCCAGTGGCGCAAGATGAAAAGGGCGATGCGTCGGACCCGCAAGATCGCCGAGCGAAATATCGCATCTGGAAAATCGACTAAGGCACACACCAAACGCCTGTATCGCCGGTTCGCCCACCTGAAGGTACGTGACGACGAAGGTGTTCGGATCGTGCGAAATTTTTCTTCCTATGGACGGCGCAGCGCCTCCGCATTCGGTGGTGACGAAAAGATCACTCAGCAGATCAAGCGGTTTGAACGCGCCGCGCTCCGTGAGATCCAGGAACTAAAGAAAATCAAGTAGACTTGCTCTTCTTCTTATTGGACCAGATTGCGTTTTACTGATCGTGCATTCACATCATCGCGTAAGTTAACTCCTCGGCGCCGGGCTTTGAGAGTGAGAGGAGTGCCGGTTTCCCGGTGACGGGTTGAAGGCTGGGAGAGTGGCTCCCGGCGCCTGTCACGGGAGATAGCCGATGGGCGTTGTGGAAGTTCTGGATCCGGTGCAGCCGACGCGGGCTGGTGGCTGGAAAGTGGATGTGAGCCGGGGTGAGCGGAACGGGCGGGTGTCGTCCGAGTGGTTCAACCGGCCCGATGATGAGCGGTATCTGTCGC
>Ga0208979_100414_pt1 | contig 29088 bp, 34 predicted proteins | sample HotLakConsUCCSLE_FD_184738 | JGI IMG/M metagenome (GOLD analysis project Ga0208979, IMG submission 184738) | Hypersaline microbial mat communities from Hot Lake, Washington, USA - Hot Lake Consortium UCC-SLE (SPAdes) | ecosystem: Environmental > Aquatic > Non-marine Saline and Alkaline >... | reverse complement strand
ATACCCGCGCACCGTGATCTGATGCACCGCATCGCGCTTGAACTCGTCGCTGTAGTTGCTTGTCCCCATGGTCGCCTCCTCGGCTCAAAGTAAGGGGGCAAAGCGTCTACAAATCTAGGGGCACCTCACATCGTAGCGCTCGTGATGGGGCAAATCCGAAGACTGAGCACCCCCGATCTCGCCACGCTTGCAGTGGGAGGCGTTCTCTTGATCGCTGTACCATTCGCCGTCATGGCGGCTGGTTTGCAAACGGTCCCGTCCGGCCTGGGTGGCATGCTGTACGCCTCCATGCCGGTCTTCACCCTTGCACTCACCCGTCTGTTCACAACCGATGAGAAGCCCACAATCATCGACGCGCTTTGCGTAACGATCGGCATCATCGGCGTCGCAATTATTGCAGGTCCGTCCTTTGTGGTTAATGGCGTCACTGGCGCAGGCGCAGGTGTACTTCTGATCCTCTTGGCTCCGCTCAGCTATGCGGCCGGAAATGTTTGGCTGAAGCTGCGGCCTTCCGTTCCACCGTTGCTTCTGACTGCGGGGATGTTCGGTATTGGTGCCATTCTTACCCTGCCGCTTTCATTTGCCCTCGAGGGGGGCATTGACGTCAACTCGGTGTTGGCCGCAGGTGGGCCGCTGTTCGCTCTTGTCGCCTTCGCCACCGCGCTCCCGGCTGTATTAAATTATGCCTTGGTCCGTCAGTCCGGAGCGAACATGGCGTCCTACGTGATGTTCCTCATGCCAGGCTTTGCGGTTCTCTATGGCGCGACCTTTCTTGGCGAGCGCCTGCCGCCATCGGCTTTCGTCGGCCTCGCTTTGGTCGTTTCTGCGGCGGTTGGTGGAGAGGCCTTGAGTAGATCTCGCGCGAAAACGAAGCGGCCATAACGTCCAATCGATAACTCAGCGGCACGTCTGCCGTCTCGCTAGACTAGAACGCACTTTGCTGAAGGAGAAACGACAAGTGTTGGAAGCCAAGAACCTCAGGCAATGCCTTAACAGGATCAAGGCGCCCTGGTCGCCGCACAAGGTCACGGAGTTCAACGGGCACGACATCATGGTCGTGAAGGTTGAGGGGGAGTTCGTCTGGCACTCCCACTCGGACACAGACGATTTTTTCCTTGTGCTGTCCGGTCGACTGATTCTGGAGACTGAAAGAGGGACAGTCGAACTTGGCGAAGGCGATCTCTACGTCGTTCCGCGGGGCGTGCGTCATCGTCCTGTTGCGCCGGTGCCGACAGAGCTGCTCCTGATCGAGCGTGCAGGCACCTTGAATACTGGCGATATCCCCTAACAGGTCATCGCTGTCTAGTGGCGCAGCGATGACCTGTCATGCCGGGTGTGCTAGCGGCGGCGTCCGAAGACGACCAAGTATCGCTTACCGGCAAGGAATACGCCAGCCGCGAGCGCGGACTTCACGACGGAGCCCGCGAGGAACGGAGCAAGACCAAGCTCTATTGCGCTCGTTACGCCGATCTGAAGGGAGAGCCAGGCCGTGCCTAGTACGAGGCAAAGGCCATGTGCCACCAGAGCCATGATGAAGGCGCCGATTAATGTCGGCAATTGTCGCCGGTCCGCATAGAGCCCCGCAAGGTAGGCCATCACTACGAATGCAACGAGGTACCCGCCGGTCGGACCAAAGAAGTGGCCGACGCCGGCGCCCCCGCCGGAGAAGACTGGGAGACCGGCGATGCCCTGCAAGAGCCAGACGGATACCGCAATTGACGCCATGCGCGCCCCAAGCAATCCGCCAACCAACAGTGCCGCGAAAGTCTGCATCGTCATCGGGACCGGATACATCGGGACCTCGATCCGCGACGATATCGTCATCAGAAGCCCGGCCGAGACGATCGCAAGCAGTTGCCGCCCCAAGCTTGGAGCCAGGGTGGCTCCCGGCCGTGCCGGTTGGTGAGAGTGATGAATGGGGTTTCCTTCCGTCGTTTTAGGGCTGCTCTAGAGCCCTGTCGCCACAGATCAGAAATATACACTTCAATAAGTGTGTCACCTAGTGTATCTAAAGGTCAAGGCGCGGGCAGATCGATGGGAGAGGAATGTGGCCGTACGAACAGTAGCCGAAGAAGCGGCGGCTAGCGTGCTGTGCTGGTTTGCCACCGTCTCGATCGACGGAGTGCCGAATGTCAGTCCGAAGGAGGTGTTCGCAGTCCTTGACGAGACGTCTCTGGTCGTTGCCGACATCGCCTCCCCGGTCACGGTGCGCAACCTTCGCAACAACCCGAGCGCGTGCGTCAGCTTCGTGGATGTTTTCCGTCAGACGGGCTACAAGCTCGTCGGCCGGGCCGAAGTGATTCCACCCGAGGACAACCGCTTCGCAACACTGGCGCAGCCCCTTCTTGCCATCACCCGGGGTCACTTCCGGATCAGGCATGTCCTGCATCTGGCCGTGAGCGCCTCGGCTCCCATCATCGCGCCGAGCTATCGACTGTCTCCCGAACGAAGCCTTTCGGACCTAGTCGCTGACGCAATGTCTACCTATGGCGTTGAGCCGGCGAGAAGGCCTTGAAGGGAGGGGCTAACGCGACTCTGTCAGTCCCGCACCTTCACGTCTCCGATCGTTCCGTCCTTCCCGGAACGAGGTGCAGAAGAAGCAGTACGTTCGAAGCAACCTATGGCGCGCACCGTGCCGTGTATCGAAAGCGCGATCCGCCTGCTCTGCGCTCTGCTGCCTGCATGTATGTAGACCCTTTACAGTTCGGGTGGCAACCAGAACCACTTGCTTGCCTCTCTGAGTGCCACCTGCCTGGTCAAGCCCGCATCGTCGAGAACTGAATCCGGTTGTCGAAGGGCAAGGTCCATAAGATCGCGGCGCATCCGCGACCGGTTCAGCCAGACCCTCGTCCAGCCCAGCAGACGGCCGTACCTGCGTATTTGTTCCGCGGGATCGAGGTCTGGATTGCGCTTGGCTGGGTGACGATCGCCTGAGATCGGAAACCGAATGACCGAGGCCGCTTCCCTCGTGAGAGAAAGACCGTTGGCCCGGGAAGTTTCATGACACATCGCGTTCATCCCATGCCAGCGGAGGGAAACCGCGCCGTGTCGCGATCGCCGACAGGACCTCGAGCAGCTTTTGCTTGTCCCTCGCCCGGCGGGCGGCAAGGTGACGACTGGTCTCGTTGGAGGCGCGGGTCAGAATTAGGTCACCGCGTAGACCGAGATCCGTTCGCGCTTCTCCCGGTAGCCGACCGAGTCCTTCGACGTATCCCAAGTAAACGAAGCGCCTGCCCGGACGAATGAGGCGTGCAAGGTCGAAGAGAAAGAGGCGTAGCATGTTGCGACCAGAGGTATGGCGGAGGGACCCGCGGCTTCGTGACACTTCAACACTAGACACGACGTTCATCCGCCACAACCCGAAAGTGTCATATTCATTTGCGGCTGATCTAAGACTATGCTGGCGACCTTGGGTGCCGAGGATTGGGCCCGCGGCTTATGAAAAGTGGCTACGTCGCTTGGGATTTCCAGTCGGAATCGCGTTGACGCCCCCTAAGCATAGTGTATTGTTCAACCGAACGATAACGTAGCACACTCTGGGCCTAACGATAATGACGCTGCGCGCCACCTTCCAATCTTTTCTGCCCGCGGCCGCTACGACGCGAAAGCACACAGCATGACGGGCCTAGATACCTTGGCACCCTTTGCCTTGTTCGCCTTCGTTTCGGCGGCAACACCCGGACAGAATAACTTGTTGCTGCTGACCTCTGGCCTCAGGGTCGGGCTTTGGCGCAGCATACCTTTCATCGTCGGAATCAGCGTTGGTTTCTCCGCTCTCCTGTTTGCAACGGGCTATGGGTTGGGTCAGATTTTCGAGAGTTTCCCTGCAGTACAGCTGGCCCTCAAGGTCCTAGGCTCGATCTACTTCGTGGCCCTCGCCTGGACGCTCGTCAGTAGCCAGGAAACGCACACAGCTGGTGAGGGGCGCGGTCTTGGATTCTGGACAGGCGTGCTTTTCCAAGCCGTGAACCCGAAGGCATGGCTCATGTGCATCACGGCCATCGCGCTGTTCCTGCCATCGACCTGGACCTTTGCCACGATCGCGATGATGGCTGGCGTGTTCGTCGTCGTCGGGTTTCCGGCCAACATGGCGTGGGCCGGCGCAGGGCAGCTCCTGAAGCCTCTCATCGCCGACGCGTCGCGCATGCGCGTTTTCAACATCGCCATGGCCACCCTACTCGTCCTCTCCATTCTGACCGTTTGGATACCGGAGCAATGATGGATGTCTCTCTTCCCATCCTCCTCGCTCCGGTGCTTGTCGCGGCGTTTCTCGCGACTGCAAGTCCCGGCTCTGCAACCATGGCCATCGCGCGCGAGTCGATGGTGCATGGGCGCAGGGCCGGAATTCTGCTGGCGTTGGGGGTCACGACCGGGTCGTGGACGTGGTCTGCCCTCGCCGCTGGCGGGATGAGCGCGCTGATGCTGGCACATGGATGGACGCTCGATCTCATGCGTATCCTCGCCGCGCTTTACCTGGGTTGGCTGGCCTGGAAATCCGGGAGGGCCGCCATGTCGGCAGGCAGGTACATCGCGGAGACACCAAAGCCCCCTTCCGGGCGTAGCTACGCCCGGGGGCTCATGATTCACCTGACAAATCCCAAGGCGATCCTGTTCTTCGGGGCACTCTACTCGGTCGGCTTGTCGCCCGACACAGCGCCGACGACCGTGTTCCTTGTCGCCGGCGCGGTTGGAGTGCAGAGCCTCGTGATATTCGTAAGCCTTGCCCTTCTGTTCTCTCAACAGAGCATCGCCTTGGGCTACAGCCGACTGAAGCGCTGGTTCGAGGCCGTTTTTGCCACCGTGTTCGGCGCGGCCTCCATTGGGTTTCTGATCGCTGTTTGGCACCGCGCATCTCCGTGACCCCGCAGTGCGCGCCCTGGCGGTCGTCCTGGCCTTCGACGCTGCAAACCGAGGCCATGCCAAAGCCACCGCATGGCGGTCATGAAAGCCTCTGCCCGCAATTCGTGCGCGCGAGAGATATGGTCTCGAAGCTCGGCTTCGGTAATCCGGCGATGCTCTGTCGGTGTTTGATGGTCCATAACCCGTTTCCTTCTCTTGGTCTGCATGAAGGGACGGTAGTTGGTGCGGCAGACCCGATTGAGACGCCGATCCGACAATGAGTTGTGCATGGCATTCACGAACCGATTGAGCCTTGAGGACCTTATGCTGTTCGACGAGGTCGTTCGGGCAGGCACCTTCTCGGCCGCAGGCGAACGACTGGGTCTCACGCCCTCGGCGGTGTCAAGGGCGATCACCCGCCTCGAAGACAAGGTCGGCGTGCAGCTTTTGCGTCGGTCGACGAGGCTTCTGGCACTGACACCGGAAGGAGAAATCCTGCTAGACGGAGCGCCCGCGGTGTTGGCGGCGCTTGCGGCACTTGAGGGCGAGCTCGGTGAGCTACGCCATGTCGTGAAAGGAAATCTAAGCGTCTCGATCGGCACGGCGCTTGCCGAGTCCCTCGTCCTGCCCGCATTGCCGCGCTTCATGGCGCGGCACCGCGAGGTAACCCTCGATCTGAACGTCACGGACCGGCGCGTCAGCCTGTTGCGCGAGAGGGTCGACGTCGCCGTGCGAACGGGGCCTCTTGCCGATGCATCTCTCGTAGCCAAGAGGATTGCCACCGGACAGCGCATCATCTGTGCGAGCTCCGACTATCTCGATCGGTTCGGCAGGCCGGCTGTCCCTGAAGATCTGCGGACACATCGCTGCCTTTGCATGTCCGGTCACGACGAATTGGAGATCTGGCCGTTCTTACAAAATGGGCAGGTCACGCGCGTCCGTGTGGTGCCGGCCATGCGAAGTGACAGCGCACTCGCCCTGTCGCGCATGGCGGTGGCCGGACTTGGGATCGTGCGCCTCGCAGATTTCGTCGTGGGTGAGGCAGTCGCGAACGGGACCCTCATCCCCTTGTTCGATACGGTTCACCATGTCGAAGAGTTCCCGATCTGGGCGATCTTTGCACCCGCCGAGCGCGTTCCGCTGCGCTTGCGGGCGTTTCTCGATTTCCTCACGGAAGATGTCTTCGGGCCGCGGGGAACTGATCCAAAGCGCTAGACAAGAGTTCCGCGTTGGTTGTCGCAAGCCGTCCATCGGGCAAGCGCAGCGTATCCTCGAGACCGGTGCGCGTCGCCATGCCGTTTGCCCGGGCGAACATGAGCATTGGCCACGCACTTTGCCCTTCTCCGTGCAAGATGGCGTCGTGCCGAGGCATGATATCGCGAAGAAGATCCAGAACATCGGTCAAGGTGGCCATGACCTCCGGCATCTGCGCATCGGGCATTTCGATCAACAGGCGGCGGCACTGCGCCCGCTTTCCATACCGCAAAAACCGTTCCGCCCCGGTCGGATGCCATACACCGGCCTCGACCCCGACGCCGGAGTCGATCAGGGCATCGGCAATGCTTTCGGCCCCATCCTCGTGGAAATTCACCGAAGCGAAGTCGGGTTGTTCCGTCCAACGATGGATGGCGTGCAGTCGCTGCTCGATTGGTCCGATCCAGGCGCCAGTGCTCACGCTCAGCGTTCCGTCGGGAAGCCGCAGCCGAAGTTTACGCAGCCAATGCGCGACGACTTCGGCGGTCAGGGTTTCTTGCCCGTCCTCCGCGCGCGGGTGGACGTGGAAGTCCCTGACACCATGCCTCGCACAGGCAACCGCATCTTCGAGAAGCGCGCCGAGCGAGAGGTCCAGATCGGGATGTGCCTCGGCCAAAAGCGCTCCGTTGAGGCTGACTTGTATCTCGGTGCTTAGCATGTGCAGGTATCTTTTCGTTCAGGCAGCGCGAAGGCCGCAATGCAGGACATGGCGCCAAACGCCCCTAGAATTACAAGTACGAGCGGTTCGCCGTCCGCGGCGATAACCCCCAGGGGAGCTCCCAGCGAAGTGCCGATGCCCGTCCCGACTGCCAGCACTCCAAAACGGCCCGCAACACTCCTGCCATCCGCGTGGCGTGCGGTCAGGACATCGGCTGCTGCGGTGACCGCCGTTTCCGCAACGGATAGGACAACTATTAGCAGGATCAGGCCCAAGAGCGCCAACGACATCCCGAGCAATCCGATGGACGCGGACGCAATCGCACAGCCAGCGATCAGGATCGGACGGGGTCCGACCCTGTGCAGCGCGGGCAGGATCAAAGGCACCACCGCAAAACCCACGAGCCCATTGATCAGGATCACGGATTGGGCCCAGCTGTCTGAACCGCCGGCATCCGCGACGAGAATGGGCAAGGCGGAGAACAGCTGAGCGAAGAGGGCCCAGAACGGAACGAGTGACATGGCGAAGAGCACGTAGTGCCGATCGAATGTGAAGACTGATCCCCGTGTGGCCTGATGGGTCCGAGGTGTGAGGTGTGGGCGTTGCATGCATGCCCATACGGCAACACCTGCAGTCGCGGCGGCGGCGATATGGAAACTCGTGGAGGTCGACCAGCCTGCAAGGAGCGCTAGTCCGGGGCCTAGTACACATCCAAAGTTCAGGGCCTGCACGTGCCGGAGAAGAAGCCTGTCCCGCTTGTGCGTATCGGCGGTGCCTAGCGCGCCATAGACTGCGGGTTCATGGAGGGCCACGCCAATGCCGAGCAAGAGAGCCGCTAGGTAAGCCGAACTAGGGCTATCGACAAAAGGAACGACGGCCAAGCCGATCGCGCGAAGCGCAAGACCGACCCGGATTGCACCCCATGCACCTACACGGTCGGCAAGCGGGCCGGTCACCAAGGGCCCGATCCGTGCAATCGCGAGGAACAATCCAAGCGCGAGTCCAGCGACGCTCGGTCCAACTTCGGGGATGGCCGCGAGATGCAGCGCCAAGACCGGCAGAGCGAGAAAATGTGCGGCATTCATTGCGGCCTGGCCCAAGACCAGTCCATCGAGAGACGCGTGAGCGAAAGTGTCTTTCATGGTGACCTCCGGGCTTGACGTAGCAGGTTCCTCGTGCATCCTGAATGGATACATGATCAGCTATGTGTGCACCTATGGGATACATTGAGACGTCGGCTTCCATCCGGAACATCCTCCGGTCCGACACGATGCGTGTGATTGTTGCGCTGGCCGAATTGAATTCGGTACGTGCTGCCGCGGAGGCGCTTGCGCTGAGCCCGTCCGCCGTCAGCAAGCAGTTGCGCCGGCTGGAGGACCAGGTCGGGCGGCCGCTTTTCCTGCGGTCGCGTCAGGGTGTGGTGCCGACTGCAGAGGGCACTGAACTTGCGCAGGTCGGTCGACGCTTTCTCGCGCTCGTCGACGAGGTTGGGAAAAAGTTCGACCGGGAGATGGTCAGCGGGCATGTGCGGCTCGGGATCACGGATGATATCGGCCTCACGCGCGTGCCTGACGTGCTCCGCCAATGCGCTGCGCGGTTTCCCGGCATCGAGGTGGAACTTACCGTTGCATATTCCTCGGAGTTGCTGGCTGCCGTCGACGCGCAGACGCTCGACCTCGCGCTTCTCGCCGATGGCGGGCCGAGCCTGCCAGACACGGCCGTGCGGCTGCACCCGGAACCGATGGTCTGGGTCGGTCGGAGCGATGGCAGCCCGCCCCAGCGTCCGCTTCCCCTGGCTGTCTCGTCGGAAGGCTGCCAATGGCGCGCCAAGGCCATTCGAACCCTCGAGGCCGCAGACATTCCCTACAAGATCGTCTGCACCAGCCCATCTACGGCGGGCCAACTGGCGGCCGCACGCATCGGACTTGGCGTATCTCCCCTGCCCCGTTCCGTTGTCTCGGGGCAAGACGGGATCGCCATTATTCGGGACGGTTTGCCAGCGCTACCGGATGTATCGCTTGGCCTTGTCTCGGGTGCCCGGACAGGCAAGGCGATCCGAACGCTCAGCGACGCCCTTGTCACCGCCTACGGTGCGTCAGATCGCCTGCAGCTCGGTGCGTCGTGAGGCATCAGAAATGGATCAGATGCTTGACCAAATCTTCGCCGTTTCGTCCGCGATCCGCTATGTGGCGGTGTTGCGGGACGGAGCTTTGACGACCCGCCAACGGCCTGACGTCGAAGGCGCCTCCGTCTCTGAGAGCGATCGTTACGAGGAGCTTTTGGTCAATCCAACCCTTCTCAAGCTCGCCACGCAGCGCGGCGAGATCGATTGCGGAGGGTTGTCGCACCTTGTGGTTGGCTACGGGAAGTTCCAGCAACTCGTTCTTCCGATCGCAGGCGGCCATGTCTCCGTCTGTTTCGAACTCGGGCACGACCCGCAGTTACATGTGAACCGCATCGCTCAACTGATGAAGCGATCGGCTCCGTCCCCTGACTGACTGCGGCATATCCGGCATCCCGGCACGACCGACCTGCGGCGGTTTTTCCTTGATTGAACGGACACAACCCTCCATGTGTAACGCGACACTTTTGGAGACGCCATGCGCCGCACGTCGAATTGGGTACCAAGCATACCGAATGGGCCGGGCCGGCTGCACGAGCGGCTGACCGAGAGTATTGCCAACGCCATCGTCACCGGCGAACTCGCGGCAGGGACGCCCTTGCCCGCGCACAGAACGCTTGCGGGTGAACTTGACGTCAGCGTCGGCACGGTTACGCGCGCCTATGATCTGCTGCAGCGGCGTGGCCTTGCGCGATCGGAACGCGGACGTGGAATGTTCGTGGCCAACACCGCGCCGACCCGTACGGCGCGCATCGACCTGAGCGTGAACCTTCCGCCCTCGATCCTCACGACGACCATGCTGTCGAACCTCATGTCACGTGTCGCAGGGGCCGTGGAAGCCGACCAGTTCAACAGCTATGCCCCCCCGGCAGGTCGCCCCGAACACCGGGCCATGTTGGCGCGAGCCATCTCGGAGGGCCGTGATTTTGCGGTCGATCCGGCCAACCTCATCATCACCAACGGCGCCCAACACGGTATCTTCATTGCCCTAGCCACGCTTCTAGAGGGGCCTTTGGCGATCGAGGAACTGAGCTATCCCGGTGCGCTTCGCGCCGCGCGGACGATGGCCCGCCATCTCGTCCCGGTCGAGATGGACGATGAGGGCGTGACACCCGAGGCCTTGCGCCGCGCACTGTCGCAAAGCCCCGCGCCGCGTGCTCTTTATGTCATGCCGTCGCTGCAAAACCCCACCGGTGCCACCATGAGCGCCGCACGGCGGGAGGAGCTCGTCGCAATCGCGCGCGAACACGACATTGTCCTGATCGAGGACGATGTCTATTCCGTGTTCACGCCGCCGGAATTGCCGACGCTGGTCCAACTCGCGCCCGAGCGCGTCCTGCACATCGGCAGCCTTTCGAAGTCGCTGGCGCCCGGGTTGCGGGTCGGCTACCTCGTGGTGCCCGTTGACCGCGTCGAGGCCTGCATGGCCTGGATGCAGGCGACACAAAGCATGGCTAATCCGGTGTCTGCGCTTCTGATGGCGCAGGCTCTTGCCGAGGGTCTGACGAAATCGGTCGCGCAATCCGTGCGGGTCGAAGCGAAACGCCGGACCGAGATCGCGCGCAGCCTGCTCGGTCGCCACATGGCCCCGCAAGATCATGCCGGGTTGCATGTCTGGCTGCCGATGCCGACCGCAAAGGCACGCGACGTCGTCCTGGCTGCTGCCCGGCTCAACATCACGCTTGCGCCGCCCGAGGCCTTCATGGCCGATCTCGATTCCACGATGGCGGGCCTCAGGCTCTGCCTTGGGACGTTGCCCGAGCGTGATCTACGCCAAGCCTTGGAGATCATCGCCAACCTCCTCGCGGCCGAGGCCGACATCGCGCTGGCACTTCAACCCGTCGCCTGAAGCGGCCTTCGATCTCAGTCCAAAGTCGCCATGCGGTCAACCTCAGCACCGGCGGCCCGAAGAGCTTCGGTCAGTGTCACCGCGACCTTCTCCACATCCACCGCAGCGTTATCGTGCAGGGCCTCGGTCACCATCAGGGCGCGCCGTGTCCAAGAGCGCACGGCAGATCGACCGCTCGCACGATTTGTCCAGCGCCGGGCATGGGCCCAACCTTCGGCGTCGCGGAAAATGACCTCGCCCGGTTCCGGCTGTTCCTCTTCCCCGGTGAAGGTGACGTAGCGTTCGTCTCCGGCGGCGCGCGTGACGATCAACGGAAGCGCGACGCGATCAAGGTCGAAAATGGCGAGCGGGATGGCGAACGCGGCCGAGACCGCATTGCCGAAATCGATCAGGGGGTGCAGCGCAGGCATGTCGCCCTGCGTCCGCAGCCGACGGAGCAGCGACTCCGACGCGCAGCGATACTGAGTGGGCTTCAGCCCCATCGCCGTGAAGGCCGCGCGCCACGCACGGATTTCTGGCAAGGTGCCCTCTGTCGTATCTGCGAGCCTGGCGCGCGCCACGTCGAGATGGGGGACGCCATCAAGGTCTGGCGCCCTGAGACGGTCCACCCCCTCCACTACCAGCGTAGCGGTCGCGAGGGTGGGGAAATCGGCGAGCAGGGCGGGATCGTGGCGGATGATCAAGGTCATGGAGATACCTGACTTTTGCGATGGGGAAGGGACAGGAGCGCGATTGCAGCGATCACAGCAAGCATCCCGGCGAGTTGGGCGGGGCCGACCGGCTCGCCCAGGACAAGCGCCGCGCCTGTCACCGCTGTCAGCGGCGCGATGGCCGTGAAGGTGGCTGCCTCGGCGCCGCTGACACGGGCCGCGCCCGCATACCAAAGCAAGAAGCCGCCGACTGTCGGAACGAGAGCATACCATGTGACTGCCGCGAGCGCCGGAAAAGTCCAGTCCGCGCGCCCGGCGTCGAGGAGCGCGAAAGGCGCCGAAATCACGAGGCCAAGGCCCGTCATTGCCGTGGCTTGCAACAGCGGCGCAAGCGGCACCGCCATGCGTTTGTTGAGCAAGATGAAGGCGCTTTCGCAAAGGACTGCCGCCAGGACGAGGGCCACCCCAAGCCACGATCGTTCGCCGCCTCCCGACCAAGCTACCGCCAGCACACCGGCGGTCGCGAGCGCGACGGAGAGCAGCAGGCGCGGATGAGGCCGTTCACCCAGTATCGCCACGGCAAAGAGCGCCGATACCGCTGGCAGCGTGCCGATCACAATGCCCGCGTCGGCCGCAGGCATATGCGCCAGCCCCGCGATCAGGAGCGTGGTGTAGCCGACACTGCCTGCCCCCGCCTGCACGGCGAGAAGCACCCATTCCGACCGGGTCAGCCGTGGCCAGACCGATCGCGCCGCCAGCGCGATCCCGGCCATCACAGGAAGCGCGATGGCAAAGCGCAACGCCGTGGCGACGAACGGCGGCAGATCGCCCGCGATCAAACGCGAGGCTATCACCGTAGAGCCCACGGTCATCATCGCGAACGCGAGGTAAATGTGGCCGACCTGTCGTGGGCTCATCGGGTCCCTCCTGTGACGTAGGCGGAGATAGCCGATCTGCCGCTGGTCCGTCTTGAACGGAATTGCGCTTTCGTCTCCGGGGCTTCTTTGGCAGTTTCCAGGCTGAGGTTTGAGGAGAGGGCAATTGATCAGGCAATCGGCGCAGAGCCAGACCTGTGAGCAGTTCACCATGGTTGCTCCTTGCGACGGGCTTCTCGCCGTCACGGCTGTCTCGCGCAGGGCCTTCGCACGCCATACCCACGACGGGTTCGGCATTGGTGTCATCGTAAAGGGTGCCCAGCGGTCGGCGAGCGGCAGGGGACAGGTCGAGGCCAGGCGCCTGATCAGATCATCACTGTGAACCCCGGCGAGGTCCATGACGGCCTGCCGATCTGCGATCGGCCCCGCGCCCGGCGCAGGATCTCTCCAGCGCTGGTGTGGGCCATGCACGAACATGGATACTTCCTGCGCAGCATCGCTGAGGCAGCGCTGCAATTGAGCATGAAGGTCGATGACGGTCGTGAAACAAGATGCCTAGCTGGCTCTGTGCGCCACCGACGCTTTAAACTTCGATGAACGAGGGCTCGTAGGTCACCGGAAAATTTACCGAGCGGGCAATGAAACAGAACTCGTGGATCCGGTGATGAAGATCCTCCGCCAGTGCGAGATCCGTGCCCTTCGGAACGTCGACTACGGGCCGGAGCACGGCCGAAACGAACCGACCGGCGCCACTCGGACGCACCTCGCCAACCCCGCTTGGGGAGTCGCGATATGCCTGCACGGCCACGCCGTTGTCGCTAGCCAGATGCAGGTACCACAACATGTGGCATGCGGCGAGCGAGGAGAGCAGAAGGTCTTCGGGGTTCATGAGAGTTGGATCGCCGCCAAGCAGCGGGTCATTTGAGCAATGTACGACCGGTTTGCCGGGCACTGCGATGTCCCAAGTTCTCGTGTAGGCCTTGTAGGACGAAGTGCCCGTACCTTGGTTGCCCGTCCACTCGACAGCGGCGGTGTATTCGTGTTGCTTTGTCATTTAATGCCTTACTTTGGTTAGTGGCCCGAGCCGATACTAGTTACACAGGGATTCCCGGCACCCTTTTCCGTCTACCGCCTCGGCAACGCCAATGGACACTATTTCCATGCAATCGCATTGGCGACGCTTGCAGATCGGAGAGTTATGGGTTTCTTGAGCCACGTATCCGTGTGTTTCCCATTTCTGAAACAGGGCACATTCACGACGCGCGCGTCATCAACTCTGCTAAGTTTACTCCCCCTCCCGCATTTTTGTCTCCGCTTTCGATCGGATGACGGTCATCAGTATTTTCAATGTCGCATTATGGCTGCATTCGCGGTCCATTTTCGTGTATACAAGATCCAGTTCCCGCTCGGTCCAGGTCTTGAGGTCGGCGAGATTATGTTGATGCTGAACCTCGAGCTTGTCGAGCGCCCGCGCGAACTTCGCCTCTGGCGTCTCGCATTCCTCATATTCGCGCCACAAATCGACGAGCAGACGCCCCGAAACTTCCGGGAGCACGCGTTGAAACGTCTTCATCGCTTCGGCCTCGTCGGCGAGCTTGCTCTCCTTACAGGAACTTTGCTCGAAGAATGGAATATCTCCGGTCAGGGCCTCGGCAATGTCATGCAGAGCGATGAGCTTAAGAGCGTGGCCCAGGTCAACTGAATGCTCGAGGTGCGGTGCCATTAGGATCGCGGCGACGAACATCATCCACGTGTGCTCGGCGACACTTTCTTGCCGACCATTCGAGAGCCAGCTGTGACGCAACTCGGCCTTGAGATTCTCGGCGAGGGCAAGCACCTCGACGAGGCTCTCAGCGTCGGAGACTTGAAATCCTCTATCGACAGCAGAATTCTGTTTCAACTCAGCGCATCCTTTATACTTGGCCGCCGCGTCGTTCCCGCTTGGAGAATTCTAACCGCTCAACCGAACGGCCATCACGCTGACCACCATTTTGCGGGAAATTGAATGGGCCCATGTCTCGCTCTCTGAGCCATGCAACCACCATGAATGTTCGCTTGGAAGATGCACTTTTCACATCCATCCACTTGCCGCAACGAGCCAGCCGGCTTGGTCCGGGTAGCATTGGCTGCAGGGTGTCAGTCCAGCTTCGCTCGCAGCCTCAGCCGTATCGAAGAACACGACCTCCTCGCGATCCCCGGGTCGCTGCCTGCAGATCGGAGAGTGATAGCTTCCTTCCGACACTCGCCCGTAGACGAAAGTGCCAGCAGCCCGGACGTCGCATCGCTGGATGGCGTTCCAGCGACACTCATCCAAGCTCACCGAGCCTCGGCAGGTACTTGGTGACGACACTGTTTCACTCCTTCCCCAACCGCGGTCCACCTTGCGGGAGGAAGGTGACTTGGCAAACGAGCGGACGCGACCCGTTTCTTGCGCATAGGTCGGGCGGCTTTCGCTTTTCGACAGGGGAAACGAAGACGGATTGCAGAGCACGGGGACGGCGACATCGGCGATTGCCGCATGTTCGACCGTCTCACCACACGGCCTCATCCCTACGGAGCGGACCGGCTGCGTGCGGCCAGCGCGGGCCTTTTCCGCCGACCGACACCGGGAAGCGGAGGCGTCGCGCAGGGCCCCACCCCGTCATCTCAACCTCAGGCGCAAGGTCGGAAGCCTCTTCGGGAGGCATATCGTCCACCGGCTCGGCGACGCCCGCGGACACCAGAAGCCGGGCCGTGCGTGCCAGCGACAACCGGGCCGACAGAACATCCCCGGACGCCCGCGCGACCCGTATCGCCCGAAGGACGGCGGCAGCCATGAGATAGCCGGTCGCGTGGTCAAGCGCCTGAACCGGCAAGGGCACCGGCCGCGACGCTCCGGATCGCACCATGCCTTCGTGGGCGATCCCGCTGCTCATCTGCACAAGGCTGTCGAAGCCTCGGCGTCCCGCCCACGGACCGCTCCAACCGTAGGCGTCCAAGCTTACCTCGATGACGTCTGGCGCCAATCTACGCAGCGTTTCCTCATCGTAGCCCAGGTTGGCCAGCACGTCTGGGCGGTAACCGTGCACGAACACATCGGCTCCCTGCAGCAGATGCTCGAAAGTGACGCGATCCTCTGCGCGCCGGAGGTTGAGACCGGCCAGCCGCTTTCCGAGCGTAACCTCCGGCTCGACATTGGCCTCCATCCAGTCGAGCGGGTCGATGCGAAGTACGTTTGCGCCGAACCCTGCCAGAAAGCGTGTCGCGACAGGGCCGGCAAGCACACGCGTCAGATCGAGGACGCGCAGACTATCCACCCGGGCGGGCGTGGAATTGCTCCCGACCTGACGCCAGGTGATCAGGGGTTCGCGCGCCACAGCCATGCCCTGTGGATGGCAGGCCCACTCCGAGAGGCTGTGCATCGCCGCCGCCGCGCCGCCTGCCGCAATAACGGCATCCTCGAGGTCGGCCTTGCGCCAACACGCGACCGCTTCAGAGACCGATATGCGGTCAGGTTCACATCCCAGAACCTTCATCGCGGCTGCGCGATGGCGCGGGGCGTTCGTGTGCAACCTTATCCAGCCGTCTCGGGCCGCATAGTCACCCGCAATCGCATCCCAAGCGTCGGGGATCGTCCAATCTTGCGGCCTGAGCGTCATTCCAAACCACATCAGCGCCCGGCGCCGATCGACATCGATATGGCGAGCGCCCAGGAGATCAGCCAATTCACACGCCGCCGCGCCTATACTTGCGACTGCCAGGTCGGAGACGGCGAACCAGGATGGAAGCGTCGCTGGCGATAACTCACGCACTGCGACCGTTGGCGACATCTCCGAACCAAGCGCAGCCACGATGTCTTGTTCGATTGCCTTGTTCATTGCTGCCTCCGATCGGTGTCCCCACGACAAAAAGTGGAAATGCGGATTGACCCCTCGGTCGGGGAATCGTCGGTAGCGGCCACCCCGACACAACAGGCACGAACCGTGTCGTTCCGTGAGCAACAATCTTCCATGAAGTACCTGATCATCGCACCAATCGCTTCGAAGTCCGCGCGGTACATGACCTGGCGTGCAGTCTGCGACGATGTCACCAAGCCCGCCGAGGCGAGGTTCGACAGGTGAAACGATGCGCGAGACGGGCTGGCGCCCACTGCCGTGGCAAGATCACCGGCGCACCTGCCTGCGGGGCCGGCTGCCGCTAGTTCCTTCAGGATCCGCAGCCGGGTCACGTTCGACAAGGACGCGAATGCAGCGAGCGTACCTGCTTCGTCCATATTTCAACCTTGCTTGAAACGACCAACTTCGCACGCTAGGTATTTCAAGAAGCATTGAAATGAAAGCCCCGAACATGACCATTGATGATCTTCTTGCCGCGGTACGGGCGCTGCCGCCCGAACTTTCCCTAGTGTTCGTGAAGGACGATGGCTCGATAAGACCCGGCCTCCACGTCACCGAACAGAAGCTTACCCGGATCGTCAGCATCGTCCGCGGTGCCCGTCCAGTAGCCCCCGGTCGATACGGTCTACAATTGCTCGACGGGCAGGCGCGCGCGCACCTGCCGGTGGGCAAGTTTGCTGGCATCCTGGCGCAGAGCGTACGCAAGGTGGAGGGGTTGGATGCGAGCCCCGCCCTCGTCGAGTTCGGGCATCACAACGCCGAGATGCAGATCTTCCAACCCGCCAAGCCCGAACTGACCGAGGGAGAAGTTGCCTTGCGGCTGCATCCTGTCCGGGCGCAGTGCAAGCCCGCACTCGAGGTCACGAGGAAAGAAGCCGGCGAGTGCGGTAATCCTGACTCTTGCCGCGCGCATAGGAACAATAACTGTATCAATTCGTTCGTTGCGAAGCGATTCCAACGCCCGCACTTTGCTCCAAGGAGACAGTAGAGTGCATTTCGAAAAGATCTGGTCAGAATATCGCGCGCGCATTCGTACTTTTTTGCAGTCGAGGATCTCAAATTCCGCAGACGTGGACGATCTGTTGCAAGACATATCCATAAAGGTGTTCAGGGGCCTTTCAACAATCAAAAGCTCTCAGAAAATACAGCCGTGGCTTTTTCAAACTGCACACCTCACGATAATCGACTTTTATCGGAAATCTGCTAAAGAACGACGTTTTAATTCTGATGATGCTTGGTATACTGAAGATGATCCCCAAACTTATAATGAATTGGAGCGCTGTGTTGAACCGTTCCTGCAGGCCCTTAGCCCAGAGATGGCAGAGATGCTTTTGGCTATAGACATCGAGGGTGTCTCGCAAAAGGAATATGCCCGCACAAAGGGGCTCGCCTATTCGACCATGAAGTCGCGGGTGCAGAAGGCGCGGTCGAACTTACGGGCGCTGTTCGAAGATTGTTGTCTCATGTCGTTCGATGCAAACGGAAACATTATAGATTATCATTCTAAATCAGATATTTGCGAGAAATGCTGATCATAGCTTCGTCCCTTTCGGTTGGGCTTCGTCTTACAGGTAGATCAGTGAGGACGAAGGAGAGACCAATGATCAAGATTGTAAGTTTCAAGATCTGCCCATTTGTGCAGCGCGTCACTGCAATGTTGGAGGCAAAAGGAGTGCCCTACGACATCGAGTACATTCAACTGAGCGATAAACCAGCTTGGTTCCTCAATCTATCTCCAACCGGTCAAGTTCCGTTGCTTGTGACTGGAGGTGGAAGGGCACTTTTCGAGTCCGACGCAATCGTCGAGTATATCGACGAAACGACGGCACCGCTTCAAAATGAGCTGTCGCCTGAAGATCGCGCCATCAGCCGAGCATGGAGCTATCAGGCAACGAAACACTACCTAGTTCAGTGCTCTTCGATGCAAAGCAGCACCAAGGCCGTCTTTGATGAACGCATGGTCAAGATGAACAAGGCTATTGAGAAAGTTGAAGGTCAGTTGGGCGACGGACCGTACTTCTCTGGGGACACTCTGGGAAACGTGGATATTGCCTGGCTGCCGCTTCTGCACCGAGCTGCGCTGGTCGAAGGTCATTCCGGACATGACATCTTGTCGGGCTTTCCAAAAACAAAGGCATGGCAGCGAGCCTTGCTCGCCACAGGCATTGCCGAGGCATCCGTCCCTGAGGATTTCTCAGATCGGTTCGCCGACTTCTACCTGGCCGAGCGAACCTGGCTTGGTCGGGGAGCGAACCTGAACGAAGCGCCTAATCATTCAGCCAAGAGTGAAGTGAGTAGCTGTTGCGGCTGACCGAGCGTGGACCTGTCCGATTCTCGCTTCGGACGGGTCCCGTTACGCTACAGTTAGCTCCTTTTGTATGTATGTTTACGATCACTGTCGCGTTATCGTTAGTTTCGAGATACGGCGCGTATGCCGGCATGTCTTGTCATCAAATTTGAGATAGGGTGACTGAATCTTTGGCGCGCAACCTTATTCGCTGAGCTATCTGCATGACGGTTGCAAACAGCCGGGGATCCTATTCGTAGGCGCAAAGCAGCGCGAGATAGCCGATCTGCCGCTGGTCCGTCTTGAACGGAATTGCGCTTTCGTCTCCGGGGCTTCTTTGGCAGTTTCCAGGCTGAGTTTTGAGGAGAGGGCAATTGATCAAGCAATCGGCGCAGAGCCAGACCTGTGAGCAGTTCACCATGGTTGCTCCTTGCGACGGGCTCCTCGCCGTCACGGCTGTCTCGCGCAGGGCCTTCGCACGCCATACCCACGACGGGTTCGGCATTGGTGTCATCGTAAAGGGTGCCCAGCGGTCGGCGAGCGGCAGAGGACAGGTCGAGGCGCGCGCCGGTCAGATCATCACCGTGAACCCCAACGAGGTCCATGATGGTCTGCCAATCTGCGACCAGCCCCGCGCGTGGCGCATGATCTACATCGACCCCACCCAGCTCGGTCATTTCGATCTCGCCAAGCTTGACACCCGCGAGCTTCACCATCCCGTGCTCGAGGATCAGACGGTGGCGCAGGCAGTCCTTTCGCTCCACGATGCAATCATTGCTGGCGAGGCGGTTGCGGAGACCGCAGAGAACCTGTTGCCCATGATCCTTGCACCGCTCCTCTCCGAGCGGGCCCCAGTGCAGGGCTGGAGCGCTGGCCTCCGGCGCGCGGCGGCGCGGATCAACGACGCGCCCGAAGTCCCGCACCCGGTCGCTGCACTCGCAAGCGAGGCGGGGCTGAGCCGCTGGCACTTCATTCGCGCCTTCGCCAGAGCGACCGGTCTGACCCCTCAGGCCTTTCGGCGTCAGCGTCAACTGCACAGGGCGCGGGGTGCGATCGAAAAAGGGCTGCCCTTGTCCGAGGCGGCCGCGCTCGCCGGTTTCGCTGACCAGAGCCACATGACGCGGGTCTTTGCCGGGGCCTACGGCTACACACCCGGCGTCCTCGCCGCGACCCGCGCGGCAGGGCAACCTCGCTCGAGACAGGAGAGCGCAGCATGATGTCCTACACCATGGTCGGCACCAACGACCTGCCCAGAGCGGTCGCCTTCTACGACCGGATCTTTACGGCGATGGGCCTCGAACGGTGTTGGCAAGACGAGACGATGTGCTGCTGGGGTGCGGCGGACGACAACCGGGTGCCTCGCTTCTTTGTTTGCCTTCCCTTCGACGGGAAGACCGCCACGGCCGGCAACGGGACGATGACCGCCTTCCGCGTCAAGTCACCGGACGAGGTCGGGAGGCTATACGATATCGCCATCGAACTCGGTGTGTCCTGCGAGGGGCCCCCGGGCCCGCGCCCACAGTATACCGAGACCTTCTTCGCGGCGTATTTGCGCGATCATGATGGAAACAAGATCGCCTTTGTAAGGTTCTGATCCCGCGTCACGACTTCGGCGCGCTATCCTTGCGCCTAGCGGTCCAGTCGCCAAGTGACTGCCCGAACACCCGAGGCTTGGGCGCCTCGAACATCGTGACATCCGCCTCGGCCAACTCCGTGGAGCCCAGCCGTCTTGCGACCTTCATGGAAGCGTCATTTTCGGGATGGATGACATGCACCATGTGCGTCCAGCCAAGCGTCGCAACAACCCAGTCCGTCGCCGCAACTGCAGCTTCGGTGGCAAAGCCATGGCCCCAGGCGGAGCGCCGAAGAACCCATCCGATCTCCGGCCCAGGCCAAGGGTCCGGATGCCAGGGTCCGACCCGCCCAAGCCACTGCCCGGTCGCCTTGTCCAGAACAGAGAAATTGCCAAACCCGTACAGAGCCCAGCTGCCGGCCATGACCGCAAGGGACCGCCAGGCCCCACCGCGCGAAAGCGGGCCGCCGATATGGCGAGAAGTCTCCGGGTCGCCCATCACCTCTGCCCATCCTTCGAGGTCCGCCGCTTCGGGTGGCCGCAGGATGAGACGTTCGGTGACAAGAACTGGCATGTTTTCTTCCTCTAGGCCTTGGCGATGTGGACTTGACCCGCGCACGGCTCGGTGCCGGAGACTTTGTTGAGCGGTCCCACGCCACACGCACGAGCCTTGGACGCCGCCTTTGGGGTGGCATGCAATTTGCGCATGCTGAAGCACACTATCCTTCCAGTTTCAAGAGGGTCGTATTTTCTCTAGATCATGTCCGTTCCGGCATCAGTCATATTGGCTGTCCCGGATACCAAGGAAAATGAACCCGTTACGTTGATCCGGATCTTCGCGTCGCGTTCCTTATCAAGGAGTGCCTTGTCTCGCACCACCGACATGGATAGGAGTAAAATGATACACTTTCAGAGACGGACAAAACAGATGACCCTTCCCGATGTGGTCAGCCGATACATTGATGCCTACAACGCGAAGGATGTCCCCGGCATGATCGCGTGCCTCACGCGAGACGTGCGTTTTCGCAACGTTTCGGGCGGAAAGATCGATGTGGAGACACATGATCGGGCGGCCTTTGCCGAACTTGCAGGGATCGGCGCTGCTGCACTCGCCGAACGGCAGCAAACGGTCACGAACGCCATAACCGTTTTCGACACGACACTGGTCGAGATCGACTATCGCGCGACGGTCGCGACAGACCTCCCGAACGGATGGACTGCCGGGCAGGTGCTTGCATTCCGCGGCGCGTCATCCTTCGTCCTCCGAGGTGATCTGATTGCCAGCATCGTCGATGTCAGCTGATGTGGCAGGTTGGAGCGACGCCGGGATGAACCGGCGCCACTTTGCAACTGATCAAGGCCAGAAGAGGCCAGCGGCGATGATCTCGACCAGCTCAGCGTGAACTGCACGTCTATCGACACCTGCAGGATCGGTGCAGATGGGATCGTCACCTTCTTCCTCGAGAATTTCCACCGCCCCCGGCTGGCATGGCGCGAGGAAGGTAAAGTGACTGGCGGGAGACACCACTTCGTAGGTCACCTCGGGCAATCGGACAGCCAAGCCGTTGCCCGCGTGGCTCACGTCCACGGCTGGCAACCTGTCTGCTTCCCCAAGATTCACGAGCGTCGTGGACACGCTGACGTCGTCCAGGCTTTCGGCGATCACCGATCCGCCGAAGCCGGGATCGATCGCGACGACCCGCGCTATGCGCTCATCTCGCGCATCGGCCGAAAAACCAGGTTCGTCCGCAAAGACCACACCCCCGCGCAGGAAGAAGCCGCAATCCGCCGCATCTGGCCCGATGGCACAACGCGCATCCTGTGCGGCCCCGTCGAAACGGAGACCTGCGAGACCCAAGGCCGTCGTCCCCCCAAGCGAGAAGCCGACGACGCCGATACGATCAGCCTGGACGTGGTCGCGGAAGGCTGGATTGGCGAGGAACGCGTCAAGCGCTGCCGACAGATCCGCAGCCCGCGCTGCCAGGTCTACGGATCGCCGGGGGGAACTGTCGCCGCTGGTGGAACCCGGATGGTTCACCGCCAGCACGATGGCCCCCCGCGCGACCAACTCCGAAGAGACCCAGCCGAGTGCATCGGCGTTTCCGCCAGACCCGTGCGAGAGCAGGACGATCGGGTACTCACCTTGTGCAACGGCCGGTCCCATGTAGGCCGAAACGGGTTCGAAGATAGGGCCGCTGCCGATGGGGGCGCGGTAGGTCGATGCCGCCGCCGGGTACCAGACAGAGGCCGCAACCGGGCGGCTGCGGTGTTCGGCATCGACATCGAACCGATCGTAGCCCGGCAGGGTGTCGGCCGCGACCGGTGCGGCGGCGAGCAGCGAAAGAATGACAAGGCGTTTCATGGGGTCCTCCGTTTGAACGCGATGGCCGAGACTTGGCCAGCCCCGCGATGCGGCGCGTCCTTTTTCCGGGATCGAGGTCGCCTTGATCGGGATTCAGGTTAAGGCTGCCCCATGCCGATGTTTCCCGTTCCCGCCTTCGTCGCCGCGATCCTGGCTTATCTCGCTCTTCGGACGCTCCTGTCCGGGGGGCGGCCGCTTCTCGTCGCGCTGCTGTGCGCTGCCGCTTGGCAGTCGCTGGCTGTGGCGCTGGTTGTCGGCTACGGCGTCGACGTCCTGCGCCCCATGCTGCCGGTAACAGCGACCGCGATCCCGGCACTCGCCTGGGTGACCTTCCGCAGCGGCTTCTTCACGCGGCGAGAGCCTGCCGTGATCCACGCTGTTGCACCGGGCTTTACCCTGTTTTGCAGCCTTTTCGCACCTGCCACCCTCGATGCCGTGGTATCGGGGATCTTTGCGATCTACGGGGCGGCTATCCTGGTTGCCTTGCGTCGATCGATCGACATGCCGCTCGCGCGGCTCGACGCCGGTGACTTGCCCGCGCGGCTGTGGCAGGCGCTGGGATGGGCGCTGATCCTGTCGGCGGTCACCGATGCGGCGATTGCCGCGGCCTTCATATTCGGGCGGGAAGACTGGGCCGGATGGATCGTTACGGTCTTTTCCTCGGCGGCCCTGCTGGCACTCGGCGTGCTAAGCGCCAGCCCGTCTGCTGCCGGCAACGACAGCGAAGACCACGACGCCCCATCGACGCCGCCACCGGATCCCGACGACCTTTCCGAAGATGCCGTGATCATGCAACGCCTCGATGCGCTTCTCGAACGCGACAGGTTGCACCTCGATCCCGATCTCACGGTGTCGCGCCTCGCCCGTCGGCTGCACGTTCCGGAAAAACGCCTGTCGGCGGCCGTCAACCGCGCCACGCGCGGCAATGTCTCCAGGCACATCAACGGCTGGCGCATCCGACACGCCTGCCATCTGCTCGACGTTGGGCACAGCGTAACGAACGCGATGCTGGAAAGCGGCTTCAACACGAAATCAAACTTCAATCGAGAGTTCCAGCGGATCGTCGGAAGATCGCCCACGGCCTACCTCAAGGCCGCTGCCCGACGTGCGGATGGCGACACGGGATCAGATAACGGTTCTGCGCCCTTCGCCGTTTCGGACAAACCATCGACGTAATGCAAAAAACCTACCTACGGGATGTTCATGACCAACCTCACCTTCAGACCCGCCGAGCGGCACGACCTGGAACCCTTGCTGCCACTCTTCCTGGAGATGGAAAGATTCTACGATGGGGACGCGGCTGTTTGCGAACCTCTGGCCCGGGATCGTCTGGCGATAGCGCTCGATGGTCGACCTGCCGGGATCATGATCTTGGCCTTGACCGATAGACCCCTTGGCTTCGCATCGATCCACGAGATGTTCCCCGGATCGCAGCTGAACGCGATGTGGTATCTCAAGGAATTATTCGTGTCGGCAGACGCACGCGGGCAAGGCATGGGCGAAGGTCTCATGTCCGCCGCGGCGAAGGCGATTGTGGGACGCGGAGGCAGCAGGTTGGAATTCACCACCGAGGCGCAAAACATCTCTGCCCAGCGGTTCTACACCCGGATGGGAGCGCGTGAGGTGCCCAAGAAGTTCTACCGTTACGAAGGGGAAGCCCTGCAACGGCTTGCCGGTCAGGGTCTTGGCTAGTTTCGCTTTCCCCTGCCCGCTTGTCTGGAACCAGCGCTCGGGCGCCTGTTTCAACACGTGAAGGCGCTACCCGTGGCAGGAGCCGCCGCTTGCTTTTTCCGACAAGACGGCAAGCGCTCAAGGACCACTTGGGATTGCCTGCAACGGCAGCCCCGGGTCGGTCAGCACCAGGCTTGTCCGTGCACGAGTTTTTTCCCACCATCCGGCAAGGGCGGGGTATCGACCCAGCGCGGCGTATCCTTCGGGAGCCATGACGAAATACGCGATCATCGGCGCGAGGTGACAGTCAGCGATCGAGAACGTCTCACCCTCTAGAACGAGACCCTCCTCAGCAATTCTGTCGAGCGCAAGGAGAACGGTTTCCGCCGCCTTCAGTCCAGCTTCAACTTCGCCTTCGTCCGGCTTTTCGCCCGCCGCCGGCCGAAACACGCGGTGGGCGAAGACCTGGCGTATCATGGGTCGATATCCATAGCTGTCGATGATCGAAACGACCTGCGTCGCCCGAGCAAGCGCTGGTGCGACGGCGGGCACCAGCGATGCGCCCGGAAAGGCGGCGTCGACATAGCGGACGATTGCAGCGGTCTCGTAGATGTCGAACGCTCCATGGGACAGGACAGGGACGAAGCCGAAGGGATGCCGGGCAAGGTAATTCTTCGGGATGCCGGGCGTGAACGGATCGATCTCCTCGATATCATGCGCCACCCTCTTCTCGCTAAGCGCAACCCGCACAATCCGCGTGTAGACGCTGTAGTGGTAGCCACGGAGCAAGACGCAGTCTGTCATGACACTTCCTCGAGTTCTGGCGTTGCGTGGAAGGTCCGGAGGGGTGTCGAAATCGTCATTTTTCTTATGTGGTTAGAGCGGCTTCCGCCCCAAGGCATCTTGCGTCTCAGTGGGGCGTATCAACGTTGGAGAGAGACGGTGATTGACGTTAATAGCATAGTGGTGAGACACTAACTCATCGTCTGGCAGAATTCTGCAGATTGTCCTGTAGTGTACTCTGGTGAGGCATCAAGGCTACATATGCGATTTCCGGCTTTGCGTCCTATGTCGCCGACACGACGACGGGCAGTGCGACCCTAAACACAGTCAACAACGCATCCGTCACGTTGGACGACCAGGAGCCCGATACGACCTTCGAAGTTGGCGACGCACTGCTCAACTATACTCGGACGCCGAGCAATGACTTTCTGGGGACTATCGAGATCTCGCTCGATAGAGGGGGCACCCTTGAGGTGCCTGTCGTGCGCGGACTGACGAACTACCTGAACCCGAACCTGATCGAGGCCTTGATCGTCATCCCACCGCCCCTGACGATCAACGACGTCGAATTCCCGATAACTTTCGAGTACGGGTCCATCGACACGACGGACTTCGTCACCTGTTTCGTGGCAGGGACGCACATCGAGACCGACACGGGCGAGGTGCCGGTCGATCAGCTGTCGGTCGGTGACCTTGTGCGTCGGCTTGACGGAACCCTGACGCCGGTCCGCTGGATCGGGCGGCAGACGGTCGTGACCTTGTTCCGCGTCCCCGAGCGCGTACAGCCGATCCGGGTGCGTGCCGGCGCATTGGGAGACAACCTGCCCCGGCGCGACCTCGTTGTGACGAGTTATCATGCCCTTTACGTCGACGGTTTCCTGATAAACGCTGGAGCACTGGTCAATGGTACGACGATCGCAGCAGTTCCGCTCTCGGAACTGGGAACCAGCTACACCGTCTATCATGTCGAGACGGAAAAACACGAGATCATCCTAGCGGAGGGCGCCCCAACCGAAACCTACGTCGACTATACCGGCAAACAAGTATTTGATAACTATAGACAGTATATCGAGATATACGGTGAGGAGCGTGTGATCGAGGAGTCGCCAACCATCCGCATCTCTGCGGCACGCCTGGTTCCGCGATCGCTGGTTCAACGTCTGGCCCAGGCTGGAATCCAAGCGTCTGATACAGCCGCTTGACCTTCGACCGGCCTGGGCGTTGCCTGCCTCAGCACCTGGCCCAGCCTAAACATATTCGCAAGGTTGGCGGTGCGCCGCTAACCGGACCCGGCAATAACATTGGGCGCGACGCTGTGCGAGCGTACAACCTTGCAGACCTCCGGTCTGCCGGACAGGCGCAGTGGTCCTCGGGTCAGTTGCGGCCTCGAGTTTCCCATAGCCGCGCGCCGGGCCCGTCGGCGGCCAAGCGATCCTCCGGATTGTACAGCTCACACTTGTCGAGGGAAAGGCAACCACATCCGATGCAATCCGCCAACCCTTCCCTCAGCGTCTTCAGGTCCGCGATCTTTGCGTCCAATATGCTTGCCCAGGCAGAAGAAAGACGACGCCATGCGGTGACATCGAAAACTTCGTCATCGCGAAAGCCATGAAACGATGCCCTGATTTCCGAGAGCGACAGGCCAACGCGCTGCGCGACCCGGATGACAGCAAGACGTCTCAACACCGAACGGTGAAAACGCCGATAGTTGCTGTCATCCCGGTCGGCACGAATGAGTCCCTCCTTCTCGTAGAAGTGCAAAGTCGCGACGCTGAGGCCTGAACGTGCCGCCAGCTGACCTACCGTCATCCCCCAAGGTTCCCTGTTTTTCACGTCTTGCCCTCAAGTGCGGTTGAGTCCTTAAAGTGTCCTCGAATCGCGCCGCATACAAGTGAGACACATCGAGATAAAGAGACCCATGCCCGACAGGCAAATCCGACTGGTTCTGCGGCCATTCGATGACCCAACGAATTGCGTCAGTCGATAGGGTTGTTGGTAGGCCGAGCGTCTTCACCGGGTTCTACCCGCCAGTCTCGTGGGTTTCGCCCACCCGTCCACGTTTGATGCCGCATTCAGCACTGAGTGCCCACGTACAGAGAAAAAGGAAACAGCAGATGTTCGTCGCTTCATTCATCTTCCGCCCAGGTATCATCGATCAGGAATTCCACGACCGAAACGCCGAGATCGGGGCAAGGGCTGCGACCATCGATGGCTTCCTCGGAGAAGAAGCGTGGCGATCGCCTGACGGAACGCTTCGCAACGCGGTCTATTACTGGGCAACCAGAGAAGGCCTTGAAAAATTCGTGAGAGACCCCGCGCATCGTGACGCCAAGGGGCAGCAGGCTCGGTGGTACGAGGGATACCACGTGATCATTTCCGAGGTCACTGACACTTATGGCGACGGCCGGCTTCCACATGTCACAGGAGACGCGCGTCGGCAGAAGTTGATGGAGCGGCGCAGAGGCTGATGCAGGTATGGCAAGTGGTCCGAGCAATCCAAAGAAGCTACTCGTAGGGCGACCGACACTCGGATGGTGTCGGTCGCTGAGAGGCTCGGGTTCCTCATGGCAGCAAGTGGCAAGTTCTGATGTCCGAAGGGCAGTAAACTTTCTTCTCTCTGAAGATATGAATTGGCCTTCGAGAGCAAAGCTTTGAGTGGATGTCAAAATGATAACCACACGGAAACGTGCCTGCCAAGCCTGATCGGTCGCGTCTGCCATCTTTGCCGTGCCACGTGTCACGTCGTCTGCATCTGCAGTATCCAGTTCGAGGCTCGTCACAACACGGCACGAGGTACCGAGTGGATCGACAGAAAGCTCATCATTCGATATCCGGACTGGATCGATGTCTTCACGATCAAACCATTCGTTCCAGTCGCGGTCATAGGTGTACGTTGCCTGGAACAATATTTAGGGCTTATCGATGCATTTCATCGTTCCGGCGTTGTTGAAGGCGTTGTCCGGTAGCGTCCAACGACAGTATTGGAAACTCGCAGTTTATGGATCGTGATCGTGCCATGAACCAACAAACAATTTAGAGGAGCTGGAAATTCCTTCGGATTGAGCGGAACAGCTACAAAATGGAGTAGAACATGGATCTTGGTACACTTGCCCTCTTCGCGCTAACAGAGTTTCTTCTTTCGCTAACGCCGGGCCCGGCCGTATTACTCGTGATTGGATTATCCATGCGGCAAGGGTTTAGAATTGGATTTATGGCTTCGTTAGGAATCCTTTCAACGAACGCATTATTCTTCACCTTTTCTGCCTTGGGCATTGGGGCTCTTATTCTTGCTAGCGCGACTCTCTATACAATTATGAAATGGATAGGAGGAGCCTATCTTGTATATCTCGGGATTGGAATGATTATACCGCTGGTCAGAAGTATTCTCCAGAAACGACCAAATGCTAATGGCCTCAGGCTTGAGGATGCGGAAGACATCGCACCAAAGGTTGCGCTTACTTCGGTGAAGGCATTTTGGATGGGTTTTGCTCTTCAAGCATCAAATCCCAAAAATATTCTATTTTTCGTCGCGATCTTGCCTCAGTTCATTTCTCCCGATGGCAACGTTGCCACCCAACTAATTCTTCTTGGTATTGTTTCAGTTCTACTGGAGCTTCCAGTTCTTGTCTTCTACGGCATTGCCTCTACCCTATCCGCGCGCTTGATGAGCGAGCGTTTAATTGAATTTATCGAAGCCTTGGGCGGTGGCATCCTGATTGCACTTGGGGGCATCCTTGTAGCATCGCAGCACCGTTCGGGTTGAACAACGTCCATTTCGATGCCTGCGTCGATAATTTAAAACTCAATCAAAATCATCAATCTATTAACATGACGCTGTCAACAGAAGAGGTTCTCTGGAAAATCGGTTTATCGTTCTCTTTGAGAAAGTTAGCGCCATAGTACAATCGCCACAACTGACAGTGTGATCAGCGTGATCCCGACACCCTCGCGACGCGTGATCTTTTCGCCGAACACCAGAGTAGCGACGAATAGCGAAAAAAGCACCTCGATCTGTCCTACGGCAAAAACGAGGGCTGCATTCTGAAGAGTGAATGCCGTGAACCAGCACAAACTACCCGCCATGCTCATCAATCCGATCCAGACAGCGGAGCGGTACGCAGTGATCACGCGCCCCACCTGTCCGGGTTCATGCCACCTAAGCCGTAAGCGCAACGTCGACCCCCTCCTGCCATTTTTGAGCTGATCCGGCCATTCTGCGCGCAGGTGCGTGGCGGAGGTGTTTGATTTGGAGAGAGACGGCAAAATGGGCGTCCATTTGGACGTCTCAGG
>Ga0208979_100412_pt1 | contig 29614 bp, 22 predicted proteins | sample HotLakConsUCCSLE_FD_184738 | JGI IMG/M metagenome (GOLD analysis project Ga0208979, IMG submission 184738) | Hypersaline microbial mat communities from Hot Lake, Washington, USA - Hot Lake Consortium UCC-SLE (SPAdes) | ecosystem: Environmental > Aquatic > Non-marine Saline and Alkaline >... | reverse complement strand
GTGCGCTCTACGGTGTCCATCACTATTTTTCCTTGCTTAGAGAACAAGAAGAATAGACTATCGATGCTGTCAGAATCTGCCCGGTTGTGCTCCGATACGCTTAGACATAGAAAACGTTAGTGTCAGGAATTTTCAAATGGTGAGGTCAAGCAATATAGCATTCACCCTTTACTAGAAAGGCCAATGTTTGCTTTGTTGAAGCATCCTGCTTTTTTTAAGAGCTTCAAAATTGAACCAGGCGGATATGCGCTCACTTGGAGTGCAGAGATTGATATTAGCGAATATGAACTATGGAAAAACGGGACGGCGGTGACGAGCCGCTATCAAGACGCCCTTACTTTTGCTGAGTAATCGCATCGCTACCTGAAAAACTACCCATCGCGAAGGGTTACAGTATGAGACGGCTAGCTTGGCTGAACGGTTAGCTGCATCTCCTTCTGTATTGTAAGTAATAGCGAAAATCCTGAGGAGCGATCGCACTATGTCTGACGACAATCAAATCTACTTCATCGTTGAAGCGCCAGTAACCGAAGAGGTCGTCACCATCGAGGGCGAACGCGATGGTCGGCGAGACATGGGCGGTGGTTGGGGAGCTGAGCCTCGACGGAGCCGGGTGGATGCGATCGCCCAATACGTCACCCGTCAGCGTGTCAGCGTCGATGCAAACCAGCTCAAAAGCCAATTGCAAGCCCTCGTAACAACGGTCAACGCCTTATTTGATCCCGCTGAGCCCAACTCCATTGCTCAGCCTGCTCACGGACTACAGCTCGACGAAATCACCTTGGCAGTGCAGGTGAATGCCAAAGGCCAACTCAGTATCCTTGGCACAGGCGGAGAACTCAGCGGTTCTGGTGGCATTACCCTAAAGTTTGTGCGGCCAAAGCCATAAATTGGCCTTTTACGCTTGCCCTTTTTCCGTCTTAGCTTCAGAATTTAAGCGTTCCTGTGGATAAACGCCTGCCCTATGGCCAGAAACTGGGCCATTACGATTGGTATCAACGGCTACCGCTATCTTCAACGGCTAAACTATGCCGTGAAAGATGCTGATGCGGTGCGCCAATTTTTCAGTAAGGAGTTGGGCTTTGAGCAGGTGTATCACTTCACTGACAACAGTGAGCCGATCCCTCAAGAACGCGGGCCAGACTTGGTTTCTCAACCAATGACGACGACCTTGAGACGGTTTTTGCGTACCCGTTTTGAGGAGGAGTTTCTGCGGGCAGGCGATAATCTATGGTTTTTCTTTGCGGGGCATGGTATTCGTCATGAGAATCGCGATTATTTGATGCCGATGGATGGCGATCGCGGGGATCTAGAAAACTCAGCCATTCCTCTTCACTACATCAGCGAACGACTGCGCCGCAGTGGAGCGGACAATGTGATCTTGCTAATCGATGCGTGTCGTAGCGACAAAGAAGGGCGTCGGGATGGCTTTGGGTTTGGCACCGAGAAGCAGCAGGGCGTGATCACGATATTTTCATGTAGTCCGGAGGAACCGGCCTATGAAATTGAGGAGTTACAGCAAGGCGCGTTTACCCATGCGCTGTTAGAAAGTCTGCGGCTAGAGGGTGAGGGAAACTGCGCGACGGTGGAGCGGCTGTATAGTCGCTTGCGCTATACCGTGCCTCAGCTCACGCTTCAGTATAAGCGAGTGTCGCAAACGCCCTATGGAATGATTGAGCCGCCGTCTAAGAATCATTTAATATTGCTGCCCCGGCAGGCGACGCTGACCGATGTTTTGGCGCTAAGATACGATGCGCTCTCGGCTGAGTCGCGCGATTCGGCTCTGGCAAAGCAGCTTTGGATTCGGGTGTTGATGGTGTCACCGGGTGATCCGGAGGCGATTTCAGGTATTGAGCGCTTATCTCGAACCAATGCAGCACCGCCGCCAGTTTCCCCTAGCCCCACGCCACCGACTGCACCTGCGGCCTCGCCTTCTCCAGTAGATACCTCTGGTAGTCGGCGTGTGGATGTGCCCGTTGCTAAGCCAGAGCCTGTTCCTCAGTCGCCCCCATTGGTGCAGCCAGTGGTCGAGCGAGCGGCGCGTTCAAATCCGACCGCTGTACCCCCGAAGACAGTCGTCCCTGTTTCCTCCCCCGTACCCCCTTTTCAGCCTCTAAGGCCCCAGTCTAGTCAATCGACCAGAAGACCTACAAACGCAGCAGCACAATCTTCGCCCTCGGTTCGCCCGTCTTCTCGAACTGCCTCATCACCGCAGCCTGTTGTTTCTCCTAGTGCTCCAACTGCACCCTCGCTTACTCCTTTGATTGATCGCATCAGTCGCCGCCGTGCTATCCAAATTCTAGGATTTGCGGGTGGTGGACTGGGTTCAATTTTGTTGGGAAGAGCTGTTTTTCAATCTAGTGACTGGAAATTGCCTGATCTTGAGCCAGCGACTACCGAAGGTTCGATTTCAACATTTAACGTAGCCACAGTAAATGTTTCAGCTAAAACGATTGACGTAGAACGTAAACAAGCCGAGTTTTACACGGAGTCGTTGGGTGGTGACAGCACACTTAATATGATGTTGATTCCTGGTGGAAGATTTCAAATGGGATCGCCTGAAGGTGAGGGCAGTGATGATGAGAAACCACAGCGCGAGGTGACGATCTCGCCCTTTCTGATGGGTCAGCATCAAGTAACCCAAGCTCAGTGGAGAGCAGTTGCAGCATTAGCAAAAGTCGAACGAGACCTAGAGGCAGATCCTTCTAGGTTCAAAGGGGATAACCTCCCTGTTGAGAATGTTTCTTGGGATGACGCTGTAGAGTTTTGCAAGCGATTGTCGGTACATAGTGGACGAGCGTATCGGCTGCCAAGTGAAGCAGAATGGGAATATGCCTGTAGGGCAAGCACAACAACGCCCTTCCATTTTGGTGAGACGTTAACATCAGAGCTTGCAAACTATCGTGCCACTGATACTTACGGCTCTGGCCCAAAAGGTGAATATCGAGAGCAAACAACAGAAGTGGGTAGTTTTCCTGCGAATGCGTTTGGACTATATGACATGCATGGAAATGTGTGGGAATGGTGTCAAGATCACTATGATAGTTACGATAAAACGCCGATTGATGGCAGTGCCTGGGTGACCTCTGATGACAAATCAAGCCGTGTAAGACGTGGCGGTTCCTGGTACAACTATCCGAGGTATTGCCGCTCCGCGTATCGCTACGTCAGTTCGCCCGACTACCGCAACTACGAAGTCGGTTTTCGAGTTAGTTGTTCAGCCCCCAGGACTTAGTTGCACTTTACACTTCTTTCGCTTTTGCGCTCTTTCTTCTCTTATCTTCTTTTTCTTATCCCGCGTAGCGGGTTGGCGAAGCCTGCCCGGAGGGCTTTCAATTTAAAATGCGTTTTTTCTCGGTTTCTCCTACAGTTCTAGCCCCGCTTTCACCGCAGTCTGTTTCACCCTAACCGCTTGATTAAGCTGAGTCGGTGACATGCTGGCATATCGCGCAAATGTCGTCTTGTCGCTTTTCAATAACCCCTGGCTCTTTTGGGGCTCTCCATTCACAGCATAAATCAATCCACTGGTTCGATGGCAAAGCACCTTTAATTCTTGCTTATCGGCATTCTCTCGACAGCGCACAGAATAATTTTGTCCTTCAAAAGCCGTCACTCGTCCTTTGTCGGTACTGCTAGAGCGCGTCAGCCCAGCCCTGTTGGCATTCTCTAACAACAGCTGCGCCATCGGCAGAATCTCAGCGGCAAACTCCGACTGCTGCTTGTTCCGCGCTAGGCCAATTGCCGTTTGCATCTGCGCTTGCAGCGGCGCTGGAATCTCTATCTCCGTCAGACTGCTTTGCGTACTCAAAACGGCTGCAAGGGTATAGCCGAGTTCAGTATTGCCAATATAGCCTGCGGCCTTTTGCGCCTTCTCCACTAGCTCCCTGGGCGTGCAGACCTGGGCCACCTCCACATCCTTATGCCCCGGCGTAGGCGCTTCTGCTAGCTGCGGCAGGCTATCTGTCGTCTCCCCTACCGCAGCTGTCTGTGTGGATTGTGTTGCCGGTTCTACATTCTCCTGTGTCTGCACTTCAGCCGCCTGCTGCTTCACTGCCTCAAGCGCAAAGCCCTGCTCTAGAATATTCCTAGAAAAAATATCGGCAAACTCGCGGTCGTAGTCTCGCATCTCGCCGCCCGTCAGCGCATTTTGCACGGCGACTTCTTGAAAGCGAAGGTGGCCACTTTCTTTAATCCCAAACACCATCTCACCATCGTGAATGAGATCGCCATTTTGCTCGCGATAATGTGTGAGGTACAACTGTCTATCACCTCCAACCGTATGCGCCTCAACGACCAGGGGAAGATAGGGCTCATTCTCAATCCTCAAATGGAAGGACTCAGTGCCCATGACCTGCTGCGCTAAACCAGCCTCATGTAAAAACTGAGCCACCTGCCGCTCTGCCTTAAACCTCAGCCGATGTGCCTCAGGCTGTTGCACTGTCGGCTGTCCCTCGGCCTGCTCTTCTGCTGCTACAGGGATGCCTGCTATGGCCTCTGTGGGTGTTTCTGTGGGCATTGCCCCCAGCCCTTCATCAGGCGTTGCTTCTGTGCCCCTGGTCTCATCCTCAATAGCCTGTTCCCTGCTGTCCGGCAGTGGCTCATCAGTGCTGGCATTAAACGCCTCAGTCAGCTGCTGACGCACCGCATTTAAATCCGTCACATCGACAATAGGTGGCAATCCCTCGCGTCCCACAACCGTCTCTACAGTGTCTGCCCACTTCAGCTCAGGAATCGTTAGGCCCAACAGCTCACGCGCCGTCGATTGCTCTGTGAAGGCAGCCAGCCGCTTCCCTTTGCCCTTCATCAGATAGCTCACGACATCCTCTAGTCGGCTTGGTTCAAACTTTGCCTGCATCCGGTCGCTGACGCTAGTAAATTCACCCCCGAGCGCCCCCTGAAGATTGAGGTCTAAATAAACATCCTTGCGCGTCTTGCCCGTCTGAATGAAGAACTCGCCCGCTGGGTTCTGCTTGAGCGTGATGGACTCGTCTGTCGTTTTGACAATCCCTCTGCCGCCAGTCGCTGCGATAAACGCTTCAACCTTCTCGGCATTCGGCAGGATAACAGGCGCAGCCTCCATCTCTTGCTGTGGATTAAAGCCCTTATCCATCAGCATGACCGGCTCCATCTGACCATTGCTCATGCTGGCCAGAATCAGCTTCCCCTGATCCTGATAGGGCGTGTCAGCAGCGCGTAGTAAGTTGCCCTTGAGGATAGTTCGCACCTCGCGCTCGCCCATTTGTCTTTGATCAAAGAGCTGATAAATATCGGTGCCTTTGCTGTAGTGCTTGGCGAGGGTAACGGTAAAAGAATCAGCGGTTTCAACCTGTGGGTTGAGCTTAGAGAGTGGGAGCGCAATCTGGCGTTGTTCGTCCGAGATCGCGATGACCACTTCCCATCGTGAGGGGATCGCCACATTCTCCTTAATCGGGACGCTCGAATCGCCAAACGTATCAAGCGCCTTCCCGCGCTTACGCACATTAGAAATCACACCATAGAAGATGCGCCCATTATTTGCGGTCATCCGCACCGACTGCCCTGGCCTGAAGCGCTTAATTTTGCTCAGGGTTGCGAGCTGTTTATCCGAGCGTTCTAGAAGTTTGTCTATCTTGCCTTGAAGTTTCTCAGGGTCAGGCTCTTGCTGAGTATATTGCAGCTTCTTTTCAGCCAGATAGCGCTCCGTAATCTGTTCTGTTTGCTGACAAAGCCGATTGACCAACGCAGTCGCCGCTACATCTGCCGCGCTTTGGTCGTGATCTTCAACCAGGCGAACGGGCTTCATCTCCAGTGACTGCCTAACATCGTTGATGACCTCTAGCTGAGACTTTGGCTTACTTTGCACAAGGACATCAACGACTTCAGCCGTGATGCCTCTAGCAAAAGCAGAGTCCACGCCTACAGCTTCAGCGACCACTTCCACACTCGCCAGCGTTCTGGCATCTAAGTTAATGCCAGTGGCCTCAAGCGGATTCTCACCCATCGCCTTGTACCGATCCAGTGTGGCCTGATACTCCATGTCCAGCTGCTGGTAAAACTCCTCCTGCTCGGCCACTGGCAGAATAGGCAAACAGCCTGTGACTTTAGCGGCAGCATTATCAACGGGCTCTGTTGCATATTCAGAAACACTGATGGGATTAAACAGTCGCTCGCTCAAGTCCGGATCGTCCCGCATGATGTCAGTCACGATCTGATTGCCGATTTCATTGAAGTAGTCAGGAATGCCTTCAAAATCGACACCGCCTTTGACCGCTGCTGTGGTGTTGGCATTGAGTGTGGTCAGCTTCTTTGCCAACACCGCCGCAGGCCGTTTCTCATCGGGCGTATCACCGACAATCAGGGAAATCTTAGGCGCGTTGACTTGGCCAGTGCGATGAAATCTACCTAAAAACTGTTTGAAAACATTAATATCGCGCTCGGGCTGCGCGATCAAGAAGTGCCGACGCTGTTGATTTTCAAACTTTGTAGACGAGTGCATGGAGTAACCAGTCGAAGCACTGCGGTTACCCAGGCCAATATCTACAGCGCCGCTGTTGAAGCCTGCAATGATCCCAATCTTTGCCGCTTTCGAGGTTTCTTGGGTAGTGCGCTGCTCAAACGTTGCGCTCCCGTCAGCGGCATAGTTTAGCTGCACTTCGCGCCCTGTCAGCTCACCAAAGGAATAGCCTGCCGATTCGACCCGATGCCGTATCCAATCAATCGGGCTAACGGGCATATTGGTGAAGTCAGCATGGTCAATCAGCTTAGTGGCTGCGGCATACTGGCGAACGGCCTTTTCTCCAAGCTCGGTATCGGTCATCGGACGACGATAGCCTTCGCCGGAATAGTCTTTGATCGTAATATCACGGCTACGCTCTAGGTAGCGCCACAGCACATCTTGAAAGGTAATATCAATCGAGTCACCGGCCTTGATGTTCATATCCTTGGCGTAGTTTTTAATAAAGCTCCCCATCGTATTGCTCAGGCCAATGAAGGGGCGCTCGCCTGCTTCTAAAGAAGATATGGCAAGATCAGCGACCGCATCGGCCTTACGGGCTAGCCCAGCTTGGTCAACAACGTTCCACATGATGGAACTAAAGTTAGTGCTTTGGGCTCCGGCAAAGCCAATGGCCGTATCTCCGCCAATGCGTTTGGCCTGTGCTCTAGCCTCTTCATTGAGATCAGCAACAGCGGCTTTTTTCAGCATGTCGAACTCTAGGATAGAGCGCATGATGCTACTGAGCTGGTCGGCATCTTCGTGAGCTGTTGGCACCACGGTTGAGCTGACATCGACCCCGGCATAGGTACGTGCCCTGCGAATGTACTGGCCATCTTCAGCCATCATGGAGGTGGCCACCTGCTGTAGCGGCGTCCCGCCTTGCTCTAGCGTGGACTGGAGGCCAGACATTGAGGTGACTTCTGCTATGTTCATGCGAGTGCCATAGAGATCCATGACATCGGGGCGCTTGGTGGCGGTAGCCGAAGCAAAGAACACGCCATCTGCTGCTTGAACCATGTTGCGCGTGAACTGTGCCCTATCGGGTAGTGCATCTGCCTTGTCCCACTGTTTTGCAGTCCCGCCCGCCTCATGGGCTTCATCGAGGATAAGAATCGACTGAGGTGCGATCTGCTCTAAAAACTGGCGGCGATCCGGGCTCTTCTTTTGGAAAGTTTGCACCTGAGAATAGGTACTGAAAACCATGTTGTATTTTGAAGAGAGTTCACCTTCTTTGAGCATGGCATTTAGCTCACGCTGGTGAGGTGTTTTCTCAGTTTTCAGTTTGCGACCATTGGGTAGTGGAATGTCTAACTTACTGTTAGTCACAAAAGGTCGAATATCGCGTACCCCTATATCCATCAAGTCTCGAACAATATCGGCGTATAATCCAGGCGTTTTTGTAATAAAAATGGGAACGCGATCTGTCTCCATTGCGTATTTGATGGCAGCGGCCATCTGTCGACCTTTACCGAGTCCGGTATCATCTCCGATTAGTGCAGCTTTGCCATCTTGCAAACTCTTGAGTGCTAGGGCCACACCGTCCACCTGCTCAGCCGCCAGAGCTTTGTGCAGATTTTCTACTGAGCCAAAGTTGAGCGCATCCGCAACAAACTCATCTACGTTACCTACTTTTGCCTCTAAAGCATCAAGCGCCTTTTGAATAGGTGATTCTAAGTTTTGAGGAACATAACTATCTAGCCGCGTTCCCGAACTTTTTGGCTGGTAAGGCACCTGTGTTGATAAGTTTTTAGAATCGTTGCCTTGACTAGGTTCTAGAGACATTTCATGTATTGTTTCTAAAGGGTTAGCTCGATCAGCCACTCTTCGAGACTGGTTTCGACCGCTATTGAGATCGCGCCGTTTTCTGCTTCGCTCGCTTCTGGCGGTAGGGTCTGCGGAAAGGTGGCTACCTCGCCCAGCTTCATCGAGACCAGAGCGCTGTGAGCCATAGCGTGAATTATTTCGTCGTCGTTCATCGTCGCTGGCAGAAACAGCGCTGCGTTGGTCAGTGCCGAGCATCTGGATCTCACCATCTGCTGCCATGTTTGACTCTGGCCCGGTTCGTATTCTTGCACCATCGCCTTCAGCCGAAGTTCCAGTAGCTCCTGATACTGTTCGAGATTCTGAATTTCCTTCATCTCCGGTGGCACCAGTATCGCGAATAGGTACTGGTAATCGTGCTCCTCCGGTTCCCAGGCTCTCGGATTGGGGATGTAAAGTGGGCGCTCTAGGTAGCTGATCAATTCTAGATTCATGGGATTGCAGGGGTAGGATTTCTTTGAGCTGTTCATAGCTGGAGTATATCCGAGGTGGATCAGCGCCCGGCAGCTTTCGTATATCTTTTTTGGGATCTAAAAAGGGCTGTTGCTTTCGTCCTTCAATGGCAATGATATCTACGGGATACCCACCGCCTTGACGATTGTACAAACTGCCTTCTACGGTGAAGTGCTCAATGACATGATATTGGCGGTAGAGATTAAAGAAGTACTTCCGAACGCGCAGGCTGTTATATCTTTTTTGTCTTTCCTCATCGTTGCCGCGTTCACTGCCAATAATCAGCACGGCTGTGCCATTGTCCTTCATGGCTTCGAGTGCTTTCCATGAGATCGCCTGGTCGAGTTCAGCGGTAGTAATTGGCGTATCAGCAGCGCCAATCAAAAATTTGTCCGTGCCGTTCTCGCCCTTACGTCTGCCAAAAGGCGGGTTGGAGATCACCACATCTACTTGCTGTTCAGGTCGGTAGCGAGTGGCATCGTGATTTGTCGTTCGGTAGCCCTGGCTGAGCAAATCAGCAGCCCGTTTGGGATCTAGCTCATTAGAAAGTACGTTAGCCGGAGTGCTCAACATGAGCAATGCCCCGCGCCCTGCGGTTGGTTCATAGACCGTTTTGCTAGGGTCAATGCCAGCGAGCTTGCCCGCCAGATAGGCCAAAGGCGCAGGGGTACTGTACTGTTGCAATTCGATGCTAGAGCTAGTGCGCGTGCCCAACGTCGGTTGCCTATGGTATAAATCGACCAGCCGATCATAGATGTCGTCAGTGCGCTCTTCGCCGGTCTCAACGATGTGCTTTGCCGCCAGGAGCATCCCTTGTTCAATGGCTTCTTCTACCGCCTTAGTCAGTGGCTCACCAGGACGGACAGCCTCATCTAATATCCCTGCGGCCAGCTGCCGAGCTTGAGTGATCGTCGCGAAGCTGCCCCCTTCTATGAATCGTTCATAGAAAGCTTCAATCAGCCGTTGCCTATTCTGTTCAAAATTAGATGAGGGCATAGGTGAAGCGTTTTCACATGAGCGATGCGTCTTTTAGTTCTCAGTCAGTTCTGGATGGATATTGCGCCTAGCGTTTAAGCATTCTTCAATCATCTTCTCGATGTCTTGTTTGGTCATTTCTTGGGTGTCTTGTGGAATATTAAACGTGGTGCGAATAAGGTCTATGTGCTGTTGCAGTTCAGTGATGGAGGTAAGCGCGAGCCTCCTGACTTCGAGATCGCTTAGCCCCAGCACTGAATGAGCGCTAAAAGGTTTCCAAAAAGCTGAGATTGCCTCAAGACCCATCTGTTTACCCTTTCGGGCCGAGTGTGCTTTGTTCCTAAGCAGGTAGCGAAACACATCACCCATTGGGCCAGCGATATAGGCATAGTAGGTAAATTGAATTCGAGCGCTGTCTTTGGCGCGAATAGAAAGTGGCATGATAAATTTCTCCATTAGAGGAGCTGTGGTTTAAGAGCGCTTAGAGTTCAACACCTTGACTGCTTTTGTGTTTAACGGATGCGAGACCTTTGCCTGTCGCCATCTGCTTTGTGGCTAAGTGCGTTTTCGCCCTAGAGACCACGCCATCGGCATAGTTTGCCATCGCCGTAGACCCCTGGTGCTGGCTAATTTGAGCAGCGACAGGGCTGTTCCATCGGATCATGGCTCTGGCGCTTTTAGGCGAAACGCCGCCTCGGATGGCAGCTGCGGCAATCAGCTGATCTCGCTGGTTGGGATCTCTCTGGATGACATGGCGGCTATACTGGCTCCAATTTTGCCGGTGTGGATCTAGGCCAGATTTAGCCAGTTCGCGGTTGAGAATCTTGTCATGCGCTGCTCGAATATGCTCAGAAGATTGTGCGCCTTTGCCCGCAGCCAAATCCTTTGATGCCAATTCCGTCAGCTCAGGGCTAACGACCTTTTGCTTTGCCAGAATGTCGTAGTACATCTGCTGAAGCGGCGATCTATCCGGCTGAGGCTTTTGGATTTGCGCATGCGCCTGAGCAATGGCAGGACTGCTGCTGGCGTCTTTGCCGGTTACTAGGTCACGCGCTGCGCTAGCTGCGGTTGTATTCTCTACCTGCTCGGCCTCTAATCCATTTCTGTACGATTCCTCTAGCCCGGAGACCGCGAGCGTTTGTGTGAGCGCTGTTCTCTCTTGATTTTGTTCATCCCAGTACTTCTCAACAAACTGCTGGACATCAACTTTTTTATTGCTAGCAGGCTTTTTCTGGGTTTCTTGCTTAATCTGGCTGGCGACTTTCTGTAGATCCTGCCATGTCATTTTTGAGGGCGATTGCTCGAAAGCAACTCGTTTGCTCATTCCTGGGTCAATGGCTTGAGAATCTGCTGCCTGAGAATCTGTCACCTGAAAATTCGATAGCACTGGTGAGGCCGAGCGCTCAATGCGTTCAACTAGCTTAGGCGGCTCTGCCATTGCAGTCGCCATAGCCTGTTTGCTTTCTGCCCTATTCTCTACCCTGGGCTGTGCCCCGTCATTGCTTTGCGTATTCTCCTGAGAAATATTTGGAGAAATATTTGGAGAAATATTTGGAGAAATGTTTTGCAAGGTGCCCTGACTGACGATTCTATTGGCAGTTGAGATCGCCTCATTATTCTGGGCACTTTCGTTTTGAACAAGGCCCGCTGCGGCTTCTGCGGCAATTTCCTCCGGCACCCCATGGCTAATGAAGGCATCGCGATAGGTGTTGTATAAATTTCCCCGCAGCTCAGGGGCAGTGGCAAGATGCTCCTGCCTTTTTCGCAACGCTTCTTTGACCTTGCCAACGCCTGCTCGAACCGCTGCTCCCCCGATTGCGGTTGCCGTTTGCGCCAGCCGAGCGGTGGCTTCAGCGGCTCGAATTTCGGTTTCTTCTGCGCCCGATTGCTCACTGCCGTGAATTGCGGATGTTTTAAGCGCCATAATGTGTCATTTCCTGATTGAATGGAATCTGTTTTTAGTACTGCTCGTCATTGTCGAAGTCAGGCGCTGAGCCAGCAAAGACGGGCAATGACAAAAACTCATCGGCGGCCCTTGCTCTAATCTGACTGGCCTTATCGAGATCTCCTAGCGGATTTGCGCCTTTCTCCCGCGCTACCAATCGGTCTTTGACCGTCGAAGTCCAGGCCGCTAAGCTCTTCTCGTGAATGTCAATTTCAGACTGACTGATTTTGACCTGACACCGCACCGGCACAGACGCCGCCCCATTCTTGGAGCGGTGGCCAGGGTTCACATACACGCACTCTCCCTTTCTAAACTTCAAGTACTCGTCAGGCGAGACCAGCGGCACCTTTTGAACTTGCTGGTTGCGACTACGGCTACGGTTTTTCCCGTAGCTCCTAGACTTGGTGTAGTGCGTGATTTCTTTTTCTCCTAAGTATTGAGAGAATTCCTTTGCCGTCTCAAAATCCCGAGGATTGAAAAAGAACTGCGTACCACAAGCGGCAATCATGGCCTTTGCGCCGTCTGGGCCATACCGTTTCCTGAGCTGCGAAAAGTTCTGGTAGCCAATGAGCGCGATCAGTCCGGCAGAGCGCAGCTCGTTGAGATAGCTTTCAAAAGCGGGTAAATAGAGTGAGGGAAACTCATCCACCGATACCATCAAAGGTATCTTTCTCGGTTGTGAGAAATTGCGCGAAACGATCAGCTGAAGCACGGCTGCGAGCAGAGGTGTGACCGCATCTTTTTTCTCGATATCTGTTTGCAAAAATAGGATTTGCTGACCGGTTAGATCTAGCGGGATGGTAGTCTCTCCACAGAAGCTGGGCAACAGGTCTTTCGAGATAAATCGTTTGAATACGTTTTGAGCCGTCACGATCATCCCAGCAACCTGCTTTTCAGCGTCCTCACTGCTTAATAGCTGTGAGAAAGACTCAATTACCCAGTTGGATACGGTGTGCTGCTCTCGCAGTGTTTTGATGCGCTCAATGAGCAGCGGCAGGTTGAGAATTTTACCGACTGTCAGCAGGTCGGGATAATCAGTTAGTTTCGCCAGCAGAATGGCCGCTTCCACTAGGTTCACGCCCGTTCGTTCAAAAAAGTCCTTGCCGCCGCTGGCTTGACCAGGGTTTGCACCAGCCGAGTTCTTTTCTAGGATGTATGACAGCTGATAGGCCATCAATGAGTCAGTTTCGCTTTTGACAAAATCAAGCAGGTTGCAGGTGCCCGTGTAGGGTTTTCCCGGTGCAAAAACGCTGACATGATAGCCGAGAGAAGCGGCATAGGCGGCATGGGTTTCGGTCTGTGTTCCCTTAGAGTCATAGACGATGATGGGATAGCCATTACGCAGCGCCGAACGAATGGCAGGGTCGATGACGCTGAAGGTCTTTCCAGAGCCTGGAGCGCCTGCGACAGAGCCGCCTTCGTTGGCGTAGGGAAGGTTGATCTGCCCGACCTTAAGCGCTGCGGTGAGTCCTTTGCTGTCCCGCTGCTGTTGCCATAAGCGCTCAGCGGTTTTAATCTCTCTACGATTGGCAAAGCGTCCGGTCGTGAACTGACCACCGAGCCCATTTTGCAGGCGCTGGTTAAGGACTTGCATAACGACCAGCAGCGCAATTAGAAAGACAATCTCTTTGTTCTCCCAGAGCATGGTCTGTAGATTTGCCGCTGCTAAAACAGGCATGTAGATAGTTTGTACGGTAGATACAATCATGTGATTTCCCATGAATCTTCTATTCCTCCGTCATCCATGCGCCATTGCGATAGCAGAGAGTGCTTCGCGTCAGCGCTGGTTGTGTTAGCGTGTCGCCTGAATCGGCTATCAGCAGACAAGGCAACTCAGCTCCCGAGGGTTGAGCGAGTTCTACAATCGGTTGACCGGCAGGCTGCAAGGCGTAAGTGAACAAAAGCTGCTCGCCTGTGGATACTCTGTAGGCAGCGATGGCGCAACCGCCTATTCCACAGAGGGTAGCGGTTTCAAAATCAACGACTAGCAGATCGCCCTTTTGCAAACCCACTGCCGCGCTAGCAATTTCAGCTCTGTTTGCGCCAGGTGCTGTATTGTCAGCAATAATCTGCATCAGTTGCTGCGAACTCACCAGTTTAGATAGCGGTTGCCATTCTGCTTGCGCGGAGCCTTCAGCCCGTGAACCACGGCTGATAAATAGACCTAAAACAACCAAGAGAATGCTGATGAAGGAAAAAACAATGGTTGTTTTAGCGACGGTCGGGAGTTTCATCATCGCCTTACCTCATAGCTGGTGTATTTAGAAAAACAGCGTAAAGTTTCTTGTTCATAAAACTACTCGCTAAAAATCTCCGCGCTGTTAACCATTTCCAAAACATCTGTTTTGTCGGCCATATAAATGCTGAAGCTATAGAGGTAATTGCCTACCTGTATAAAGACAGATGCTGGCGTGTAGAGTCCTTCTATAGCCGGGCTAAATACGGCTGGTGTACCATCACTAAGAACAATGTTCTCATTCCTGGGTTGGGCTGAAAGTTGCTGAAAGCTGGTTGGGCTATTAGCAGCGAGCGCTCCTTCTACAACTGCAAAGCTGCACTCCTCAACATTTTCACAGTTTTCTGCCCTATCAAAACTGATGATGTACCTATCAGCCCTTGGCGCAATGCTAGAAGCCCAATATTCAGCTGGTACTGCTGGCGATGTTAAAGGAATAACCGAGGGTACTCGAAGCGGAACTTCTGTGACTGCTGCTGTTGAGCGATAAACAGTTTCTACTCTAGCTGGGACGGCCTGAGCCGTACTTTCTCTAGGTGAGAGCAAGATTATTGCTATCGCCATGATAATGGCTGTTGTTACTAATTTCACGTATTTCTTCATTGAATTGCTCCTATTTGGGTTGTCCCTTTTGCGCCTGTTCTAACGTTGATGGTGGTTAAGGTTCCGCCGCCATCAATGACAGCTTGCATGAACTCATCTGGATCAACATATACGCCGTTTACTTTCACCTTGTAGTCCAAGTGCGCTCCTCGCGAAACAGTATCTTCTCCGCCTACCGCACCGAGCGATTGCCCTGACCCAATCGATTCGCCAACTTGTACTGCGTTGAGAACAGAGCTATTTGAGAGATGCGTGTATATTTGTGTGATTTCTCTGCCTTCTGAATCGGTGGACTTGAGTACGACTGACATAGAATCTTCTCCAGTCACTCTGTTTTTTGCGATGGGGTAGATGCTGGTAACCTCACCGCCTACCAATGCAACAACTTCGCCGCCTTCCCCAGCTCCAAACCTGTAGTCAAAGTCTATGCCTGCGTGATACCCGCCGCGATAGGCTCTATAAGCATCAAAGTCTTGAAAGCCAGCCTGTTCATATGCAATGGCTTCTTCGATAGACTTTCCGGCAATGAGACCACCTTCTTTACACTTAGCCTCAGAAGCGCTGTTGACCTTATGATAATTTTCAGCCAGTTCCTCGCCATAGGTTTTAAGCGTCAGCCTGCCATGTACATCAGCCCAGTTGCCATCGATGGGCGCAGCAGCACCGCCGTAGTGAATTTGGCCAATGCGCTCAACGATACGACTGCCGGTAAACCCTTCGCTGATTGCCTGCTCAATATTACGAGTCTGATCCGCTTTGAACAAACTGTCTTGGTCAGCGGGCGTAAAAAACTGTTCTAATTCCGCACTAGATATGGCTGCTCCAATGTCAGCTCTTTTCAAAAACGCAGCGCCGCCAGGTTTGGCTTGAATAATCTGTCTGACATCAGCTCTATAGCTCATGTACTGATACTTGCCTAGACCATAGCCTTTCTCGTTTCCGCCTAGATCGACATAGCTGCCCACAGAACTGTAGTCCCCTTCGATATATCCATAGGCTTCTGAGAGCGCCTGAAAATTAATCCCACCTGGCCCCTCCCCACAGAGCCCAAACCCGCCTCGTCTGCGGCCTGACCGACTGCGGCCAATCGCGCTTTGCACTTCAGGGGGCGTGTCGGGTCTGAGGTTTTCCCATTCCGGGGGTGCCCTGACAGGTTGAGAGCGTCCGCCCATGCCATCTTTAATGCCTGTCAAAATGGTGTCTTTTTCATAGGTGGTGATGCCTAAAGGCACCTCAAGCGCGTAAGCCGTACAGCCTAAATCGACAAAGAACCCAGAGGCGCAAACCCTAAAGGCAAGGCCCCATTCAGCCGCGCCCGTCTTTTCATCGGTTGAGCGAATCTGTAGGGCAAATGCTTTACCAAAGGGAAGCCGGTAGGCCCCTGCCTCATCCATGCCTGGAATAGCGCCAAGTAATCCATGGCCATCGGCAACTCTGTGGTCTTTTGTCATCCACTGATCGCCCTGCCAGCCAGGGCCAGCTAGCTCAATGTGAGGGCATCCGCCGATGCAGGGCACCTGAAAGCCCGCTTCAATTGAGCCAGAGACAGGTTTTGGCGTTGGCTTATCGCCCGAGTATTCTTTAGGGCCAAAGGCAATATCTTGTTGCGCAGTAAAGTTCAACAGCGACAAAGGATCGGGAAAATCTCCGAGCGCCACATCTTTGAGCCCTGGGATGCTAGAAATCGATTGTTCTTGAAAGCCTTCAAAATCAGAAATTTGGGCGAATTCAATATTCGGAACCGTCATCAGCGGCAGCTCGCCGAAGATATCTCCAGTCAGTTGCTCCCCTAATCCAGCCTGTTTTGAAATAATTTGATTGAGCGTTTCGTCTGGTTCTGAGATCAGCCCTAGCGTTTGTGTCAGTGCCTCTGCGACACCGGGCAATCGCTCCAGCGGCCAGTCACCTGAGAACGGCACCGCCTGCAATAGTGAAGCGAGGGGCAAGTTAGCGATCAATGGAACATCTGCGATCAATAGCGCCTCTAGGGAGGCTAGATCCGAAAGTTTAAATGCTTCAGGATGCAAGCCATCAAGGATATCTCCTACTTTCAAAACATCGACTGGGTAGTCTCCAGCCACCCAGTCGCGAGCGGTCTCGTAGCCAATGTCTGCGGCCAAGTCTCCCACACTGGGCCAGCTGCCAGACTGCTCAAAAGGAGGCATCTGTCCAAAAGAGATCGTTTCTACTGCCGACAAATCTGCTGATATCGCATCGGGCGCGAAGCAGAAAAAGAGCAGGCAAGCGAGGCATAAAAGTAGCAGGCGCTGTTGTTTCAAATGTCGGCAGCTCCATCTGTGAGAATCTGATTTCTGCCAATGTCTTCTAACCGCTCTAGCAGCCGCCAATCTAGAGCAACATCCTGCGCTGCGCCCTGCTGGTTCTGTCCGTCGTCAACGGCTTCTAACCAGGCGTTGACTCTGGAGACGACCGGATTATCAGCGCCGAGGTTAAAGGTCGCTAGGCCTGCGGCAACGGCAGTGGGCTGTAGGAGAGCGCTGCGCAGCCTTTCGCTGGCCAATTCTCTTGCTAATGAATCGGCCAGCTCATTGTCCAGCGCACTCTGAGGCACCAACCGGGTCAGGCTATCGCCTGTGCTGCTGTAGTCAATGGAGAACTCATAGATGTGGGTGTCCCCGGCAGGCGAGAGCGTCACCAACGTCAGCGTTGTTTCATCTACGTCCGGCAGGCCGCTGATCTGCTGACAGGGGCTGATTCGCCGCAGGTAGATGATGCTCGCGCCATTCTCTAGCGGGGAGCTGGGCGATAGCAAGAGGCATCGGCCCCCGTCGCCAATCCAGGCTCTAAACACCTGCTGCCCCGTCTGGGAAAAGTCGATAGTATGGCCCGCGCCGATCTCGACTGCAATCGGCGTTTTTTGTTGAGCTGCGCCTTGAGCCGCGATGTCTTTGGCGTTAGCCGGTAAAGACATCGCTATGAGCGCAAACGGTATGAAGGTAAACGATATGAGCAGTGCTTGCCATAATTTCATAGTTCAATTTCCTGAGTAACAAAAAGCTGTAGCCGTCTGCCTGACTCAATCGACCAGAGGGTAGGCCGAGCTGCGAGGTTTTCAGCTTCCGCATCGAGGCGAGTGTTACGGCTACGCAGCATCTCATTAGCCGCTCCTGAGAGCAACGAGCCCCAGAGGGAGCCCGTGCCATATTCACGACTGGTAGAAGAGCCGCCGATGCCAAACAGATTGGTCTCTCGCTGGGGACGGTTGAGATAATCACCCGCAGCGCCCATTGCCCCGAGAAGCGCCTGCTGTCGGTCAATGGCCTGTAACTGTTGCTCAGAACTTTGCTCGGCCCTAGCGACGGGATAGCCGCCATCGATAGCAAGAATGGCCAGTGCGCCTGCGGGAATGTTGAGGTTGGCCATTTCACCGCTGCTAGGGAGCACCATTTCCATCACGTTGAGTGAAACGGCCCCTGATTCGGAGAGTTCACCGATTTGAACAATGAGTTCTGTGCCTTGCGGCAGCACCTCTGAGCCGTCACTGACGAGCGGCTTCATCAGCGTTACTGAGCCCAGCGCCCTCGGTAGATCAGAGGCCCAGGTGAGGGCAGTCGTGACCTCCAATTCGGCAGTGCTGCCGGGCAGGATCATAGAGGATGATGTGCGAGAGAATGATGGTTCAGAAGACGATGCGCCAAAGTGATTGGGTATTTCTGTCGGCCCCATAATGAGATCTCTGTGTGCTTCGTAGGAGTCGGCCTCGTCTAGCGCTATCTCTTCTAAAGAGACGACCTCTAATGCTTCCGGCACCGCTGAAACATTTGCAGAAGCATTCTCTTTCATCACGGTTGGAATAGGCCGCAGGTTCTCCTTAGCGCTGTGGGTACTCGCCTGAGGGGCAGGCGGTAGCGCCTTGCTGCGAGTGCTCACTGGAATTGAGCTGGCGCGAGCGAATGCAGCATCTCGATTAGGGCTTCTGTTGACGCTAGGATTGCTATTTGCCCAGAATCCGGCTTGTTCAGTCTGCGCCGAAGGTAGCGCCGAGATTGGGCCACTGGGCAATTGCCCATAGTTTCCAGCATCTGCAATTTCTGCAAGACTCATAGGCGCACTTTGCTCTTTGGGTGCTTGGGCCAATGCTTGGGCCAATGCTTGGGGCAGTATGCTTGTAACTGGTGTTGTCGGTCTAGCTGTCGTTGGTGGGGGAAAGGGTGCTCTTGAAACTGACGTTCGAGTTGGCGTGGATCGGGGTTGAACTGGCCGCGACGCCACAGCAGAGACAGGCCTAGATGCAGGGACAGGTTGCTGGGGTGAGCTTGACGCGATTGGCTTCTGTGTCGGATCTGTTGTTGTGCCTGTCGTGCCTGTTGCAGTACTATCGATTTCTTGAGCCGTAAAAGACTGATTTTGCAGCGCTAGCTTGCGTTTGAGATCGGCATTTTCTTCTGCGACCAGGCGCTGCGCTTTTTCCTCCTCCGTTTCGGTTGCGTCAACCGCTTCTGTGCCTGCTACCTGGGTGGGCTTATTTGCGCCTGAGAATAGGTTGCCTGAGAACAGTCCTATGGCCCCTACGATAATGATGAAAACAGGGACACCCGCCAGGGCAAACTTAAGCGGAATGCTTTTGTAAATAGGTTGGTCAGGCTGCTTCTCGTCAAAGACATTTGGGTCAATTAAGGGCTGTTCGTCTTCTGGAGGTGCTTTGAGTATTTCTCGGACATCTTCACCCGTGACCTCTTCGCTGCTTTTGTTGGCTATCTGTTCATCGACTGGCATGGGGTAATTCCTCAACTTTTGTAATACGGATTCCAGATTCAAAGAGTTGGTAGACGGCTTTAACAGAGGCACTCGCGTCTTCTTCCAAAGGGGATTGAGGGATTTCAGCCGCTATCATCTCAACTCGAAAGTTGGCGGGCGCCATTTTCCCGGCAGGGTTTTGAGGGGTTGAGATATAGCGACTGCCGAGCACCTCAACCTCCCATCGCCCAGTGCTAATCTCCTTGGGCGGCAACACCTGAAGCGGTACATAGAGACTCGATAGGGCACCTTGAGCAGCTTCTGGGGTGAAGATCTCTGATGTGTACGTGCTCAAAAAGCGATCTCTAAAGTCATCGCTCAGGAGCATGGAGGCTTTGTAGGCAGAGAGCGGAATCTTGCCGCTTTCATGGTCGGTCAGATCGATGCTGCCGGAGACCACGTTGCTGGCAGTTTCCCCCCAAGAGAACATGAGCACGGCCCAGTCTCGTGCGGTATTTTGGAGCAGCTGCGGGCTGCGATAGTCGTAGGCTTGAGGGAGTGCAATAAACGCTTTTCCGGCAGAGGATTGCACTAATGTGGGATGCTCGTTATTGGCGATTCTAGCTAGCTTTGCGCCCTGCCAGAGAAAGCCCAAGGCGAGCATCATCGTCGAGCAAGCCATAATCATCATCGAGAGTGGCAGCAGGTTATCCCCGCCGATTTTGGGCAGGATGGGTTCTCGGGCTCTGTTTCCTTTTAAAAGCATGTGTTGATTCCTATTTCTTTGATTGCGACGCTGATTTCAGCCGCTAATTTCAAGTGAGCTTACCGACGAGTCGGCATCGCCCCTGCTGCGGCTGAACCAGCCATCGGAATGATGGTGGCAACCATGGCAGTGGTTCTGCCGAGGGCGAAGAAAATAGCAGCGCCGCCGCCGCCCGCAACGGCAATCGATATAAGCGGAGCGCCCATACTCATCATCAGCAAAAAGCCAGATGAGCCTAAGTCCTGCATTTGCGACTTGGAGGCATAGACAGCAGCAAAGCCGATCAGCAGGTTGTAGGAGAGTTTGAGAATCCCGATACTAAAGAATGCGATCGCCCAAGAGACCAAGGCTCTAGGCTGCTTTGGAATCAAGGAAGCTGCGACAGCCAGTGGGCCAAGCAATCCGGTGAGGAGCATGGCGAATTCAAAGCCAAAGGTAAACCAGTTTTGAAAAGACTTTAAGAATTCTCGGCTACTGGAATTGGTCGCGCTCTGCCAAATCAAACTCGACACGTCAGAATCCCACTGACCAAACGCTTCAGCGCTGCTGTTTAACTCGCCGCTAGCTCTAGCTGCCTTCACATCGCGGCTAATCGTATTGACGTTACCAGCAAACCGCCTGAGCCCCGCTGGCCAAAAGCCATTATCTTCATACTCTTTAACGATGGCAGCGGCTTCTTCTGCGCCTGTTTCTAAGCAGGCAAGCTGAGCATCCCCTTCTTTTGCTTCGCAGTCGCTAAAGGCTTGTTTTACGCGCTCACGCGCCTGGTCAGTGAGGATGACATCTTGCAAGGCATCTTGAATGGTGAGAGTGCCGATTTGGACTAATAGAACAGACTTTGTTCTGTCGTTAATGAAGTCACGAGCCGTCACTGTTGCTTTCTTGAGTACAGCCCCTTGTCCCTGAAGAAAAATGCTGATAATGACACCCCAAATGAGGATGTCCATAATCTTATCAAGGTCATTTGCCTTCATCGCCCGAGCGAAGGAGAGCATAAAGAAAAAGAACCCAACAATTAAGATAACCGTTGCGAGCCTGACGACCTGATTGTACAGCTCGCCATCGGTGGCAAATATCTCTATCCACATCTCATCCATCGCAGCGGTTGAGACTTTAGTGGCATCAATAGACTCTTGGAGAATTTTGCCGCCTTGCACCTGCTGCGCCCATACCGGAGTGGCGATTAAGGCCAGTCCACAGCTGACAATAGCAGCGCTGATTAGGGTATAAATTCTGGTGTATGTTCGAGTGTAAAAAAGCTGTTTTGTTTTCATCACGATGCGCTCGTTAATGCTGTGCAGTTTTAGACCCTACTCAAAAACATTGGGAACATAGATAAACTCACTGGCACTTTGCTTAAGAGCGTTAGAGCGCTCCGCCCGCTCCCTTCGATTTGCTTCGTCAATGCCTTCGCTGTTGTTGGCAGAGAGCTGAATGGCTGAAGAGGTGAGCTGCTGTAGCTGCAATAGGGAGGCCTGATTTTGTGCCTGCATCTGCAAAATAGCAGCGCTAAGGGCCGCATTTTGGCCGCCCTGCTGTGCGACTGCTTTAGCCACGTCTTGGGTGCTGGTAAGCGCTTGAGAATCTTGGGCTATCTGGATCGCAGTGGTGGCACTTTGCAGACCACCCCCCAGCACAGCCATCGCATCTTGAGCTTCTGTTGCCATCCATTGCTCTCCCGATTCGCCCAGCTGCGGTTCTGCCATCATGCGGGCAATTTCTTGATCGAACAAGTTGGCCTGATCCCGTTCTTTGACGACTTGATTTCTGGTAAAAAAGCCAAAGCTTGAGCCGCCTAATACCCCTCTGATGCGCTTGCCCCATGAGCCCATTACTTTGGCAAGTGGTGTTTTCTGTAGCCAGCTGGATACATGCCTAAACGGATTGAAACCGCCCGCTGATTCGCGATTTTCTAGACTGCCCGGAGCCATGTTTGAGAAGGCAGAGATTCCCCAGTTGTCGCGATTGACAATGCTGCTGAAGTCAGACGGATTACTGCCTCCTGAGAAAATCTGTTGTATGCCGTCTAAGCCCGAATTGCCGAAGGTTTCAGGGAAGCCAACTTGAGATTGCATGACATTCCAGACCTCTGATGGAATAGAGCCGGGTGCGCCGTTACTGCGGTTGGAAAAGATTTGCCCGACCGATTCAGGCAACCCTATTTGTGTTTGGGCAATGCTCCAGATGTTCTCTGGCAGGTGGCTGCCTCTAAAAATATCTCCATAGCTGCCCAGAGTATCGCTGCCCAGAGTATCGCCTAGCAGGTTACCGGTTTGAGACTGCATGACTCCCCACACTTCGGGCGGAATAGAGCCAGTCCTAGACCCAGGCTGACCCCAGGTAATGCCGCTGTTCGCATCACCGGCTATAACCGATAGCGCTGCATTCGAAGGCAGGTCTGGGGCGAATGGCTCAGCGATCGCAGGCAGTCCGCCTAAAGCGATGATGAAAGGGGTCAGCGCTAGCTTTGCAATGCGCTTTGGCTTATGAGGCATGGGCATGTCTTAGCTCCACAACATTGTCTATAGCTGTTGGATTATGGGTTGGGTTATGGGTTATCTCAGGTGTTATTTCAGGTGTTATTTCAGCTGCTTGCGCCAGGCTGGTTTGACTATCCCGAGTGAAGTGCCCTGATTGCAGTGCAGGCACATAGGCTTCGCAGGCTTTGACGACACCGACATATTTATTCGCGTGCTGCGCCAAAATCGGATCTCTAAAGGCTCTTTCCGCTGGGTTGTTCGCAACAATGGTCAGTAGCTCAGGGCTCGGGTAGTGATGGCACTCGATTAAGGTCGAGTCAATGTCTACAAGCCAAGAAGAGCGCATCTCCTGTGGGTCAACATAGAAAGACTTTTCCGCATTTGCCGCGAGTGCCTCAGGGCTGTAGCCTAACAGCTGCGAAAAGCTGTTGATTGAAGACTGCGTAATGCAGCCGATCAGCCTAACTTTTAAGTTGTTGGTAATTTGACTGGAAATCACTGAGTCAGTGATCGCCTCAACGGTTTGACTGATGATCACAGGCTTAATGCCCGTCTTTTGACCATTGCTACAGAACTCACCCACGATTTCGGCTAAGCCTTTGTACTTCAACAGAATGGGCGCTTCTTCAATGGCAACCAAACAATCTCTGAGCTGCAAAGCTTTCCTGAGCGCGAGCGATTGCGCCGATAGCGCCAACACAGCGGCCTCTGTATCGTCTGAGATATTCGATAGGGCAAAGACCGTAAAGCGCGAAGCATCAAAGTCCAACGTACTCGGTGAGTTAATGGCTCGGCCAATCCGGCTGCTGAGCCAGCCGCGTAGCTCCAGGAGAATGGTTTCTCTAGCCTCCCCGATGAGGACGCTTTCACCTGAGATCTTAAAGTCTACGCTCGTAAAAAATTCAACAAAGTCACTCAAGGTAGGCATATTTTCCCAAGCGCTCGACCGTAGACCTGCGCTGAATGCTTCGCGATACCTGGCTTTAATCGCCTCATCTGCAAAGAACGGCATAATCGATTGAATCAACAGCGTTCTGACTCGTTTGGTTAACGCGCCCGTTTCTTCACCCATCACCATGACCGTCAGGGCTTTAACAAGAAACTCTTGATAGCTCTCAATGCGCTGGGCGATGACAGCAGGCGATAGATCGGTTCGGTGTGAAAAGTCAGGGGGTTGGAATAGATTATTGGCCTGCGAGCCCACGTCGAAATAGGCCCCTTCTTTGCCATAGAACTTGACGAGTTGTGTGTAGGTCGACGCGCCATCTTCTCGGGTGGCATCAATGACAATCACGTTCATCCCGCGCGAAATCCCCTTCACTGCCATATCGGCCATGACGATACTCTTGGCGCTGCGCGTCTCGCCAAAGATCAACACGCCAATCGTGCGAGCATAGATATCAACGTGAACAGGCCGTTGCCCTCTGCGGGTAATAAATTCAAGCCCTTGCGCGTCAGCGGCGTAGGGACAAACCAACGGCATGATGCCCGCTACCTCGTCAGATAGATACTGCATCCTGCGCCCGTCCGGCAGCAGATGGGCTTCTACGACCGGGAGCGATCTGCGCCAAATATCGAGAGCAATGCTCTTATCGCGAACGAAGTGTCCTTGGATGAAGTTGCTCGATAGGTCTTCGCAGGCTTTGGCCAATTCCTCTTGCGTGTCGCGATGGATCAGCGAGATCGCAGAGAAGAAAACAGGACTGACGCCTGCATTGATTCTGTGCTGCGCTGACGTGGCTTCTACAATATTGGCACTGGCTTTGGTATTGAGGTTTTTGCCTGCCGCGCTTTGGAGGCTTTTGATGCCCGCTTTGCCGGTTCGATTGAGCAAATGATAGGCTCGCCTACGATCTCCCGGAGAGATTTCACAGATAAACTCGCAGTCGGGAATATCTGCAATGACGTTCCAGACCGAGAACAGCTGGTGCTCAGCAGAGAGCCAGGCACTGGGCTTTTCTTCCAGGGCCAGCGCAGCTATCAACTTGTTCTTGACGATGGCAAACTCGCGTCCACCCTGAGGATGACCCGCCTTCCCATTCTCACCTCTAATAGCGACGCTCAATGGCTCCAGCGGACTGTTAATCTCCTCTTCAATTTCTAGATGGCCCGATTTATCGGAGAGCGTCAGACAGTGCGGCACTTGTGCGGGTGGGCTATGCCCAAAGCGATTGGCTAGATTCAGCCACAGGTCTTCAGCACTCATGGGCTCGGGTCGCATACCCATGCCAGAGAGCCGCGATAGCCATGGCCGAAACCCAGAGCGATAGCCTTCAGCCAAAAGCTTTTGGTAAAACGCCTGTTGCCGACCATCGACCTTTCCGCCGAACTTAGCCGCCGCATTGGCTAAGAGCCCGACGCCCTTTTCGAGCAGTCCTCTGGCATCGCTGCCGAAGCTGCCGACCGCATACGTTGCAAACAAGACAATCTTTTTTTCCTGCCGCCTGCCGCGCACCGTGAGATCTCGAATATGCTTGCGGTTGGCTTCGATAAAAAACTGGCTCTCCGTTGAGCAATGGCGCTTGAGCAGGGCAGATAGCTCCTGCTGTGCGGCGAGATCCTGAGCAAAGCTGCTGAAGTGAACCCTGAGCTTTTGGTTCGGCTGCATCTTCCTTAAGCCTACATCCAACCGCTGCAAAAACCGGTTGGCCATGCCGGACTCTAGGAGCGTATGAATGCCAGGGAAATGGAAGCCGAAGACAAAGGAATAGTGAGAGACGCCGAGCTGTTTTGTTTCTAGGAGGTATGCCCCAACGTTGCTGCCCTGTAGGTTGAATCGAGAGATGGCGAGCAGATCACAATGGTCTTCAAAGGGGAGATCTGAAAGGCCCGGAAGCTTTCTTTTGGATTTAATCATGGTCTTCTAGGAGCGGTTTGACCGCATAGAGTCCTCTGCGATATCTGGGTATCCAGGCAAGCTGATTTTTGATGCGCCAGGGCTGATCGCCGACAACGGTGTAGTAAGTGACGGACAGCCAAAAGAACATTCCAATTGTCCAGAAGTACGAAGTGGCTTTGAATAGAACAGCCCAGAATACTTGTGTGAATAAGTAAGCAATAAACAAACAAAGTACAACAGGCCCAATCAGACCGACTGGCAACAGACCGACCATGAACGGCTCGGACATGGCCTTGTTGACTTCTACGTAAGGATGATTCTCCATGGGTTAAAGCGTTAAATCAATATGAATCTATGGCGCTGTCGTTGCACCGCCGCTAAAGAACAGCTGTGAAAAGACTTCTCCGCCGACAAAGATGACAGTGCCGACAATAAAGGCCGTCATGGGCACAGCGGCATCTTCATTCCGAAAAGCTTTGTAACCCCAGGTCATGAGGCCACCGATAATCAAAAAGAACAACAGCAGAAAGACAACGGTGAACAGAAGCGTGACGACATCTGCGCCGATGTAGCTGCCTAGCGCGGTATTGGCTGCCGTCTGAGCCCCTTGCCACTGGGCTGAGGCGGCGCTGTTGGTGACCAGATTGGCGAGTATCGACAAAATGCCAACAAAAACATACAACTTGAACGGCTTAAAGCGTCGAAACCAGTGTTCAATTCCACGAACAGATTGTTTGCTGAATATAGCCGATATTGCCAGCAGTCCGAGATAGGCGACTTGGGGATGCGCGAAGGCAAATAGCAAGCTGCTGCAAACGGTGAAACCTAAAATCATTCTGAAGTAGACCTGCTCAAATGAGATCTGTTGCTTAGTCATCCTGAAACTCCTTGTATTACCTGGATTGAACGGTATTAATTGACCTTCAAAGATCCGTATATACACGGATATGCGAAGCGAAAAAAACGATATCCCAAGATGCTAGTGAATAGTGCAAATGCTTTCAAGTCTGCCACTTTTCCAAAAAGTGACAGACTTTTGTTAGAAAGTGACAGACTTTTTTCGAAAAGTCTGTCACTTTTTAGGTTTCATGCTAAAAAAAAGGAATAAGTGTGCCATTTTTTCGAAAAGTGACAGACTTTTGAGAAAAACAAGGGTGTTATCTCACAGCAAAAACTTTACATTTGTTATAACGAATGACTCATGATGAACAACAAGATTTTTGCTGGTTCGTAATCACTTCTTACATCAGGGAGATGCTTTGTGGTAGTTTCCGAAACCGCAGCAAAAACCAAAACCGCATCAAGAAACAGATTAAGCCTACAGTTCTCTTATTCCGATTCGACCTTGCCCATCAAACTAGCTGACGATATCAAGCGCTCATCTTTCTCTTCTCGGAACAGGTATTTTAATGCGCTGCTAGAAAGGCTATTGTCTTTACCGACAAGAAATCCTTCCGCTTCCCATCTTGACGAGTTCTTTAGCTGGATGACGCTGTTTGAATCGCTGCCAACCGAGCGTATTTTGCAGCTAGCACCCTCACACAATCGGAATTTTGACCAGATGGTCAAACACCTGCTCGAAACCGCACTGATCTATTACCCTGAAAATCCTCACCTGTTCATGCCACCAAGAGAGGCTCAGGCTAGCGCTGAACCTCATCCACCTGATGTGGCAGATCCTAGAAGGTATCCAACGAACTCTAAACCGCCTGCTATCAACGATTGTTCGTCTTGAGCCCGAGCGTTAGCTGGATGAGCCTATGGCCTCTAGCTAGCATCCAGCTAACGCTTAACTGTCTTATCGATTCGATTGTTGTCTGCTGTCACGCTGGGCGCTAGAGAGCCTTTAGCAAACGCGGTGTATCCCACGAGAAATCTCTTTTAAGACCTGTGCCATTTTATCGGTTGTCAGCGTCTTGATTAGTCTGTGAAGGAGATAGCCTTTCTCTGGAACGGAGAGTGTTTGGATTCTTGCGTAGATGCCTTCTACTTCTAGGGGTGTTTCTACTTCTGGCTCATAGCCTCGCTGAAACAACCCTTCAGTGTTGTTTTCCATCTGAATTAATGACAAAATTTATGTAGGTGTACTCTGAGAGCAGATGCTTGCATGTGCTTATCTATACACTGCTTACTTAAAATTTCTTGATGAAAAAAGAAGAATATATTTCCGAATTTAGTTTTTGGCCGAAGATTTCAGCGGTGGGCTTTCCCGAAGCCTATCGGCAATTGCTCCGAGCAGTGCAGCTGCACCCTGGTTGTCTAGCTTATGAACAAAGCTGTTCAAAGCAATCGGACTTTCGACGAATTCTTCTAAGTGACGGTTATGGGTGACCTGCGATAGCCAGAGTGCAAAGGCTTCGTCCGGTAGGACGGCTAATAGTTTCTCTAGGCTGTCTGTGGTGATCGCGTGTGCGTCGTTTCTAAAGTGAGAGATTATTCCTGTCGATACACCCGCTTTTTCCGCAAGGTAGAGTCCTTTGTTATCGAATTCCTTAAGGGTGGTTTCGAAAGCGTGACAGAACAGTTTCACAATTGCTTAAGTTTCCAGTTGAAATTACGTCTTAGAATTAGGATACAAAATGCTGCACCCCACGCTACGTACTTTCACGGTGATGATTTTTAAATCTATTAAAATGGAAACGTAGAAAAGCTATATTTTCTAGCTAAAGGGCTATGTAGCAACCAACTCTCTCTTCCTACTGTTTTGAGCTGTACCACTTTTCTTGATTTTTTCTGCCAGCGCATTGAGCAGTTCAGCAGTTTCTGCCTCGTCCAGACGTTCTACCAAGTCAGATAAGGCTGGTTGCTCTTCTACTAATAGATGCAGCCCTCTAGCTGAGATTAGTTTCTCAATCATAAACCTGAAAGCATCGTCATCTAATGCATCTATTAATTTATCTAGACCATCGGTTTTTATTGCTGTTCCATTAAGAAATCGAGACAGACGGCTATTTGTTATGCCAGCAGCCGTTACTAGGTCTGTGCCTGTTAATCCGAACTCATCCATAGTGGCCATGAGGGCTGCGCTTATTTTCATAATTGAAAAAGCCTAGATCTCTTTTGCGCTTATACTATACAATACACCTGCACCAGATTCGTGTGAGGAGCGTTATATCGAAGTAATTCCTTCATAAATAAGCGAAAACCCCAGTTGCTCCAACAACCAGGGCTTTCTAATTAATCGAGATAGGCGGGACTCTAATTGCTTTGGACAGGCGGTTTTTGAGTGACCCTTCGTGCTGTCAACATATTAGCAGCTATTAGCGCATAGTTGCAAGAATTGCGATCGCAATTTTTGGAAATGACAGTCGCCTATCTCTCTAGCCCCCCATACGAGAGATAGCCCATGATCGCCATCCGTAATGACGACTTACTGCCGTCAGATCCCATCGCCCAGCGACTGAGTCGCACCTTTTTGAGGAATCGCTGGGACTTTATATACGCGCCCGTGCCCGCTCCGCATGAAGCGTTACAGCAGGAACTAGAGTGGCAGACAGAACATGTCAAGCCAAAGCCAGAGTGGAAGACAGAAAGCCGCTACCCAATGAAAAGCCGAGTGCTTTACTACCGTTGGTCAGACCCAAGCGAAATCGTAGGCGTTCGGTTCGAGCACAGCACGGAATACGGCCTTCTGGATATAGACATCGGTAGCCAATACCATCCAAGGCAAAATCCAGCGGCGCTATCGGAAATCCAAATAGCACTAGAAACGATCGGGATCACGCGAACGATATTGGTGCGCTCAAGCTGGAGCGATGGCCTGCATCTGTACTTCCCGCTGAACGGAGCCGTCAATACGTTTAACCTGGCAGTGGCAGTGAAATTCTGTCTCCAGACGCAAGGCTTTGAAGTCAAAGAAGGCCAACTAGAGATATTTCCGAACGATAAAAGCTACGGCGTAGTCACGAAGATCCTGTACAAAGGCCACCGGTTACCGCTACAGCCAGAGAGCGGCTCGTGGCTCCTAGACAACGACCTGCAAGCGGTTAGCAACGAACTGAGCGATTTGTTCCGAGTGTGGGACGTGGCGGCGATAGGCCAAGATATGTCCGAACTCACGAGCGCCCTGACAATAGCGCGACAAAACCGACTAACGAAACCGCGCCGCCGCCTAAACAATGTAGAAGCATGGCGTCGGGACTTAGAGATAGTGATCGCAGAAGGGTGGAGCGGCGCGCATCAGACCAACGACCTGCTCAAGCAGATAGGTTGCTACGGCGTCGTCTTCAAAGAACTGAGTGGAGATGCGCTCGTAAAGTACATTCGAGAGACAGCGACCGGAGCGCCCGGCTATCGGCAGTGGTGTAGTCACCAGCATCAGAT
>Ga0208979_100405_pt1 | contig 30995 bp, 32 predicted proteins | sample HotLakConsUCCSLE_FD_184738 | JGI IMG/M metagenome (GOLD analysis project Ga0208979, IMG submission 184738) | Hypersaline microbial mat communities from Hot Lake, Washington, USA - Hot Lake Consortium UCC-SLE (SPAdes) | ecosystem: Environmental > Aquatic > Non-marine Saline and Alkaline >... | reverse complement strand
TGACAGCCGGATAACCCGGCTGTCGGGTAAAACAGACCACCTGAGGTGGTCAAAGATGGATCGCTGAAGCGATGATCGGGCCATTTTGGCTCTTCAACTATCTAGAACAGCATTGTTCAGCGTTTCCCTAGGGTGAAGATGTAAGTCAAGCTCGTCGATTAAGACAACACCCTTGGTCTCTTGGAGAACATCTTGGCCCAAGTGGGGGTTTAGCTTCACTGCTTTTTGTGCGATGTCAGCAACCAAAGCTAGTACACATCGCAAACCATCACTTAGGGTGCTAAAAGGTTGCGGATCAATTCCTTCGCGAGTAAGGATGAGTTCCTTACGCTTAGGGTCATAGCGAAGGTGCTCCGCTTTGTCGATGCATGACAAAATGGCTTCGCGAACCACTTTCAACATGAGCGGCTCTTTGCCTTGTTGATAAGCACTCCACTCCTGAGATGCAAACCATGCTACCAGTTCCCGCGTAGCTATACGCGGATCAACGCAGTGACGGTATCCATCTAGTGGGGAAGGCTTTTTCTTACTGACTGTATCGGGTCTTACCTTTGATTGACGAGGATCCTGCCAGAGTCGCATTGTCCCGTAATAACTGATTAATGGCAGAGATACGCATTCGCCTAATTTCTCATTAAGATCCTGAGCGAGCGAAATTAAATCAGCTGCATTACCGTAGCGGGTATTTCCTGATTCAGAATGCTTAGACCTTTCCCACCAGAGGCTAGTATCGTTTACAGTTCCTTTGGCCTCGACCGTGACTGGCCATGACTCAATGAACTGAGGTTCATCGTTCTTGACGACATATTCTAGTCTAACGTCGGATGTGGATAGTGCCTTTTTATCAGGTCTATTTTTGAAGCCTAGGAGCCAACTAGCAATGACCACAGAAATTGCGTCTAGTAAGGCCGTTTTGCCAGAGCCATTTATACCGACAATCAGGTTGAATTCTGGGTGCAAATGAAACGACTGCTCTTTGAAGCAGCGAAAGTTTTTTAACTTAATTTCTTCGAGGTTCATGTGCGCTCTCTTTGGTGTCGCCTTCTCGATTCTTACAGGAAATCATCCTATTTTACCTGCTAAGGGTTAACGTTGTCGCTTCTCGGGAAAAAGTTTGTATGGCTTTCGCTCTTGTGAGCGAGCCATGTATTTTTCCTATATTTAGCAATCTTTGGACCACTATGTACTTGTTCTTCTAACGAAAACCTATTCAGATAGAAACGCCGTTCGGTGAAAATCCGCTGCGGCCTGAACCTCTGCAATACCGCAGCTGTCGGGGACGGGGATCGTCTGACCGGCAAGAACGGCAAGCACGGCGCGGGTGCCGTTGGCCAGCGATTCGAGGTTGTAGCCGCCTTCCAGCACAAAGACCAGACGGCCGTCGCAGTGTTTTTCAGCCAGCTGTTGTAAAAAGCCGGTCAAGGCGCCGAAACCCTCGTAAGATACGTTGAGGGCCAGATCGTGCCAGTGCGGATCAAAGCCGGCGGAGACGAGAATGATATCGGGTTTAAACCAGTCGGCTGCTGGCGCCAGGATGTCACGAAACGCCTTGAGATAGGCTTCATCCCCGGCGCCCGCAGGAAGCGGCACGTTGACGGTGGTCCCTTCGGCCAAGCCCGCGCCGACGTCTTCCAGATGGCCGGAGCCGGGATAGAAGGGTGCTGCGCGGTGGATATCAAAAAACATCACGTCGGGCTCGGCCCAGAAAATATCCTGGGTGCCGTTGCCGTGGTGGGCGTCCCAATCGACGATCAAGACCCTTTCGCACCCCAGGGCGCTACGCGCATGCGCCGCCGCGACCGCTACATTGTTGAACAGACAAAAGCCCCGCGCGCGTACGGGCTCAGCGTGGTGACCCGGGGGGCGAACGAGCGCAAAGGCGCTTTGAGTGCGTTTTTCCATGACCGCCTCAACGGCGGCAATGGCGGTCCCTGCAGCGACTTCGGCGGCGTCCACGCTGCCAGGTGAAACGGCGGTGGTGTCCACATCCAGCCAGGCATTTTTGCCCCGCAAATTGAAGATGTCGCTGAGATAGGAGGTGGTATGCACCCGGGCCAGCTGTTCATGGGTGGCGGCCTTGCCACCCTCGAAGATCAATCCCTCGATCGGCGCTTTGTTGAGTAGCTGCTGAATAGCTTTTAGCCGACCGGGATGTTCCGGGTATTTCCAGGGCACAGAGAGCCCCGAAAGCAGCTGTCGAATCCGTTTATCAATACGATCAGGTAAAAATTCGGCATCAATATTGGGTTCGTGTGTAAGTACACGATCGTCATAAAAAGCGATGACTTTGTGCATAAATTGCTACCTGACATGTTGGCAATGGCGAAGGGCACGCGCACGCCTCGTGTTGACAGGTGTTTGTTCGACACGACCGGCGCGACGTGCTTTCTTACAGTAAGGCAGGCTTGGCGGCGTTATACAATGCCGCTTTCCATGCTAAACGCTAAATATAGCCCCAGTTCTTCCACCTGGGGCGCAAAATCATCCTGCCAGTCGCCGCGCAGGATAAGCGGCGGCTGAACCCACCGCCAACGTAGCCCGGTGACAACACTTTCAACCGCTCGTTGTGTGCCGGTGCCGTCGAGCCCCGCGCGAATGTACAGCGCACAGGGCAGTCCCTGCTGTGCTTCAATGACCCCATAGTAGCTGCGATCAAAGAAATCCTTGAGGGCACCGCTCATGTAGCCCAGGTTTTCCGTTGTGCCGAGCAGGATGCCATCGCAGGCCAGTACATCGTCCGGGCCGGCCTCGAAGGGCGTTTTGACCACGCAGCGAACGTTTTCAAGCTCGGGATAGGTCGCGCCCCGGTGCGCGGCGTCGCAAAGCGCCTGGGTGTTGGGGGAGGGGGTGTGCGCCACAATCAGCAGTTGTTTCATAAGGGGTAACCTGGGCTGTTGAAGTTTGCGTCGTTGACGGGTCGTGTCACACTGGGAACTTGTCTACTTCGCAGAATCTATAGGTCGACGACTGCCATGATCAATGTGTATTACGATGCAATTTGCCCCGGCTGCCGTAAGGACCGGCGGCGCTTCGAGCGCTGGGCTGGCAAGCGCGCAGCGGATATTGCCTGGCTTGATGTGACCGAGCATCAGCGTCAGCTACGCGAAAAAGGCGTCTCCCCGGAGGCTGCCTTGCGTTCGCTGCACATCGAGCTTAGCGATGGCACGATGATCGAAGGGATCGATGCCTACCGGATGCTCATGCAGCGCATACCGCTCTTCTATCCTGGCGCCTGGCTGATCGGCTTGCCGGGTATCAAACAGGCTCTGCGTCGTTATTACGATCACTGGGTGAAAAAGCGTTTGCAGCGCGAGGGGCGGTGGCCACCTCAGTAATGCGCTCGACGGCCCGGACAGATTGACAGCGCCGCGCTTTTCGACAAGGCTTGCCACACACTTTCACTGGATGCTTTAAGGAGAAGACAATGGCTTTTGCCCTATCCTCTATGCTCGTCACCAGTAGCGCCTTCGCCAACCATCAGGCGATTCCCGATAAGCATGCTGCCGACAACGAAGACGTTTCCCCAGCGCTTGCCTGGCAGGGAGCGCCAGAAGGCACCAAAGGCTTCGCCGTGGTGTGTCACGACCCGGATGCGCCGCTGGTCAAGGAAGGCACCTACGGGTTTGTCCATTGGGTGCTGTATAATTTACCTGGCGACATCAGCAGCCTGGAAGAAAATACCGCCATCGGTACGGTGGGTGCCAACGATTTCGGCAATCACGGCTATGGGGGTCCTATGCCGCCGGAAGGCCACGGCACGCATCATTACTATTTCTGGGTGCTGGCGCTCGACCATCAAACGGCCCTGCCCGAGGGGTTGACGCTGGATGAACTGCTGCGTGAGGTCGAACCCAACCTGCTCGGCATGAATCGCCTGATCGGCACTTACCAGCGCCACTGATGGGGTTCAGGCGGCTGGAGCCTCGGGCTTTAGCCGTCAATGAGTAACCTGCCTGCTTGCCCCGCCAGCGCCTCCTCCGTCAAAAAAGCCTGACGGCATTCATAGGCGCTACACGCAATGTGCAACAGCCTGCGAAACTTTCGCAGGCTGTTTGCGTTAGGGTGTTTCATAGTTTTCGCAAATGATAATGATTGGCTTTTTTGATGTTATCAGCCGCGAACGTGCTACGAAATCGCGCTATTTGATAAGGATTTTGCGTAAGGGCTTCACATCAAATTTATACAGGACTAAAATGGTCCCCAATTAACGGTCAAGCCAAATGCAACGGCGAATAGGAGTCGGCATGCTCAAGCTTTCTCGACTGACAGACTATGCCGCCGTGGTCATGGCGCAAATTGCCCGGCAGCCTCAGGTGTCGCATGCGGCGGCTGATCTGGCGGACGCAGTCCAGTTGCCTCATCCCACGGTGAGTAAAACGCTCAAGATGCTGGTTAAAGCAGGTCTGCTCGAGTCCCAGCGCGGCGTCCAGGGAGGTTATCGGCTTGCCCGACCCGCCTCGCATATCACCGCCGCCGACATCATCGCCGCGATTGAAGGCCCCGTGGCCATGACCGAGTGCAGTCAGGCGGAAGGCGACTGCGAGCTGGTTGCCACCTGCGGAGTTGCCGATAACTGGCAGCGCGTGTCGCTGGCGATTCGCACGTTGCTTGAAAGCGTCACGCTTGCTCATCTGGCGGATACCACGCCGATCAAGCTGCCCGTTCAACTGCCTATTCAAAGTATTAGCCTGTCGGCGGTCACCGCGTGATGGCGATGACCGATACAGGCCTCTATCCCCTATTGACGGCGAGCTAACCTCGCCACCCAACTGCCCGGAGGGTAATGACCATGGCAAGCGAAGAAATGGAACAGTTGGTTCGTCGCGATTACAAAGAAGGCTTTGTAACAGATATTGAAAGCGACACCCTGCCACCTGGCCTGGATGAAAACACCATTGCCTTTATTTCCAAAAAGAAAGGCGAGCCAGAGTGGATGCTGGAGTGGCGTTTGGAGGCGTTCCACAAGTGGCAGGAAATGAAAGAGCCGTCCTGGGCGCATCTCGATTATCCGCCGATCGATTACCAGTCGATCTCCTACTTCAGTGCGCCCAAGCGTCCTGAAGACCGTCCCCAGAGCCTTGACGAGGTCGACCCCAAGCTGCTTGAAACCTACGAAAAGCTGGGTATTCCCTTGCATGAGCGCGCCGCCCTGGCAGGGGTTGCGGTGGACGCGGTCTTCGACTCGGTGTCGGTGGCCACCACCTTCAAGAAGCAGCTCGGCGAGGCTGGCGTCATCTTCTGTTCGATCTCCGAAGCGATCCGTGACTACCCGGAACTGGTCAAACAGTATTTGGGTACCGTGGTGCCACAGAACGATAACTATTTTGCGGCGTTGAACTCTGCGGTGTTTACCGATGGGTCGTTTGTTTTCGTGCCAGAAGGTGTGACCTGCCCGATGGAGCTTTCGACCTACTTCCGGATCAACGCTGCCAATACCGGCCAGTTCGAGCGCACCTTGATCATCTGTGAGAGCCGTGCCCAGGTGTCCTACCTGGAAGGCTGCACCGCGCCCATGCGCGATGAGAACCAGCTCCACGCCGCAGTGGTCGAGCTGGTGGCGCTGGACGATGCCTATATCAAGTACTCCACGGTGCAGAACTGGTACCCGGGTGACGAAAACGGCAAGGGCGGTATCTACAACTTCGTGACCAAGCGTGGCGAGTGCCGCGGTGCGCGTTCGCGGATCAGTTGGACCCAGGTCGAGACCGGCTCGGCGATTACCTGGAAATATCCGTCCTGCATCCTGCGCGGCAAGGACAGCATTGGCGAGTTCTACTCGGTCGCCGTTACCAACGGTCGCCAGCAGGCCGACACCGGCACCAAGATGATTCACGTCGGTGAGGGCACGCGCTCGTATATCGTGGCCAAAGGTATCTCCGCCGGCAGGAGCGACCAGTCTTACCGCGGCTTGGTGAAGATCGGCCCCCGCGCCAAGGGCGCCCGCAATTTCACCCAGTGTGATTCGTTGCTGATCGGCGATACGTGCGGCGCGCATACCTTCCCCTACCAGGAAATTGGCAACAGCACCGCCAAGATCGAACACGAGGCGACGACCTCGAAAATTGGCGAAGACCAGCTGTTCTACTGCCAGAGCCGGGGTATTACCGAGGAAGACGCGGTCAGCATGATCGTTAACGGCTTCTGTAAGGACGTGTTCCAGGAGCTGCCGATGGAGTTCGCGGTGGAAGCCGAAGCACTCCTGAACGTGACCTTGGAAGGGGCGGTGGGCTGATCGGCCCTGTCCCACCAAACAACTTTTTATAAGCGTCGCGCGAGCGATCGATTAGCATTTGAAGGGTTATTACCATGTTGGAAGTTAACGATTTACACGTCACCGTCGAAGGCAACGAAATCCTCAAAGGACTCTCGTTGACGATTAACGCAGGCGAAGTCCACGCATTGATGGGACCCAACGGCGCGGGTAAATCCACCCTGTCGGCGGTCATTGCCGGTAAGGACGGTTACGAAGTCACCCAGGGCAGCATTACCTTTCAGGGCCAGGACGTGCTTGAAATGGAAATCGAGGAGCGTGCTCAGGCCGGTCTGCTGCTGGGCTTCCAGTACCCGGTTGAAATCCCCGGGGTGAAAAACATCTACCTGCTCAAGTCAGCACTCAACGCCCAGCGTGCCGCGCGCGGTGAAAGCGAGCTGCCGGCGCCCGAGTTCATGAAGCTGGTGAAAGAGAAGCTGGGTTACATGAAGATGGATGCCAGCTTCCTGCAGCGTGCCGTTAACGAAGGCTTTTCCGGCGGCGAGAAAAAGCGTAACGAAATCCTGCAGATGCTGGTCCTGCAGCCGAAGCTCGCCATGCTGGACGAAATTGACTCAGGCCTCGATATCGATGCCATGAAAGTTGTGGCCGACGGGGTCAACAGCCTGCGCGCCGAAGACCGCGCGATCCTGCTGGTGACTCACTACCAGCGCCTGCTCGATTACATCGTGCCGGACAAGGTGCACGTGCTGGTCGATGGCCGTATCGTCAAGTCCGGCGATGCAGAGCTTGCCAAAGAACTGGAAGCCAACGGATACGAAGGTATTGAGGAGTCTGCGGCATGAGCGACACGCAAACGTTCTTGGACACGCTGCAAGCGCGTAGCCAGACGCGCGACGCAGAGCCCACCTGGATCGCGGCGCGCCGCCAGGCAGGCGCGGCACGCTTCGAGGCGGTCGGCTTTCCCACACGCCGCGATGAAGAGTGGAAATATACCGATGTGCGCACCATTGCCCAGGGCAACTTTGCCCTGGCGGAAAGCGCTGAGTTTTCCCAGGCCCAGGCTGCCGCGCTGACGCTGCCCCTGGACGCCTACCGCCTGACGTTCGTCGACGGCGTGTTTTCCTCAGCGCTGTCCGACCTGGAGACACTGCCCGATAGCGTGCAGGTACTGCCGCTCTCCAAGGCGCTGACCGACAACCATGAAGCCGTCGGTGGACCGCTTGGCCGTCTGACAGGCGTCGACTTTTCCGCCTTCGCCGCGCTCAATACGGCCTTTATGGAAGAAGGCGCAGTGGTGCGCATCGCCTCGGGTACCGTGGTCGAAAAGCCGATTCTGCTGCAGTTTTTGTCGCGTGCGGGTTCGCCGGTGATGTGTCACCCGCGTATCCTGGTGGAAGCGGGCGGTCGTAGTGAAGCCACCGTGATCGAGCATTACGCGGGTGAAAGCGACGCCACGAACTTCACCAACGTGGTGGCTGAGCTGATGCTGGATCGCGGCGCTATTCTGAATCACTACAAGCTTCAGGAAGCCCCGCTGGGTGACATGCACGTGGCCAGTATCCATGTCGAGCAGAGTCGCGACAGCCGCTACAGCTCCTACAACCTGAATCTGGGCGGCGCGCTGGTGCGCAACGACCTGATCAGCGATCTGAACGGCCAGGGCGCGGAAACCAATTTCCTGGGTCTGTTCTTCGGTCAGGGTCGCCAGCACGTGGATAACCACACCAAGGTGAACCACAATGCGCCGCTGACGTTTTCCAACGAAAACTACAAGGGCATTCTGGATGACCGTGCCCACGGCGTGTTCAACGGCAAGGTCTACGTCAAGCGCGACAGCCAGAAGATCGAAGGCTTCCAGAGCAACCAGAATCTGCTGCTTTCCGACCGTGCGCATATCGATGCCAAGCCAGAGCTTGAAATCTACGCAGATGATGTCAAATGCTCGCACGGCACCACCACCGGTCAGTTGGATGAAGAAGCGATTTACGCACTGCGTACGCGCGGCATCGACGAAGCCACCGCCCGCGGTCTTCTGACCCTGGCGTTTGCCGGTGAAGTGCTGGAGCAGGTAGCGCTGGATGCCGTTGCCGAGCGTGTGGAGCTGGCTGTTGCCGGTAAACTGCCTGAGCGCTTCAACCTTGCCGGGCTCGTCGAGGCAGCGGTTGCGCTCAACGACTAATCAAGGAACTATCGATGCCCCATACCGTGATTGAGATGCCCTTGGAGCAAGACCGTGCACGTTTTGACGTGGCCGCCCTGCGCCGGGAGTTCCCGGTACTTGAACGGCAGGTCAATGGTAAGCCGCTGATCTATCTGGATAACGCGGCCACCAGCCAGACGCCACAGTCGGTGATTGATGTGTTCAGCGATTATTACTCGCGCTACAACGCCAACATTCACCGTGGCCTGCACACGTTGGCAGATGAAGCGACCGCCGCGTTCGAAGGCACCCGCCAGCGTGCCAAGGCGTTTCTCAATGCGGAAGATGCCCGTCAGATCATCTTTACCCGGGGGACCACCGAGGCCATAAACCTGGTGGCGCAAAGCTGGGGGCGCACCCAGCTGCATCCTGGCGATGAGGTATTGATCTCGATGTTGGAGCATCACTCCAACATCGTGCCCTGGCAGCTGCTGGCGGCGGAGCGGGGATTCACCATCAAGGTGATTCCCGTTGACGAGCGGGGCGCGCTGGATATGGCGGCCTACCAAGCGCTGCTCAGCGAGCGTACCAAGCTGGTGGCCGTCAATCATGTGTCCAACGCCTTGGGGACGATCAACCCCGTCAAGGAAATGGCCGCGCTGGCGCACCAGCATGGCGCGTTGATCATGGTCGACGGGGCTCAGGCGACACCGCACCAGCGGGTCGACGTCCAGGCGATCGACGCTGACTTCTACGCGTTCTCCGGGCACAAGGTCTACGGGCCTACCGGTGTCGGCGTGCTGTACGGCAAGAAAGCTTTGCTCGAAGCCATGCCCCCTTGGCAAGGTGGCGGAGAGATGATCGATACCGTTTCCTTTGATGTGGGGACGACCTACGCCGACATTCCGCACAAGTTCGAGGCCGGAACCCCGGCGATCGCTGAGGTAATTGCCCTGGGGCGTGCCCTGGAGTGGCTGGAAGGGGTCGGGGTCGACGCCATTGGCGCCTGGGAAGCCGTGTTGCTCGAGCATGCGACCCAGGCTCTCGGCCAGGTGGACGGACTGCGTATCCTGGGCACCGCTCCGCACAAGGCCGGCGTGCTGTCCTTTGTGGTTGACGGTGTGCATGCCCAGGACATCGGCCTGCTCATCGACCAGTTGGGCGTGGCGATCCGCACCGGGCACCATTGCGCCCAGCCGCTGTTGCATCATTTCGGGGTGGATGCCACGTGCCGGGCGTCGTTTGCTGCGTATAATACGCTCGAAGAGGTCGATACGTTTGTGGCGGCGTTAAACCGTGTCATTGGTATGGTGCGTTAAGGGAGCTTATGGATATCGAGCAAGTAGCCAACCTGCAGCGCGGGCAGAGTTTGCCTCTTCAGCGCGATGTAGAGGCCATCGCAATACCGTTCGGAAGCACCGAGCAGCTCGCGGAAGATAGCGTTGTCAGCGTCATGCAGGCAAAAGGCAGCACGGTCAGCGTCGGCTTTGAAGGTCGGTTGTTCCTGATCGAAGGCAGTAATCTGGATGCCTTGGGGCTGCCGCCACTGCCGCGTCCCACCCTGCATGAAGACGCCACGGAAGAGGAAATCGAGCAGTTCGTCTGGGATCAGTTGCGGACCTGCTTTGACCCTGAGATACCGGTCAATATTGTCGATCTTGGGCTGGTTTACGGCTGCCGGATCGAGCGGTTGATCAGCGGTGAGCGAATGGTGACCATTAAGATGACGCTGACCGCCCCGGGGTGTGGCATGGGTGATGTGATTGCCGCTGATGCGCGCAACAAGATCCTGGGCGCGCCACAAATTAGCAAGGTGCATACCGAGATTGTCTTCAGCCCGCCCTGGAGCCGTGACATGATGAGCGAAGAGGCGAAGCTTGAGCTTGGTATGTTCTGACGACGGCTTGGTACGCTAGATGCGCCGACCGCTGATTACATGGCTATCCCGCCTGTTAATGTCGCTAGGAGCGTTATTGCTGCTGGCGACATTGCTATTTGTGGGCGGTAATCTCTGGATAGTGGCGCGCACCGCGCCTTACATCCACGAGCCGGTCGCCCAATGCACCCCCGCCGACGTTGGCGTGGTATTCGGCACCTCCCACTGGACCCGCAGTGGCATGCGCAACCCGCATTTTCACGCCCGCATGCAGACAGCGGCGCAGCTGGTCGACCAGCAGAAAGTACAGCACCTGCTATTGTCGGGCGATAATCGTACTCAGGCCTACAACGAACCTCGCGCCATGTGGCGTGATCTATCGCGTCGTGGCGTGGCGTCTGAGCAGTTGACCATGGACTTCGCCGGTTTCAGTACCTATGACACGCTGGCGAGAGCGCGCGACGTCTTTCAGCTTGATGAAGCGGTATTGATTACCCAGAACTGGCATTTGCCCCGCGCCGTATTCATCGCTCGCTCATTGGGCATGCAGGTTACCGGCTGTGTGGCGGAAGAGCGCGAAGGGGCCGGCGGCTGGCACGTGCTGCTGCGGGAGTGGGCCGCCAGGGTGGCAACGCTGGGGGACTTGTATGTCTGGGGGCGCGACCCCTACTTTCTCGGCCCTCCGGAGCCTATTCACCACTTGCCCCCGCGTGCGGACTAGCGATGAGCCTTGCGTTTTTGCAGGTCGTAAAGTTCGCGAATCAGCTGGCGGCAGCCTTTCATGCACTGGTCGACGATCGGCTCAATGGGGTCGGGTAGCGGATGGGTATAGAGCGTCGACAGCGCCTGCATCAAGACGCGCTCCTGCTCGAGTAGTTCGTTGATCAACACCTGACTGTCGTTGCCGACAAAACTTTTCAGGCGACTCCATAGCCATAGGAAATCGTCCCGCTCGACGTCCGCGTCCCGGGGCAGCATTTTCAGATGGGTACGTGCCAGGTCTTGCAGCTGGTGCATGGTGTCCAGGCGTGCGGTGTAATGCGGCTTCAATGCTTCGCGCAGGGAAGGGCGCAGGCGTTCGATATTGTCCTGAAAATAGTCAAGGCTGTCGGCCAGCGCTTCCAGTGCGCTATCCATCGCCACTTGGCGATTATCGAGAAACATGAGCGTCTACCTCCTTCGGTGACGCAGATTGTGGCGGGGGTGCGTTGGATTTGCCACCCCCTTGACGAATTATTTTTGCTGCAGGTGGTTAGCCTTTGGGCTTAGGCGGTGCCTTGCGGGCTGGCATGGCATTTTTTTCGATATGCTCGATGATCATGCTGGCAATATCCTTGCCCGTGGCGCTCTCGATTCCCTGCAAGCCGGGGGAGGAGTTGACCTCCATGATCACCGGCCCGTGGTTTGAGCGCAACAGATCCACCCCGGCCACCCTCAACCCCATGGCTTTGGCGGCGCGGATAGCCGTCGAACGCTCTTCCGGAGTAATGCGAATGAGGCTGGCCGTGCCGCCGCGATGCAGGTTCGATCGAAACTCGCCGTCAGCAGCCTGGCGTTTCATGGAGGCCACGACCTTGTCGCCGATTACGAAACAGCGAATATCGGCTCCGCGGGCTTCCTTGATGTACTCCTGCACCATGATGTTGGCTTTCATGCCCATAAAGGCCTGAATGACCGATTCAGCGGCTTGATTGGTCTCGGCCAATACCACGCCGATTCCCTGGGTGCCTTCCAGCAGTTTGATCACCAGCGGCGCGCCTTTGACCATGGTAATCAGATCGGGAATATCGTCCGGGGAGTGCGCAAAGCCCGTAATCGGCAGGCCCAGTCCTTTGCGCGAGAGTAGCTGCAGCGAGCGAAGCTTGTCCCGTGAGCGCGTAATCGAGACGTTGTCGTTGATCACGTAGGTGCCCATCATTTCGAACTGGCGGAGCACGGCGCAGCCATAGAAGGTCACCGAAGAACCAATGCGGGGGATAACCGCATCGAAAGGCTCGATTTCTTCACCCTTGTAGTGAATCGAAGGGTGATGAGAGGCAATGCTCATGTAGCAGCGCAGGGTGTCGACCACCCGCGCCGTATGTCCACGACCTTCTGCCGCTTCCACAAGGCGGCGTGTGGAGTAGAGGTTGCGATTACGGGAAAGCAAAGCGATGTGCATGCGAAACTCCAAGCCTAGTCGAAGGGTGTCGTGGAAAAAATAGCGTGGAACGTTAGGGTTCGCCGTGTAAAAACGCAGCGCCTGGTGCCACGAGCAAACGACGCATGGCGCGGCGCCCAAGCAGCATGGGGTGGCGCATATTACTGCGGTCGGTCAGGGACAGTTCAACCGGAAAGCTGAGATCGCCCAGGCGCATCGGGGTACGGATCACATAACGCCATTCGGCATGCCCGTTAGAACTGGTCACGCGGCGACGATCATGCAAATGCACCTTGAGCCGATGGGCGGGGGTTTCCGGCCCACCACTATGGGTAATAAAACTGACCCATAGCTGACCATGCTCGTCTTCGTGAGTTTCAATTTCCTCGGCGTGCAGGGCCGAGGTACGCGCGCCAGTGTCCGCTTTGCAGCACAGATGTAGCGCCAGATCAGGCAAAAAGACCATTTCACGACGGCCAATCACCGCTTTGGCCTGGTAAGGGAGTTCCTTCAAAACCACTCCTTAGGAAGCCGGTGATCAACGGGCGTGTGCCTTACGTCAATCGGGCTTTCCTTAAGCATCATGAGTTCAACCCAAGGGGTTGCCGCTATTTTGCCGTCAGGTCTGCCAGGCGAGCGCGCATGGTGAACCCCTCGGGCGCGTCACGCAACGCCATCAGTATAGGTAAGCGTAGCCGGGGAATCAGCGCCAGGTCTTTCACCACGGCAATAAAATCAGTGCGCGCGTCATCTGCCAGGCGCGTCAGGAACAGCGGCAGACGCTCGCCGTCTTCCAGATGCGGCCAGCCTCTTCCTGCCATGGCAGCCAGAACGTCGGGGCCACAGGTCGTTTCGTCGCGCAGCAGTTGGCTGTACCAATCGCCAGCGATAGGGCCTGGGGAGGCGCCTACCGCCCGCACGCAGGCGCAAAGCGTTTCCAGGTCGCCTTCGTCCTTTGCCTGCTCTCCACGATCGCGTAACGCATTGACCAGATGCTCCGGCAGCGCCTGGTGTTCAAGGCAGTAGCAAAACGCCTGGACCACGTCAGGGGGCATAAAGGCCACTTGCGCTCCAAGCTGTGCCGCGAGGTCTTCGTCCAGGCGCACTGTCGCGTCGGCAACCCCTTGCAAACCCAACTGCTGCCAGTCAATAGCGTCGGGGTTACTAAGGTAGGTCTCAACGGCGGCAAGGTGCCGGCTTGCGGGCAGCCCCATATCATGGCTGGCACGGGCGTTGAGCATCGCCTGGAAGTAAGCGCTCGGAGTGAAAGCGAGCGGATTGTCCTTCATCAGGTTGTCGACGTCTGACGCGTTGTCCTGGCCCAACTGATTGACGTTGCGGCCAAGGGTCTCGAGGAGGCGGTTCAGAAACGCATCGCGCTGGGCGGGCACCAGGTGGCCTTCTTCATCCAGCGGCAGGGCCAGGAACCAGATCGCTGGCTCCGGCATATCCCCAAGGCGAAAAACGATGGCTACGCGTGCCTGGCCTTGCCAGGGGGCGGGCCACGGACTTTGTGCATTCTCCAACTGGCGAAGTGCATCCTCCGGGCACGCCGTCACGCGGCGCCCCATATGATAGAGCGATACGCTGGCGCCGCTGCGCTGAAAAAACTCGTCAAGGGTGCGAATCGGTTGCATAACGTCCTTTCCCATTGCAAGCCTGCACTCTACCTTGCGGATAGCAGCCTGTCAGCCGTAGGCATCGATAATATCACGCCTTTTTTACGATCTGGTTAAAAATTAAACAGCCATCGGTAACCCGCATGGGGAACGCGGATGCGACACCTTTCCATAGCTTATCCACAGTCTCTTGCAGGTTTTCTGTGAATCTGTGAATAACGGATGCATGTCGGTGGACGTGTGGCAACCTGTCGATAGAGTTGGGATAATAGATTTCCATATCTAAGCATTAACGTAGGGGGTTTATGAGCGTCCATCAACAGCTTCATACCGCGCTTCTTGAGCTTGAAGCGACGCTAAAGGCCGCTGACCTATGGCGTATGCCAACCCCAGAGGCAAGGGCTTTTTCCAGCCAGCAGCCGTTCTGTGTCGATACAATGTCGCTGCTCCAGTGGCTTCGCTTTGTATTTATCGCGCGCCTGGAATCGCTGGCTGAAGCCGGTGGGCCGATGCCGGTCAAGTGCGAGGTGGCGCCCGCCGTGGCCGCCTATTTGCAGCAGGAGCAAACACCTGCCCATCATCAGCTGCTCGTTGTGCGGGCTGTGGAGAGGGTGGATAAGGTCGTCACGGAAAACTGAGGGCCGTTGTAACAGCAAAGCCCGCCGCAAGGCAGGCTTTGTGAATAACGTCGGTAGGATTATTGGCGGTCAGCCTAGAAGCGATAGCTGAGGCCACCCATGACCACGACAGGGTCGATCTCAACGGTACCTGCCGCCGCACCGTTAACGCTGGCATCGCTATCGATGTCGATGTACCAGGCCGCGGCGTTCAACGCCCAGTGGTCATCAATCAACAGGTCCACGCCTACTTGCCCCGCTGCACCCCAGGAGTCATCCAGATCTAAATTGCCATTCGCGAGCTCTTCATCGGAGAAGTGGGTGTAGTTAATACCTGCACCGACATAAGGCTGTATCCGGGACTGCGTGCCGCCCAGCGGGTAGTACTGCATTGTCAGGGTTGGCGGCAAGTGCTTGGTGGAGGCGATATTGCCGCCGTTCAGATGGATATCGTGCTCGAACGGCAGCGCGGCCAATAGCTCCACGCCGACTTTATCGAGGAAGCGATAGCCCAGGGTGAACGCAAAATCGGTTTCATCCTGTACATCCACGGCCAGCTCACCGTTGGCCAGTGAGCCGTTGTCGCTTTTAGGGGCGACTTTGGCAACACCAACGCGGGTAAAGAAATCACCTGCGCCGTAAGCGAATGCCTGGCTGCTGGTCATCAACGCCGCAGCGGCAACGGAGGATACAAGTAGGGTAGGCAGGGCGGCTTTACGCATGAGGACACTCCTGATGTTAAAACAGACAGTTTCAAACGACTCGTGGCAACGCTGGACGGCTATTCGATAGCCGCTTAACGATGTAGTCAGTGTAACGAGATCCAGGGAGTGGATTATTGATCCAGGGCAAGGGTTATTAGACAGGCGTTATTTAGGAGGAGGGATACCCGGAGTGGCCTGATTCAGGGACGGGCTACCGGTCCATTGGCTAATCCAGAAAAACGTTGTTGCCAATTAAAAAGCCACTAACGAGTAGTGGCTAACGGTTGATTGCTGAGACAGTCTGGGAAGAGGGTGAGCGGCATAAAGCCGCCGCTCACCTCCTAAACACCCACCACTCAATACTGACTTATTCAGCCGTTGCCAGCAGGCTGGCGTTACCACCCGCTGCGGTGGTGTCGATGCACAGATGGCGTTCCACTACGTAGCGTTCCGGCGAGATGGTCTGGGTCTCGAGGGGTACGATGGCGCCGTCGCGCTTGGCCAGGGCAGTGCGCAGTTCACGGGTCCAGTCGCTGTTACCCGTGGCGGTGACCGCCGCGATGCCTTTGACCTCGCTCAATGTCTCGGCTGAAACGCTTCCGTCGAGCCCAGCTACCGGGACGCCGGCATCAATCAGTGGCTTCACCGCCTGTTCGGCGCCAGGTGCGACCACGACGGCCGCACAGCCCGTGCCAAGAGCCTGGGCGGCCTGGGCGATGGCGATATCCAGGGTTGGCCCTAGGCACAGGACCGCTCCCTTCGGATACATCGCCAAACGGTTGCTTTCCCCCGTCGGCCCCGGCAGTGTCTGCGGGGTCATATCCAGCGCTGCCGTCTCATTGAGCGCCTTGCGGATCACACCGCCCTTGCCGGAGAGCGCCTTGCGCAGTACCTCGATCCGATTGGGGCGTACCGCCCAGTTGCGCGCATCCAGTTCATCAAGAGCTGTCTGGAGATCGCTAAGTGATACGGCTTTTCCTTCTGGCGCCTCGACGTGTTCAGCCTCCGCGGTGCGGCGGAAACGATTGACGTAGAGCGGGCCACCGGCCTTGGGTCCGGTACCGGATAGCCCCTCGCCACCGAACGGCTGGGAGCCAACGATGGCGCCGATCTGGTTACGGTTAACGTAGACGTTGCCGACATGAATGCGCTCGACGATCTGCTGCACGCGGTCATCGATGCGGGTATGCAGGCCGAAAGTCAGGCCGTAGCCTTTGCCGTTGATATCATCGACCACCTTGTCGATGTCTCGCGCCTTGAAGGTGGCCACGTGCAGCACCGGGCCAAAGATTTCACGTTCGAGATCCTCAATGCCGCCAACATCGATCACCGCAGGGGTAACGAAGGTGCCGATCTCCGGTGCTGGCAGCTTCTTGAGCACTTTGCCGGCTTTTTCTTGTGCTGCCACATAATCGCTGATTTCTGTCTGGGCATCGGTGTCGATCACCGGCGACACGTCGGTGTCCGTATTCCAGGGATCACCGATGGTCAGTGCGTCCATGGCACCGTAGAGCATGTTGAGCAGCCGATCACGGGCCTCTTCCTGGACATACAGCATGCGCAGCGCCGAACAGCGCTGACCAGCTGACTGGAAGGAGGAAATCAGGATATCGCGCACTGCCTGTTCGGTGAGCGCCGTTGAGTCGACGATCATCGAGTTCAGACCGCCGGTCTCGGCGATCAGCACGGCATCAGGCCCCGCGTTCTCGGCCAGCGCCTTGTGGATGATCTGTGCCACCGGGGTCGAACCGGTAAAGCAGACACCGGCAATACGCGGATCGCTGGTCAATGGGCCACCTACCGTTGGGCCATCGCCCGGGAGTAGCTGCAGCGCCGCTTCCGGCAAACCTGCTTCGCGCATCAGCTCGACGGCGCGGGCAGCGATCAGGGGCGTCTGCTCGGCAGACTTGGCGAGTACTGCGTTACCGGCCACCAGGGCGGCAGCGATCTGCCCAGTGGTGATCGCCAGGGGGAAGTTCCACGGGCTGATGCAGACGAAGATACCGCGGGCGCTGCCAGGCTCTTCGGCTTCAAGCCGCTCGCCTTCGTTGGCGTAGTAGCGCAGGAAATCCACCGCTTCGCGCACTTCGGCGATACCGTCGAACATCATCTTGCCCGCTTCGCGGGTGGTGATCACGGTTAGCTCGGCAATGTGTTCCTCGTAGAGATCGGCAGTGCGGCGCAGTACCGCGGCGCGTTCGGCCGCCGGGCGCGCCGACCACTCTTTGAAGCCTTCCTCAGCGGCGTCGAGGGCAGTGGCGACCTCTTCCGGGGTGGCTTCATGCACTTTGCCAATTACCCGAGAGCCGTCGGCGGGGGAGACCGCATCGCGTGCTGGACCCTTGGGAGCCGGGTTACCCACCAGCATGGGGCCTGCGGTCCAGGTGGCGTCGGCAAAGGTTTCCCGGGCATTCAACAGCGGCAGGATCGAGGCAGGTTCGTTGATGCGGTAGCCCCTGGAGTTCTTGCGATCAGGCTCGAAGAGCTCGCCGGGCTGGCGGATCAGGGGGCTTGAGACGTCATTGCCGAGCTGCTTAAACCCTTCAATGGGATCCTTGGCGACGTCGCTTGGCGGAATCGAACTATCCACTACCTGGTTGACAAACGAGGAGTTGGCGCCGTTCTCAAGCAGGCGACGTACCAGGTAGGCCAGCAGGTCGCGGTGCGCGCCGACCGGGGCGTAGATGCGACAGTGGGTGCCTTCTGACTCCTTGACGATGTGGTGCAGCGATTCGCCCATGCCATGCAGGCGCTGGAACTCGTAGCTATCTTTATCGCTGCCCGCCATCTCTACGACGGCGGCGCAGGTGTGGGCGTTGTGGGTGGCGAACTGCGGATAGATGCGATCGCGCCGGTCGAGCAGCATCTGCGCGCAGGCCATGTAGCTGACGTCGGTGTTGACCTTACGAGTGAAAACCGGAAAGGTCTTGACGCCCATCTCCTGGGAAAGCTTGATCTCGGTATCCCAGTAGGCGCCTTTCACCAGGCGTACCATGATTTTGCGGTCGAAGCGCTCGGCGAGTTCGTAGAGCGTCTCGATCATCGGCGCGGCACGGCGCCCGTAAGCTTGCACGACCACCCCAAAGCCATCCCAACCGTCCAGGCTGGGGTCGGCCATTAGCGCCTCGATCACGTCGAGGGAGAGATCCAAGCGATCCTGCTCTTCGGCGTCGATATTGAAACCGATATTGGCCTTGGCTGCCTGCTGAACCAGCTCCTTGGCGCGGGGCAAGAGTTCCGCCATTACCGTGTCACGGTGGGTATATTCATAGCGCGGGTGTAGCGCCGAGAGCTTCACCGAAATACCGGGGCTGCCGCGCACGTCGCCCTTGGCCTGTTCGGCGATGGCGGTGATCGCCTTGGCATACGCCTGGTGATAGCGAACGGCATCTTCATCGGTGCGCGCCGCTTCGCCTAGCATGTCGTAGGAGTAGGTGTAGCCCTGTTTCTCGAGCTCGCGGGCATTCTTCATGCCCTCTTCGATAGTCTGGCCGAGCACGAACTGGCGGCCGAGAATCTTCATTGACTGGCCAACCGCCTTGCGCACTACTGGCTCGCCCATGCGGCGTACCAGGCCGCGTAGCGCCCGCGTGGGGCCCTTGGGATCTTCTGCCAAGACCTTGCCGGTTAGCAACAGTGCCCATGTCGAGGCATTGACCATCGATGAAGATGACTTGCCCAGGTGGGCGCCCCAGTCAGACGGCTCAATCTTGTCGTGTATCAAATCGTCGATGGTTTCCGCATCGGGCACGCGCAGCAGCGCTTCTGCCAGACACATCAGCCCAACGCCCTCGGTGGTCGAGAGCCCGTATTCGGCCAGGAACGACTCCATCATGGAGGGCGACCTTTCGTTACGCACACGCTCTACGTACTTGGCGCCAACGGCGGCGACTTTTTGGCGGTCTTCCTCTGATAGCTTGATACGCTCGACAAGCCCGTGCAGTACATCCGACTCATTCGCGTCGTAATGGGTGCGAATGCGTGAGCGTAGATCTTTCACATCGCTATGCAGATGAGGATTGGATTCGTTCATAGGGGTCTCTCCTAGCTAGCCGACACGTCGCTTTGCTGCGTCGATTAGAATGTCATCGTTCTCTTTGAAGCAAGCACCAAAGGTCAAACTAATTGAGGGCTCCCGCGGGAGCCCTCTCGATACGTTGAAGTATCCCTGCATGCCCCTGTCAGCGAGTAATGTGCTGATATTCACCGGCATCGGCCGTCGCGCTACTCACGACCATGATGGCAATGAAGGACGCGATGAAGCCTGGAATAATCTCGTACACACCGGGTCCGCCCATGAACTCAGCGTTCCAACCCAGTGAAATCCAGGCCATGACAGTGACAGCACCCACCACCATACCGGCGATGGCACCATTGCCGTTGGTGCGTGACCACATCAGCGACAGGATAATCAGCGGACCAAAGGCCGCACCGAAGCCTGCCCAGGCATTACTGACCAGCCCCAGAACCTGAGAGTTTTCGTCAGAGGCAATAACCGCTGCCACAACGCCTACCAGCACCACACAGACGCGGCCGACGGTGACACTTTGTTGCTCGGAGGCTTGTTTGTTCAGGAACAGACGATAGAAGTCTTCGGTCAACGATGAAGATGCCACTAGAAGCTGGCTGGAAACGGTGCTCATGATCGCAGCAAGCAGCGCTGCATAGAGGAAGCCGGTGATCAGCGGATGGAACAGTAGATCTGCCAGGACAATAAAGATGGTTTCCGGATCCTCGACATCCATGCCGTTACGGAGCGCATAGGCCCGACCGAAAATGCCCAACGAAACAGCGCCAATCAGCGAGATAAGCATCCAGCCCATGCCAATGTTACGGGCAATCGGTACATCCTTGAGAGTCCGGATGGCCATGAAGCGCACGATGATGTGCGGCTGGCCGAAATAGCCAAGCCCCCAGGTAACCGCCGACAGCCACCCGATAAAGGTCAATCCGGACGTCCAGGACAGTAGCGTGGGGTCGGCTTCATTTAAGGTTTGTGTTGCCTGGCCGAAACCGCCGCCACCTTCGCCGAATAGCACCACCGCAGGCATGATGATCAGCGCCAGCATCATGATGCAGCCTTGCACGAAGTCGGTCATGCTCACCGCAAGGAAGCCGCCAACCACGGTATAAACAAGCACCACGCCCAGTGTAATAATGACCCCCATGGCATAGTTGCTCATATCACCGACGTTGAAAACGCCAGAGAACGCGCTTTCAAACAGCTTGCCGCCTGCTACCAGGCCTGACGCGGTGTAGACCGCAAAGAAGACGACGATCACGATGGCAGACACTGTGCGCAGGGAAAGCGCCCGTGTCGGGAACCGGTTTGCCAGGAACGCCGGAATGGTAATCGCGTTGCCGTAGTGAACGGTTTGTTCACGTAGACGCGGAGCGACCAGAATCCAGTTGAATAACGCCCCCACAAGCAAACCAATCCCGATCCAGGCCGAGCCCAAACCTGAAGCGAACAACGCCCCAGGCAAACCCAGCAGCAACCAGCCACTCATATCCGATGCACCGGCCGACAGGGCTGCTACTTTAGGGCTTAGGGTACGTCCACCCAGCATGTAATCTTCCGAGGAAGAGGTGGCTTTGCGCATCGCATAAACCCCGATGGCGATCATGAGCGCAAAGTACGCGATGAGACTGATCCAAACACCTATAGCCATGTAATTTCTCCAATTCTTCGGGACGGCGTTAATTCCGTCTGGTTTGTGCGGTCACCGGGAAGTGCCCAGTAGTGATCCGCACTATTTTTATTAATCTGTTTTCCATTCACGCCACGGGGCTTAAGAACGCCCGCTATAGACAGTGTCAGAAAGGTTGATGGCACCTTTATCAACAATGATCCTAGTATTATTTTCGAGCATAAGAGAGTTCCCTGTTCATACGTTTTGGTTTGTCGCTGATGAGCTGCTTACTCATCGCCCTGCACCGAAAACGGCGCGTTTCCGCCCAGTGAAGTGGTAATAATGGTAATAGGACGTTAAGTCTGAGCTAACGATCGAATGTAGAGCGCACTAGCGGTTGGTGTATGCCGGTTTCGAGGAAAAACGTGTCAATTTCGTGGCAAGTTCACTAGTTTTTAGACTTTAGTTGAGTTTGGCGGGCTCTGCCAGGGAGCCAGGGGGGCGCTTTTTCAACGCGCCGATGGGTGAGTGCGTCTGGCGAAGCTGGCGGGGCGAGAGGCCATAACCACGGCGAAATGCATGCGAAAGGGCGCTTTGATTGGCAAATCCGGTTTGCAAAGCAATGTCGGTGAGCGACAGATGACTCTGCACGACAAGCTGATGAGCCGCATGCAGCCGCTGGCGCTTGACATACTGCCAGGGTGACAGGCCTGTCTGCTGGCGAAATCGCTCAGAGAAGTGGGCCTCGCTCAGGCAGACCAGTCTGGCAAGGTCGGCCACCCGCAGTTCATCGGCAAGATGCTGCTGAATGAAACGGTCGAGGTGACCCATGTCGAGACGCCGCGTCGGCGGGCTGGCCTGATCACCCAGGCGGGCTTTCAGCGCCCCTAGAAAGGTGGCGGCCAGGCGGTCGTGCTGAAAGGACGTCGCTGGCGAGTGGGCGGTTTGAGCCAGTTCGCTTTCCATGAACGCCAGGTAATGGCGCAGTGAGTCGTCCAGAGCAAAAAAACGTGGCGCATCGAACAGGGCCACCAGTTCGCGCTGTTCACCGGTGAGCGCCGGGGCATCTTCGGGTAAATCCAGGATCAACTGGCGGTTATAGCCGCTGCCCGAGTAATAGTGCTCATGATTGGCGGGCACAATACAGCCTGAAAATGCATTGACGCGGCCGCCCAGCCCCTCTATTTCAAAATCTGACGTGCCGCACAGGGTAATCACGATCTGATGAAAGTCGTGAGAATGATGGAGCGTTGCGCTTTCCAGAGGAATTCGGCGAATGGTGCTGGGCATGGGAACCTCCGTCGCCAGCGGCGTTATCGTGCATGGAGTGCGGTATGGGCGGCCAGATGGTCGCGCAGTGCCTTCAGCTCTGCTTGCCCCTCGGCGTTGAGCAGAGGTTTACCCTGGGCAATCTGCCAGTGTCGGCCATGCAGGTCCATCAGGTGGGCGGCCCGTCGACGAACGCCCTCCAGATACTCGTTGTGCCGAATGGGGTAGCCAACCAGCGCATTCCATTCGGTTTCGCTCACCCGGCTGTCCAGCGCCTTGTCGAAAAGCGCCAGAAGGTCTTTCGGCTCGGTGCGGTATCTGGGCGTGCGCGAGGTCATGAGTACCGCGAGGACACTGCCGATCACCAGAAAACACACCCCAAATACCAAAAGATAAAGTGCCATGCCGTGCTCCCGGGGGGTTGAGCGCCAGAGTTTCAGGGCCTCCAGTATACCGCCCACGGCCTTTGATACGAAAATTTTGCTAATTAACGAACTTTTTCTGCACAGCGTGTCTGAGTATGTACAAGCAATGCAGCGATAGCAGTCGCTAATGGTGTTGCTTCTTTTATTGTTTTGATCCCTTGCTTCCGCTGCTCCATGAGCAGCGGTTTTTTTTGCTTGAAATTCAGGGAGTGGGGCCAATGGCGCGCAAGGCGCCGTGGCGATTTTTAGTGGCGACGAATGGTCAGCAGCGCGACAAGGATATCCCGGCGTGTGACAATTCCCACCAGGCGGCGTTGTTCCACCACGGGGTAGATTTTGGGTTTTGCCCCCAGCATTTCCTGGGCCAGGTCGGTAATGCTTTTGGCAGGGGTCACGCTGAGTACTTCGTTGCGCATCATTTCCTTGACCAAGGGTGCCTCATCGTCATGGTAAATGCTGTCGAGCACACGACCCAACACATCCTGCTCGGAAATAAAGCCGATCAGGTTGTCGTGACGGTCCACCACTGGCGCACCGGGCAGGCGGTGCAGGGCAAGCCCCTGAGCCAGCGTCGTGACCGACATCTCGGGCGAGACGCGATAGCAATCGCGAGACATGATATCGCGCACGGTGTGAGGCGTAGGTTTTGGCATGGCGGCTCTCCTTTGACGTGAGCGTGAAGAACGTTTAATGAACCGTCGCTCTATTCACTTTAGGTGATTCATCTGCAGATGCGATGATCATCCACCAAGGTTATTCAACGCTTTAAAAGCGCTTACTAAAGCGTAGCGGACATCGCCATGGTTGCCTTTAATCTGCCCGGATAACCCCAATGATTAGCGTTAGGAGGGAATATGGACGCACGTGAATATCTGAATCGCAAGGGGGTGCCGCTCGATCGTGACGCTGACCGCCCTAACACGCTTGAAGAGAAAGCCTGGGAGCGGGCCCGGGGGGCCGGGCATGCGCGACCCAAGTCGGGCACTCCGCATGATTGGGAAGAGTGGGAGCGCTATCATGACGATCTTGCGCCGGATGCCGATGAGATCACCCAGAAAATCGACAAGGAAGCCCACCGCAAAGCGACGGCTGACAAGTCTGGCTCGCCAAAGGCGACGCCTCCTGTCGATAACAGCGTTGAACACTTTACCCCTGAACAATCGGCCCAGCCGGCGCCAAGCACCGAATCGCCCCCGCTGACCGCCATGCCGTCGTCGGTCAAAGCGGCGTATTTTGCGTTGGCCGTGCTGTTCCCGCCCTTGGCGGTGGGGCTTACCGGTGGCGGCGCGCGGCGCATCGTGATCGCTGGCCTGCTGACCCTGTGTGTCTGGCTGCCGGGGGTGATGTTTGCACTGAGCTGGCTGCGTCGGCAGTAACCCGTGTGCGCCATGGTTTCAATCGCCATATAAGTTCGGTCGCCCAGGCGGTTATCGCCTCTCGCCCATTGGCATTGACGCTGCGACACGTATAATCACCGTCAACTTTTGTCATAGCCGGGGTTTACGATGGCGTATCTTATCGGTGTCACCGCTCTGTGGGCATTTTCCTTTTCATTGATCGGTGTCTACCTCGCGGGTCAGGTCGACAGCTATTTTGCGGTACTGCTGCGGGTGGGCCTTGCAACGCTGGTGTTTTTGCCGTTCCTGCGGCCGCGCCTTTTGCAAGGCAAACAGCGTCTGGCGCTGATGGCGCTCGGAGCGATTCAGCTTGGCATCATGTACACCTTTTTTTACCAGTCGTTTTTACTGCTCTCGGTGCCTGAAGTTCTGCTGTTTACCATCTTCACGCCCATTTATATCGCCCTGCTCGATGATCTGATGTTTGGCCGCTTTACGCCCATCTACCTGCTGAGCGCGGTGTTGGCAGTTCTCGGCGCGGCGGTTATCCGTTACGACGGTGTCGACAGTGGTTTCTGGATGGGGTTTTTGGTCGTCCAGGGCGCCAACCTGTGCTTTGCCATCGGGCAAGTGGGTTATCGTCGTCTCGCCGCGGACCTGCCCGACGACTTACCCTGGCACAATGTATTTGGCTGGTTTTTCATCGGTGCGTTGGTAATCGCGCTGCCGGTATTCCTGCTCTTTGGTAATAGTGCGGCCTTGCCCACCACCGGCGTCCAGTGGGGCGTGCTGGCATGGTTGGGGCTTGTGGCTTCGGGAGTGGGCTACTTCGCCTGGAATCAGGGCGCAACCCGTGTGGATGCGGGCACGCTCGCGGTGATGAATAATGCCCTGATTCCGGCGGGCCTTGCCGTCAACCTGCTGATCTGGAACCGTGAAGCGGATGTATCAAGGCTGTTGCTCGGGGCCGCTATTATGGCGGCTTCGCTATGGCTCAATCACTGGTGGCGCCAGCGTCAGCGGACGCAGCCGGCCTAAGCCCATTTGCCCAGGATGCTCCCTCTCGCCATAATGAGCTCATCTTATCCGATTGGGCTCACGACCGACCCATCATGTTCAGGAAGCTGCTGTGCCATCGAATACGCCAAAGGACTCACGGCGGCCATTTAACACCATCGGGTTAATTGGCCGACTGGGCAGCGATAAAGTCGTCGACTCGCTGCAGCGCTTAGTTAACTACCTGGTTGAGCATCGCTATCGCGTATTGGTCGAAGACCGCACGGCCACGGTGATTCCTCACCACGGCCAGCCCGAAGCCAGCCGCCGCGCCTTGGGTGAGCTGTGCGATCTGGTGATCGTGGTCGGCGGTGATGGAAGCCTGCTGGGCGCAGCCCGTACCCTATGCCAGAGCGGGACGCTGATTCTGGGCGTTAATCGAGGCCGACTGGGCTTTTTGACCGATATCTCGCCAGACGAACTGGAAACCCGCGTCAGCGAAGTGCTGGCCGGTGATTTTGAGCTTGAAGAACGCTTTCTATTGGATATGGCCCTCTACCGCAACGGCGTGATGGTGGGCTCCGGCGAAGCGCTCAATGAAGTCGTCGTCCACCCCGGTAAAGCGGTGCGCATGATCGAGTTCGAGCTGTTTATTGACGGACAGTTCGTCTACAGCCAGCGTAGCGACGGGTTGATCATCGCCACGCCCACGGGGTCGACCGCCTATGCGCTATCCGGTGGTGGCCCGATCATGCATCCCAAGCTGGATGTGGTGACCCTGGTGCCGATGTTCCCTCACACGCTTTCCAGCCGGCCCATCGTGATCGATGCGGCCAGCGAAATCCGCCTGCACATCGGCGAGACCAACCAGTCCTATCCTCACGTAAGCTGCGACGGACAAACACGCTCGGTCGCCAAGCCGGATGATGTCGTCGTGATTACGCGCAAGCCAGAACGGGTTCAGCTGGTACACCCCATTGGGCATAACTTCTATGAGGTGCTGCGCAGCAAACTCGGCTGGAGCAACCGGTTGGGAGACTGAACATGACCAACCGAATGACGGCCAGGGCGGGGCTGGAAGGCTACGACCTGATTGGCGACGTCCACGGATGCGGCGCCACCCTCGCCGCGCTGCTCGAGAAACTGGGTTACCGCCAGCGCGGCGGTGTCTATTGCCACCCGCGGCGTCGGGTTATCTTTCTTGGGGATCTTATCGATCGTGGGCCACGTATCCGGCTGGCCGTGACCATCGCCCGGCGCATGGTCGAGTCTGGTGAAGCTCAGATCGTCATGGGCAACCATGAATACAATGCCCTGGCGTATACCCATCCCGCACCACCGGGTAGCGACAAACGCTGGCTGCGCGAGCATACGCCACGCCATAACCGCATCATTCAGGATACCCTGACGCAGTACCGCGACTACACCAACGAGTGGGAGGACACCCTCGCTTGGTTCAAGACGATGCCGCTGTTCATCGAACAGGACGGTATGCGCGTGGTTCACGCCTGCTGGGATCATGATCTGGTGGCCCAGTTCAGGCGGCAGCATCCTGACGGCTGTATGGATGACGACTTCCTGGTAGCGTCCACCGACCCGTCGACCCAGGCTTTTCGCATTATCGACCGGCTGACCCGGGGCAGTCACCTGCCGCTGCCCGACAACATGGCGATCCACTCGGGAGACGGGTTTACCCGACGCAGCTTTCGTACTCACTTCTGGTCGGCATCGCCGCAGTGCTGGGGAGATGTTGCCTTCCAGCCCGATAATCTGCCGGGTGATTTGGAACAGCGACCGCTTACCGATGAAGAGCGTCGCCAACTGAGCTACTACGGGCCGGACCAGCCGCCGCTGTTTATTGGCCATTACTGGTGCGAAGGCATTCCCGCGCTGCCCACCGGCAATATCGCCTGTCTGGATTACAGTGCCGTAAAGTATGGCCGCCTGGTGGCCTATCGCTGGCAGGGCGAGGAACGCTTGAATGCCGATCATTTCGTCTGGATTCAGGTAGATAGGGATGAGCAAAGCGTTTTGAACAAGCCATTGGATGACGATGACTAAGTGGACTTATGCCTGGATACAATGCGTTACATAATTTTTGCAAAACATATGAACTAACCCCATCGTCGTTCGTCAGAATAGGTGTTCCCTTGAATGATCCCTTGCTATTTGCCCGGCGGCCCCCTCCGCCGGTTTTTTTTTGCTGGAAATACCAGTAAGTTCATTGGCACGCTAGTGTGTTGTATTGACGGGTCGCCACGCCGACGCGGTTACCATGAAGGAAAGCTATGCACCCAGTGATGCGTTTACCTCTCGACGCGGATACCCAGGCGTTGCGCAAGGCGCTGTGGCGTTACCGGATTGGACACAGGATTACCACTGAAGACGATGCTCAGGTGCTTTGGGTTGCCGACCCTGGGCAACGTGATGCATTGCTGGCCTTGGTCGCGCGCTGGCAGCAGGGCGAACCTCTCGAGCTTGCCGAGCATGCTTCACCTGCGCAGGCTCCTGCGCTGTTTACAACGCTCAAGCGGCTACCGGTCACCGTGGCCATGGTGGCGATAAGCCTGGTCATTTTTGCCTTGATAGGCGTTTTTGGCGACCTATTAATCGTTGCGCTTACCATCGTGCCGATCGGTATTGTCGGCGGTGAGCTGTCGAACGGTTCGTTAGCGGATACGCTGGCCAGTGGCCAGGTATGGCGTCTTCTCTCGCCCGCTTTTCTGCATTTTGGTTGGATGCATCTAATCTTCAACCTGATGTGGGTATGGTATTTCGGTCGCCAGGTGGAAGCCCTGCAGGGCGGGCGCACGCTTCTTTTGCTGCTGGTGCTGGCGGGCGTGCTTGCCAATCTCGCACAGTACGCCACCGGTACGGTGTTGTTCGGTGGCATGTCGGGGGTGGTGTATGCCTTGTTGGGCCACGTATGGCTGATGTCGCGTCGGGTGCCGGGCAGTGGGTTTTTTGTCCCGCAAATGCTCGTCGTCTTCATGCTGGGCTGGATGGTATTCACTATGACCGACATGGCCGGCCTGGTTGGCTTTGGCAACGTTGCCAACGAAGCGCATCTTGGCGGGCTTATCGTCGGCCTGATAACAGGCTGGTATTATAGTGCACGGCGTTTAAGGTCTTAACGGAGAAGCTTGGCATGAGCGACATGACTTTCGACAAAATGATTAACCAGATGACCCCGGCAATTTACCAGAGCCTTAAACAGGCGGTGGAGTTGCGCAAGTGGCCCGATGGTCGCTACCTGACTGCCGAGCAGACCGAGCTGTGCCTAGAAGCGGTGATGCGCTATGAGGCGGAAAACAACGTGCCCGAAGAAAACCGTGTGGGCTACCTGGAACAGCGCACCTGCGGCGCCGGGGCAACGGGGCAGGGCGTTTCACCGGAGATGGCTGGTCTTGCCAAGGACGCCTCGCGTGACTGAGGCGCTTGCCCAAGGATGTCTGCGCAAGATGGCCGTCGCGCCGGGCGCCACCCAGGCGCAGCCCGTCAGTTACCAGCTGCGCGCCGGAGAACACCGCATCGATTTGAACGAACGCCTGGGCGCTCCGTTACAGCTACGTTGGACCGGGGCCATTGCCTGTACCCACTGTGGCCGGGCTACCAGGAAGAGTTTTGCCCAGGGCTACTGCTACCCCTGCTTCAAGCGTCTGGCGCAGTGCGACACCTGCATCATGAAGCCGGAAACGTGCCACTACTTCCAAGGCACCTGCCGCGATCCTGAATGGGGAGAGCAGCATTGCTTTCAGCCGCACATTGTTTACCTGGCAAACTCGTCGGGGTTGAAAGTGGGCATTACCCGTAAAACGCAAATGCCCACCCGCTGGCTGGACCAGGGCGCCATACAGGCCTTGCCGATTCTGGAAGTCGACACCCGCCAGCAGTCAGGGTTTGTCGAAATGCTGTTCAAGGAACATGTTGGTGATCGCACTAACTGGCGGGCCATGCTCAAAGGTGACGTAGCGGAACTTGATTTAAAAGCCGAACGAGACCGTCTGATGGCGGCAACGGCCAGTGGTCTTGGGCAACTGAAAAGTGAACACGGGGAAGACGCCATTCGCGAGCTGGATGGTCAACATCATGCCTTTCACTATCCCGTTGAGGTCTTCCCGAGCAAGATTGTGTCGCATAACTTTGATAAGCAGCCCGACGTCAGCGGCATCTTGCAAGGCATTAAAGGCCAGTACCTGATGCTGGACACCGGCGTGATCAATCTGCGTAAGTTTACCGGTTACGAGATTAGCGTCGCTTAATATCGCTTAGGCGTTACCGTAGCCCAGTGCCTTTTGTAGGTATTGGGCGTGACTTGCCACCCAGCGTGGGTCAATCGCCCCCCAATCGCGTATCTGATAGCGGCCGATGTTGTGCCGTTCGCCTTCACCCTTTTCGAACACACAGTCAATATCCAGCTCGGCAAGTGAGGTAATGGTATCTTGCGCGGTACGCCGTGGCATGCCGGTGGCCTCTATCAGCGCAGGCACACTGGCGGTCCCCTGGTCGATCAAATACGCAACGTAAAGCCGACGATAAAAGCTGGATTTTGTTTTGCTCAGCGGCGCGGACATCTTGCATCCTTCTACACAGTGATAGTATCGCTTGCCAGTCTAAATGAATAAATCGCCCTGCGCGCGGGGCGGTCTAAAATCCTGTGTGTTCAAGCCCTGCTCGGTGCGCGACTGCATGTTCCATTGGCGGCTGGCGCGGTTAAAGCGCTGGGCGATCAGGTCGGCAAACACCCCTTCGCCGCGAAAGCGCTTTCCAAATCGCGCATCGTAGTTCTGCCCATCCCGGCACTGGCGGATCAGGCTCATCACCTTGGCGGCGCGCTCGGGGTAATGGGCTTCCAGCCAGGCTTCAAACAGCGGGGCTACTTCGTGGGGCAGGCGCAACAGCATCCAGGTTGCGGTGCGCGCCCCGGCACGGCTGGCGGCTTCCAGAATGCGCTCGATCTCATGGTCGGTGAGCCCCGGAATAATCGGCGAGACCAACGTGCCCACCGGAATCCCGGCGGTATTGAGCTCGCGGATGACTTTCAAACGCGCCTGGGGAGAGGCCGTGCGCGGCTCAAGGGTGCGTTTCAGGTTGGCATCCAGGCTCGTCAGGCTAACAAACACACGCACCAGGCGGTGCTCGGCCATTTCCGAGAGCAGCTCGAGATCCCGCAGTATCAGGCTGCTTTTGGTCACGATGGTGACCGGGTGTCGGCATTGCAGGAGCACTTCCAGCAAGCGCCGGGTGGTTTGGTACTTGGCCTCCAGCGGCTGGTAGCAATCGGTATTGCCCGACAGATTGATCGGCCGGCACACGTAGTTCGGCTGACAAAGCTCTTCGGTCAGCCGCTCAACCATTCCGCTGCGCGCAATCAGCTTGGTTTCAAAGTCCAGTCCCGGCGATAAATCCCAGTAGGCGTGGGAGGGGCGCGCATAGCAATAGACGCAGCCATGTTCGCAGCCACGGTAAGGGTTCAGCGAGCGATCAAACGGCAAATCCGGCGAGGTATTCCACGACAGCGCACTTTTGCTTACTTCCTCGCGCACCTCGGTGGCAATGGTTGTCGATGATTCTTCCCGCCACCAGCCGTCGTCCTCTGACTCGCTGCGAGTGGGCGCAAATCGATTGTGCGGGTCGTACGTCGCGCCGCGTCCTTTATGCACGGCCGAGCCGCTTGCTTGATAAGTCGTCCCCATCGGCCACCTCACTGATATATGGCTATATATACAGTATATGGCGTTTGGCCTGGGGTGCAAGGTGTGTGTTGGGTTTTCGCGAATTGCACCAACCTAGTTAGTGTGTAAATGTGGTCGATGGTTTAGGCAGGAAGGATAATTGCTGGTCGCTCAATAAGTTGAGTCCTTACATAACCTGAGGAGTAAAAAAGCCGACCCCTAAGGAAACGCTGCACAAATCCCGCCGCAGCTGCCTGATGGGTATCGGCGGGGTATAATCTGACCCTCCTGTCACACCGTCTAACAGAGCCACCCGATGAAGCAGATTTCGTTTGCCCAGGCTGAGCACC
>Ga0208979_100404_pt1 | contig 31021 bp, 27 predicted proteins | sample HotLakConsUCCSLE_FD_184738 | JGI IMG/M metagenome (GOLD analysis project Ga0208979, IMG submission 184738) | Hypersaline microbial mat communities from Hot Lake, Washington, USA - Hot Lake Consortium UCC-SLE (SPAdes) | ecosystem: Environmental > Aquatic > Non-marine Saline and Alkaline >... | reverse complement strand
AGGCATGAGAAATGGGTGAAGTAATCCGCCATGGGGACCTCCTGAGATTGAGAAACCCGGGCCTTGGGGCCGGGCACTGGATTGAGATGAAGGGTTGGTTGGAAGCGATCAGCCGGTCGGATTGTCGCCCGATGCCTGCCGCGCGGCATGCGCGCAGAGCATCTGCCGGTAGAAGCGCTTGCGCGCCGTCCGGAAGCTGCGCACCGCGCGCGTGTCGGGGTGCAGCGCCCGGACCGCCGCGCGCAGAACTGTCTGGGGCGATGCCGTCGGCGACAGACCGAGGCGCTGATAGGCTGGATCGGTCATGTCAGCTCACCTCGACCACGGGCGAGGCGAGATGCGGATCGACCAGCGCCTCGATCCGCTCGGACCGGCCCATCCAGGGTTCGGGCCGGATGGCCTTCACCCAGTCGGCGAAGCTCGGGATGCAGCCGAGGTCTTCCTTCACGTGCTGTTCGCCGACCCAGCGGGTCGGGATGATGCGCCCGGTCGAGAGCGTGAGGGTCTGGCCGAAGATCGTCTCGGCCATGAAGATGCCCTCGGCATGATGACGGAGCGCCCGGTGCCGAAAATCGACGGTGATCTCCTTCCTCTGGTCGAACCAGGCATGCACCGCGATGAAATCATCGACCATGCCGCCCCATTTCTTCACTGAGGACAGGGCGTGGTGGTAGGGATGTGCCATCGTCGCCCCCTCAGAAATCGTGCGTGTAGAGTTCGGACGAGGTGAAGCGCTCGTTGAACTCGAGATGGATGCAGCGGGCCGCGGCGTCGAAGCAGAACTCACCCCAGGCGCCATCGTTGTTCTCCCAGCCGCCATGGGTGTCGGAGAGGAAATCGTAGGCCAGCTGCTCGACGACATCTTCCAGCGAGAGCTGCCGCATCTCCACCTCGGGGTCGTCCCAGGTGAGCGCGGCATAGGGGATTTCGGTCGCGGGAAAATCGACAGCCGTCTCACCCGCCCAGGCGCCGATGCTTTCGATCTGGCCGCTGTCACCGGCACCGTCGAAGGTCACGGTGACATGGGTGATTCCGGCGGCCATAAGGCCGTCGAACAGGCGGTCTTTGTTGCCGGGGCGCAAGGCGAGGGTCCGGGCCTCGCGTTCGGCATGCGCGGCAAGGATCGCCCCGAAATCGACGGTGGAAGGCCGCAGCGGGGCGGCCAGAGTGGGTTCAGTCTGGGTCATGGATATCTCCATTCGGTGAGGACAGGTCAGACCCCCGGGTGGCGCACTCCTCTGCGCCCCGAAGGCTCAAACCCTTCCCAGCCATCCTCTGTCTCTCGGGCGTCACGCCGCGATCTGCAGCGCCCGGGCGGCAAAGCCGCGCCAGAGCGGATCGACAAGGCGGGCATCCAGCAGATCGGCACGGTGACGCAGCCGCTGCGCCAGTTCAGGCTCGTGCCAATCAGTGGCGCGGCCAGCCTGGGCGCGAAGTTGAACGGCCTCGGTCACGACGGCCCGCGCCTCAAGAGCATTGGCGACAGGGTGGCACCAAGCCACTGCGCCATGACTGGCAGCCCCGGCAAGAACCAGTCGCTGGTCGCAATCAAGGATCGCCAGAAGCTGCGGCGCTGCATCGAGGCCGTTATCCTTTGCATGCTCAAAGGCCCCCTGCATGGCGTCGGCCAGCGTCGCAAAACGCTCAACAACCACGGGGGCAGCGGTGCCCGACATCAGGGCTGCCGGCGTCCGGTGCATCCGCGTCAGCGCGAAAGGCAGGCTGGGATCAGAAGCGACAGTTGCGCCATTTGGAACGGGCCCCATCGGGCGCGAGTTCGGCTGGATAGGCAGGGGAAGCTCAAACATGGAAATATCTCCGACGGCGCGGGAAGCCGCTCTCCCCGCCTCATCCGTCAAAGACCAAACCGCCGCCCTCTTCCTCGAAGGGGCGACGGTGATGGATCTAGCCACAGCGTCAGAGTTTGCCGAGACCCCGCAGGCTCAGCTCCGTCCCGGCGCCGACGATGATGTGGTCATGCAGCGTCAGGCCGAGAAACTTGCAGCCCTTCTGGATCTCCTTGGTCATGCTCAGATCGGCCTCGGACGGCGTGGGATCGCCCGACGGGTGGTTGTGGATCAGGATCAGGGCGCTGGCGTTCAGCATCAGCGCCCGCTTGATCACCTCGCTCGGATAGACCGGCACATGATCGACCGTGCCGGTCGACAAAAGCTCATCGGCGATGATGCGGTTCTTGCGGTCGAGATAGAGGACATGGAATCGCTCGATGGGACCTCGGACGGTCAGAGCGTTATGCCGGATGGACTATTGCGCTTTTTATGCCGAGGCCGAGATTATGCCGATGTTGGTTTCTAGATCGTTGTTTCTGGCGGAGATCGCTGGGAAGGGGTTGGCATAATCAGAGAGCCTCGAGGAAGGCGAGGAGATTGTCAGTTGGCCGGAAGCGGCCGGGCTTCATGGTGATCGGGGCTGTCCTTTCGAGGGCTCTTTCCTTGATCTGCAGATCCGCGTGCAGGTAGATCTGGGTCGTTTCGATCTGTTCGTGGCCGAGCCAGAGTGCGATCACCGAGGTGTCGATCCCGGCGCGCAAGAGGCGCATGGCGGCAGAATGGCGCAGCACATGCATGGAGACGCGCTTCTTTGCCATTGTTGGACATTTGCTCTGCGTTTCCGCAACGTATTTGGCCAGCCTGCGCTCAAGCGCATCGCGGCTGAGGGCGCGTCCGGTCTGTGTCGGGAACAGCGGGTCCCCAGGCTGTCCCGCCCGCTCGGCAAGCCAAGCCCTTAAGATCCCGATGGTGCCGGATGTGAGCGGCGTGATGCGCTGCTTTCGCCCTTTGCCGGTGCAACTGACATGCGCACCTGCTCCGAGTTGGACATCGGCACGGGTCAGCCCGATCAGCTCAGACGCCCGCAGTCCTGTCTGGGCTGCGAGACTAAACAGCGCCGTGTCGCGCCGCCCGGTCCAAGTCGCCCGATCCGGAGCGGCCAGCAGTGCATCGATCTCGGCCTCGGCTAACCAGGTCACCAGCCGTCGCTCAAAGCGCTTCGGCGGTATTGCGAGAACGCGTTCGATGGTGGCGGCATGTTCGGGATGGCGCAGGGCTGCATAGCGGAACAGGGAGCGGATCGCGGCCAGCCGGGCGTTGCGGGTGCGCACGCCATTCTGTCGTCCGTGCTCTAGATGGTCCAGGAAAGCACCGATAAGCGGCGCATCGAGGTCGTCAATGTCGAGTCTGACCGGTGACTTGCCTTGTCGATCCGCAGCAAAGACCAGAAGCAACCGCAGGGTGTCACGATAGGCTTGAATCGTGTTGGCACTGGCCTGACGCTGGCGGACGAGGCGGTCAGTGAAGAACGCCTGCAGGGTCGTTGCGAGCTCAGTCATGCTTCACCTGTAAGGTGACGCTCAAGCCTATCGCCGGCCAAGCCCAGCAACTCTGGTGCTGCCGACAAGTACCAGTACGTGTGCTTGGGGTCGGCATGACCAAGGTAGGTGGCCAGAGTGGCCAAGCGGGAGCCGGGTGCACCCGTTCGATATCCGTCGGCGATGGTGCTGACGGCGAAGCTGTGCCGTAGATCGTGAATCCGGGGTCGGCAGGTCGGCGAACGCGGAACGATGCCGCAATAATGCAGCAGCTTCTGGAAAGTAGGCTGCACGATGTTGTAGCGCAGCCGCTTTCCAGTTGCACTGATCAAGAGAACCGGCGCGCTGGAAGGACGCGGACGATCGGATCGAAGAAGGTAGTTCTGCAAGACAGCGACTGTCGTCGGATGCAGGGGCAATGCCCGTGCCTTGTCAAACTTTCCCTTTCGGATCGTCACTATGCCGTCGCCGATATTGAGGTCGTCACTATCGAGGCCGATCGCCTCGCCAATCCGCATGCCGGTCACCGCCAGCAGGCCGATCAGCACCCGGTAGGTGGCCTGTACGTGTGATCCGGGCAAGATTTCCGTGGCGCGCATCAAGTCGGCCACCTCCTGTGGGGTGAAGAGGTAGGGCGTTGTGCGCCGTCTTCGTGCTGGAATGAGATCGTCTGGCGGCACTTCGCTGACCCCGTCGAGCGTATGCAGGTGCCGGGCGAAGATACGCACGTCAGCCAGTCGCCTATTGGTCCAAACAGGATCTGCGCCTGAAGGAAGCGTTGCCCAGGCGAGCGCTGTCACGGTCCGAACATGGGTCTCGCCACGTTCCTCTGCGAACGCAACAAACTGGCGAAGACGTCGCTCGACCTGATCCATTTTGTAGCCCAAGGCACGCCGCATCGTCAGATAATCGGCAAGGGCACTTCGGAGGTGGCTCATTGCGCGTCCTCCGGCCAAGAACGCGCGATCAGGCGCAGATTGGTGCGGTCGACCTTGGCGTAGATCGCGGTAGTTTGGGCTCGGCGGTGACGCAAAAGCTGTCCGATCTCAGACAAAGAGGCGCCGGCGCGCAATAGCTCTGTCGCTGCAGTGTGGCGAAGCAGGTGCGCATGAACGCGCCCAAGGCCAGCACGCTGGGCGGTTTCCGCCACGATGGTGCTGACCCGGCTCGGGCTGAGTGCGCGATGAGGTGCGATATGCCGGACGAAGACCATACGACCCTCAGCCTTCGTGGGTCGTGCGTGGCGCAGGTATTGGGCAACGGACTGACCGACATCTGCCGGAAGGGGTAGCCGCTCATGACGGTTCCCCTTGCCATGTACGCAGACCGTGCCAGCGCGCCAGTCGATATCATCAAGCCCAAGCTTGGCGACCTCGCTGCGCCGCAGGCCTAATCGAACAAGCAGGGTTAAAATCGCCAAGTCGCGCACGCCGTCGGTCGAGCTGATGTCGCAGGCAGCGAGAAGCCGTCGTACCTGATCGCGTTCGAGTCCCTTCGGCAGTCCTGCAAGTCGGCGGTGTAAGACTGAAGGTACAGCCGGGGCCAGCGGGCGCTCCGTGACGCCGTCGAGGTGTAGGAACCTGAGGAAAGACCGCAGCGCCGTGAGGGTCAGCTTCGCCACGCCTGTGTTCCGCGAAGGGCACCAAGCCACCACGAAGGATGTGACATCGGCGGAGGTCAGGCTCGCAAGATTGAGACCGCTATCTTGAATACGCGCGTCAAGGAATGGCCGCAGACAATCGACATAACGATCCACTGTCGTCCCACTAAGACCACGCTCTGATCTCAGGAATCGCCGGTACTGGTCCAAGATTGGACCAGCGGGGCCGAGTTCCTTGAGTGCTTCGGGGTTGGGCACCAAGCCCAGCCCGCGCAAATGGTGGAGAATGTGACCCAGTGCCTTGGGCGTCTTTAGCTTGCGCACCCCTGCGGCGCGACGATCGCCCATGAACCGATTAACCTGAACCTCCGATAAATTGCTCAGCTCCATCTGCTGGCCCGCTAGCCAAGAGAGCAAATCATTCAACAGCCTGCGCTGCTTCCAGATCGTGTCAGCGGCGTAGCCTAGCTTATGCAAATTCTCCTCGAGGCCCACGGAAAGGGCCGTGACAGGGTTCTTGACCCGTTTCTTCTTGAGTTTGTTCATCGTGAGGTCTCCTCGTTTCGATGCGAAAAAGGAGACGATACCAAGCTTCAGGCCCGAGGATTATGCCAACAGGAATGATGTCGATTGCTTCTTATTCAGATGCTTACACGGCTATGTCGGCATAATCCTAGCATCGGCATAAAGAGCGTTATGCCGAAGTCTGCATAACGCGCTGACCGTCCGAGGTCCCATCGAGCGATTCCATGTCCTCTATCTCGACCGCAAGAACCGCATCATCGCCGATAAGCTATTGTCGACCGGCACAGTCGATCATGTCCCTGTCTATCCGCGCGAGGTGATTAAGAGAGCCCTGATGCTGAACGCCAGCGCCCTGATCCTGATCCACAACCACCCGTCGGGCGATCCGACGCCGTCCGAGGCCGATCTCAGCATGACCAAGGAGATCCAGAAGGGCTGCAAGTATCTCGGCCTCACGCTGCACGACCACATCATCGTGGGAGCCGGGACGGAGCTGAGCCTGCGGGCCCTCGGCAAGCTCTGACGCTGTGGCCCGATCCATCACCGTCGCCCCTTCGAGGAAGAGGGCGGCGGTTTGGTCTTTGACGGATGAGGCGGGGAGAGTGGCTCCCCGCGCCGTCGGAGATATTGCCATGTTTGACCTTCCCCTGCCGATCCAGCCGAGCCCACGCTCGATGCGGCCCGTCCCAAGTGGCGCGACTGTCGCTTCTGATTCGAGCCTGCCTTTTGCGCTGACGCGGACGCACCGGACGCCCGCGGCCCTGTTGTCAGGCACCGCTGCCCCCGTGGTCGTTGAGCGTTTCGCGACGCTGGCCGATGCCATGCAGGGGGCGTTTGAGCTTGCCGAGGACAACGGCTCCGATGCAGCGCCGCAGCTTCTGGCCATCCTTGATTGCGACCAGCGCCTGGTTCTTGCCGGGGCCGCCAGTCATGGCGCTGTGGCTTGGTGCCACCCTGTCGCCAATGCTCTTGAGGCGCGGGCCGTCGTGACCGAGGCGGTTCAACTTCGCGCCCAGGCTGGCCGTGCCATTGATTGGCACGAGCCTGAATTGGCGCAGCGGCTTCGTCACCGTGCTGATCTGCTGGATGCGCGTCTGGTCGATCCGCTGTGGCGCGCTTTTGCCGCCCGGGCGCTGCAGATCGCGGCGTGATGCCCGAGAGACAGAGGAGGGCTGGGAAGGGTTTGAGCCTTCGGGGGCCAGAAGAGTGCGCCACCCGGGGGGTCTGACCTGTCCTCACCGAACGGAGATATCCATGACCCAGACTGAACCCACTCTGGCCGCCCCGCTGCGACCATCCACCGTCGATTTCGGGGCGATCCTTGCCGCACCTGCCGAACGCACCGCCCGGACCCTCGCCCTGCGCCCCGGCAACAAGGATCGCCTCTTCGATGGTCTCATGGCCGCCGGCATCACCCATGTCACTGTCACCTTCGATGGTGCTGGAGACAGCGGCCAGATCGAAAGCGTCGGCGCATGGTCCGGCGAGACCGCCGTCGAGTTCCCTGCGACCAAGATCGCCTATGCGGCACTGACCTGGGACGACCCCGCGGTCGAGATGCGGCAGCTCTCGCTGGAAGATGTCGTCGAGCAGCTGGCCTATGACTTCCTCTCCGACACCCATGGCGGTTGGGAAAACAATGACGGCGCGTGGGGCGAGTTCTGCTTCGATGCGTCCGCACGCTGCATCCATCTCGAGTTCAACGAGCGCTTCACCTCGTCCGAACTTTACACGCACGATTTCTGAGGGGGCGGCGATGGCACATCCCTATCACCACGCGCTCTCCTCGGTGAGGAAATGGGGCGGCACGGTCGATGATTTCATCGCGGTGCATAAATGGTTCGACCAAAGCAAGGAGATCACTGCCGATTTTCGGCACCGGGCCCTGCGGCACCATGCCGAGGGCATATTCATGGCCGAGACGATCTTCGGCCAGACCCTCACGCTCTCGACCGGGCGCATCATCCCGACCCGCTGGGTCGGCGAACAGCACGTGAAGGAGGACCTCGGCTTCATCCCGAGCTTCGCCGACTGGGTGAAGGCCATCCGGCCCGCACCCTGGATGGGTCGGACCGCGCGGATCGAGGCTCTGGTCGATCCACATATCGCCTCGCCCGTGGTCGAGGTCAGTTGAGATGACCGATCCAGCCTATCAGCGCCTCGGCCTGCCGGCGACGGCTTCGCCATTTGCTGTCCTGCGCGCTGCGGTCAGGGCGCTTCACCCTGACACGCGCGCCGTGAGCGGCTTCCGGGCAGCGCGCAAGCGCTTCTACCGACAGATGCTCTGCGCGCATGCCGCGCGACAGGCGGCGGGCGACAGTCCCACACGCTGATCGCCCCCCAACTACCCTTTCATCCCAATCCAGCGCCCGGCCTCTCGGCCGGGTCTTCCCCATTCAGGAGGTCCCCATGGCGGATTACTTCACCCATTTCTCATGCCTGATCGACGTCGGCAGCCCCGACAAGGCCGCTGGCGCGCTCGGCCTGTTCCAGAGCTTGCGCGCTGCGGATCAGGACGCTGATGACCCGGAGGTCGCGGGCTTCGATCTCATGCGTCAGGACGCGCCCGAGGGCAGCGCCCTCTGGATCCATGACGACGACCACGGCGATGTCGAAGCCGTCATCCGCTTCGTGCTGCGCCTGGCAGAAGACCTCGACCTCACTGGCCTCTGGGGGTTCCAGTATGGCCTGACCTGCTCCCGGCCGCGCCTCGACGCCTTCGGCGGCGGCGCGCATGTCATCGATCTCGGCGCTCGCAAATCCATCGGCTGGACCAGCACGCAAGAATGGCTGGCTGCCGCGCTGAACGGGGAGGACGTCGATGCCTGAGGTCATCTGCACCACCGTCTACCAGTTCCCCGAACTCTCGGACGCGGCCAAGGACAAGGCGCGCAGCTGGTATCGCGAGCTTGGGCCCCACGACGATTGGTGGGACGCGGTCTACGAGGATTTCGAGCGGATCTGCGAGATCCTCGGCGTCCGGCTCAAAACCACGCCTGTGCGGCTGATGGGCGGAGGGACGCGGGCCAAGCCCTGCATCTGGTTCTCCGGCTTCTGGAGCCAGGGGGACGGGGCTTGCTTCGAAAGCTACTGGTCCCACAGCAAGGGCGCGGCCGCGCGCATCCGGGACTATGCGCCCCAGGACGCGACGCTGCATGGCATCGCCGACCGCCTGCAGGCCATCCAGCGGCGCAACTTCTACCAACTCGCGGCCGAGGTCAGCCACCGGGGACGCTACTATCACGAGTATACCATGTCCGTTGACGTCACCCGCGATAGCCCGACCTGGCAGCCGCCCACCGAGGACGCAGAGGAGATCGTGACCGAGGCGCTGCGCGACCTTGCCCGCTGGCTCTACCGCCAGCTTCAGAGTGAATACGACCACCTGACCTCGGACGAGTCCGTTGAGGACGGCATCATCGCCAATGATTACACCTTCACCGCAGGGGGGCGGCGGTTCGGATGACACATGGGAGGGCTCAACCCATCTCTTGCAGAATATCCAGAATGTATGTACATTCTGCACAAATGGAGACCCCGATCATGCATGATCTTCCCGAGTTCAAGGCGGCCGACCTGACGCGGCACACAAGTGACCTGTTTGACGCGGCCATTCGGTCACCGATCGCGATCACCAAGCATCGCAAGCCGAAATTCGTGCTGATGAGCATGGATCAGTATCAGAGCCTCACGCGGGGGGCCACGCAACAGGCTCACATGATCGACGAGATGCCCGAGGATCTCAAGACGCTGATGATAGAAGGGCTCGAGCGAGACTTGACGCGGGCGGATGACTAAGCCTGCCGCTGGAGAGGTTTTCCGCTATCCGTTCCTTTGGAAACGCGAACAGATGGCGGGCGAGACTGAGGGCCGCAAGACGCGGCCTGTCTGTATCGCCGTCACTGTCGCCAAGTCCGATAGCGAGACCGTGGTGTTCATCCTGCCGATCACGACACAGCCTCCCTTGGCCTCGCGCAAGTTCATCGAGGTGCCCCAGATCGAGTCGCAGCGCGTGGGGTTAGAAACCCATTTCCGCAAATGGGTCATGCTGGACGAAATCAACACCGATATTATGGAGCGGTCCTATGTCTGGGAGGATCGCACGCCCATCGGCTCGTTCAGTTCCGTCTTCACATCCAAGATCCAGTCCAGCCTGATCGCGCTTGCCAGGTCGGGTGGGGCATCCGTTGTCGATCGGCTGAAGTAGTCTCGATCACCGCTGGGTCTGCCCAGAGTCACTTGTTCCCGTCGATCCATTTCGACATCAGCCCCTTGTCGCGGAAACACTCGTCCGGCACGGCACGGCGTTTGATCCGGGCGAGGCGTTCGGCGAAGGCCACCTGCTTTGATGTCGGACGGCTGTCCTGCGCGCCCGACTTCAGCTTGGCCTGCGCGTCGATCCAGGCGCTCAGGGACCGGCGGTCCTGCTGAACCTCCCAAGGCAGAAGCGTCTGGTTGCGCAGGGCCAGCGCGTGCGCATAGGCGATCTGCTTTGGCGTCGCGGGCAGGGCGTAAGTGGTATTTTCCATCGGGGATCTCCCTTCTTAGCTCGACATTCAATATAGAACATAACAGGAACAAAAGCAAGCCGCCTGCGGAAATCATGGGGTTTGAGAGGGAGAGGAGGGCCGGTGAAGGTCAGGCCTGAGGGTGCCCGAAAGAGGGTGTCCGGGGCTGATCCTGTTCCTCATTCCGGAGTTTCCTGATGACCCATCTCGCCCATTTTGCGACCGAGCGCGCACTTGCGTCTGTTGCCCCCATCCCGTCCCCCGATACGGCCGCCGCGATCTTGAGCGTGGCCGAGGCACTGCAGGCCGATCTGGCGCAAGGATTCCAAATCGACGCGCTGCGCCTGCGCGTTGAGATGGAGCGCGCCTTTGGCGGCTCCGATGCTGACGGCGCCTGGGATTGGAAGCTCGCCTATGAGGCGGGCGAGGTGGCGCTTGTCCTCTTCCTGCGGAAATTCGGCCGTGCGCTGCTCGTTCGGGCTGGCTCGCCCGCAGCACTCTTGACGATCCTCGCCAAGGTGGCTGGCCTCTTGCCCACGCATACCCGCCGCTCGGACGAGATGGAGCGGTTCCAGCAGTTCAGCACACCGCTGCCTATGGGCCTTGCGGCACTGGCGGCCGCGCAGATCACGCCCCAAGATCTCGTGCTGGAGCCATCGGCCGGAACAGGCCTTCTGGCGATCCTCGCCGAGATCGCGGGCGGCAGCCTCGCGCTGAACGAACTCGCCGAAACCCGCGCCGATCTTCTGCGTCGCCTGTTCCCGGGCCGTCCGGTCACCACCTTCGACGCCGCCCAGATCGACGATCATCTCGACGCGGGGCTGCGCCCGAGCGTCATCCTGATGAACCCGCCATTCTCGGCGGTGGCCAATGTCGACGCCCGCACCACCGAGGCGACAGCCCGGCATCTGCGCTCGGCGCTCGCGCGCCTGGCCCCCGGCGGACGGCTGGTCGCCATCACTGGTGCGGGCTTTGCGCCCGATGCCCTGGCCTGGGCCGAGCCCTTCACCCGCCTGACCGAATCCGCGCATCTGGTCTTTACGGGTGCGGTGTCCGGTGCCGCCTTCGCCAAGCACGGCACCAGCTTTGAAACCCGCCTCTCGGTCTTCGACAAATGCCGGGGCGGTGAGGCGGGTGGCATCACCGCCGATCTGGCGCGCCCGATATCGCCCGATGTCTCCGTTTTGCTTTCACAGATTTCAGCCAGTGTCCCCCCACGCCTCGCGCTGGACCCTGACATAGCGGCAGCAAATCGCACCACCTCCTCCTTCTCGGAAAATCCTGCCCGCGCCACGCGCACGGCCATCAGCACATCGCGCGCGACCCCTGCGGCCCAGCCCCAGCAGTCCAGTGCACGAATCGAGGCTGAAGATCTGGCCTATACGCAGCGCGATGCGACCGAGGATGCCAATACCGCGCGCCTATCTGACGCGATCTACGAGACCTTCCGGCTGCAGGCCATCGACATTCCCGGCGCGGCACCGCACCCGACGAAGCTGGTGCAGTCGGCGGCCATGGCATCTGTCACGCCTCCGAAACCCAGCTACCGCCCCAAGCTGCCCGCTGCCGTCAAGTGCTGTGGCCTGCTCTCTGACGCGCAGCTTGAAACGGTGATCTATGCGGGCGAAGCACATGGCGCGTATCTCGCGGGGTCTTGGACTGTCGATGAAACCGGCGACATGGTCTCGGCTGCGCCCGACGATGCCGCTGACGCCGTCCGTTTCCGCCGTGGCTTCTTCCTGGGCGATGGCACCGGGGCTGGCAAGGGCCGCCAATCCGCCGGTATTCTGCTCGACAACTGGGCGCAGGGACGGCGCAAGGCACTCTGGATTTCCAAAAGCGACAAGCTGCTGGAAGATGCGCAGCGCGACTGGTCTGCCTTGGGGCAAGAGCGGCTGCTCGTCACGCCGCTGGCGCGCTTTGCCCAAGGCAAGGACATTCCGCTGACCAAAGGCATTCTGTTCACCACCTATGCCACGCTGAGATCCGAGGAGCGGGGCGCAAAAAAGTCCCGCGTCGACCAGATCGTCGACTGGCTCGGGGCTGATTTCGACGGGGTGATCTTGTTTGACGAAAGCCATGCCATGGCCAACGCCGCCGGATCAAAGGGCGAGCGCGGCGATGTCACGGCCTCGCAGCAGGGCAGGGCGGGCCTGCGTCTGCAGCACAAGCTCCCCAATGCCCGCGTGGTCTACGTCTCCGCCACCGGCGCGACTTCGGTGCACAACCTCGCCTATGCGCAGCGCCTCGGGCTCTGGGGTGGCGAGGACTTTCCGTTTTCGACGCGGGCGGAATTTGTGCAAGCTATCGAAGCTGGCGGCGTTGCCGCGATGGAGGTCCTGGCCCGCGATCTGCGGTCGCTTGGCCTCTACACGGCGCGCTCGCTATCCTATGACGGCGTCGAATACGAGATGCTGGAACATGCGCTGACGCCGGAGCAGCGCGGGATCTATGATGCATATGCCGGGGCCTTCGCCATCATCCACAATAACCTTGCCGCTGCGATGGAGGCCGCCAACATCACGGGGGATGCCGGCACGCTGAACCGGCAGGCCAAGTCCGCCGCGCGCTCGGCCTTCGAGTCCGCCAAGCAGCGCTTCTTCGGCCATCTGCTGACCTCCATGAAAACCCCCACCCTGATCGCCGCTATCGACGCCGATCTGGCAGCAGGCCATGCAGCGGTGATCCAGATCGTCTCGACGGGAGAGGCGCTGATGGAACGCCGCCTGTCAGAGATCCCGACGGAGGAGTGGAACGACATCCGCGTCGACATCACACCGCGGGAATATGTCCTCGACTACCTTGCCCATTCCTTCCCGGTGCAGCTCTACGAGCCCTTCACCGACAGCGAGGGCAATCTGTCTTCCCGACCGGTCGTCCGCGATGGCCAGCCCGTCGAATGCCGCGAGGCGGTTCGCAGGCGGGATACGCTGATCGAGAAGCTGGCATCACTACCGCCCGTGCCGGGGGCGCTCGACCAGATCGTCCAGCGGTTCGGTACCGATCTCGTGGCCGAGGTCACGGGCCGCTCGCGCCGCATCGTGAGGAAGGGGGAGGGTCACTCGGCACGGCTCGTCGTCGAAAGCCGGGCCGGATCGGCAAACCTCGCGGAAACCGCAGCCTTCATGGACGACCAGAAGCGCATCCTGATCTTTTCCGACGCGGGCGGCACAGGGCGCAGCTACCACGCCGATCTTGGGGCCAAGAACCAGCGTCTGCGGGTCCACTACCTCCTTGAGCCCGGTTGGAAGGCCGATGCAGCCATCCAGGGCCTCGGCCGGACCAACCGCACCAATCAGGCGCAGCCGCCGCTGTTCCGTCCTGTCGCCACCGATGTGAAGGCAGAGAAGCGGTTCCTCTCCACCATCGCGCGCCGCCTCGACACGCTGGGGGCGATCACGCGCGGCCAGCGCCAGACCGGCGGGCAGGGGCTGTTCCGGCCCGAGGACAATCTCGAGAGCCCTTACGCGCGCGACGCGCTCCGCCAACTCTACCGCCGTATCTATCGCGGCGATGTGGCGGGCTGTTCGCTCGGGGCCTTCGAGGACGCTACCGGTCTCAGCCTGACCGATGACAACGGTCTGAAAGACGACTTGCCGCCGATCACGACCTTCCTCAATCGCCTGCTCGCGCTGACGATCGACATGCAGGCCGTGCTGTTCGCTGCCTTTGAAGAACTTCTCGATCAACGGATCGAGGGGGCCATCGCCGCCGGGGTCTACGACCTCGGGCTCGAGACGCTGCGCGCCGAAAGCTTTCGCGTCACGGATGCGCGGGTGATCTACACCCATCCCGGCTCCGGCGCGGAAACCCAGCTTCTGACCATCGCGGAAAAGCGCCGCAACACGCCGACCTCGCTCGCGGATGCGCTCGACTGGCTCGACGATCCCAAGGCTCGCCTTCTCGTCAACAGCCGATCGGGTCGGGCCGCCGTGCAGGTGCCCGCCACCAGCCTAATGCTGGACGACGGCACCATCGAACCCCGCCTGCGGCTGATCCGCCCGACTGACGCCAGCACCGTGCCTATGAAGATCATGGAAGACACACATTGGCTCAAGGCAGATCGCGCGGACTTTACCGCCGCGTGGTCCGCGGAACTGGCCGAGGTGCCGGAGTTCTCGGAAACCACGCTGCATATCGTGGCGGGGCTCTTGCTGCCGATCTGGAAGCAACTGCCGCAGGATGAGACCCGCGTCTACCGACTGCAAACCGACGATGGCCAGCGCATCATCGGTCGCCGCGTCTCGCCGTCTTGGGTCGCGACCACGCTGGCGGATGATGCGCCGAAACTGACAGCCGCACAGGTCCATGCCCTCGTTCTGGAGGGCAAGACCGTGGTGCGTTTGACCGAAGGGATGGAGTTGCACCGCTCGCGCGTCATGGGCGTCAACCGGATCGAGCTGTCGGGCTTTTTGGGTGCCGCCAAGGACCGGCTGAAGGCAGATGGGTTCTTCTCGGAGATCATCGCCTGGAAGCTGCGGCTCTTCTGCCCAGCAGACTCCAGCGGCATCGCAGTGCTTGATCGTCTGCTTGCACGTTGTCCCGTGACAGGACTACATGCGCGTGGAGGGTGCTGAGCCATGTATTCCGAGACTGAAGATGTGATCCGCGCTCTGGCGGAGAACGCAGAGAGCGTGTGTCGCGCCTACCTTCCCGCCGGACGGCGGGAAGGGTCCTACTGGATCGTGGGCGATCTGCAGAACAACCCCGGCCGCTCGCTCTTCGTGCGGCTGACCGGACCCACATCAGGACCGGGCGCGCGCGGAAAGTGGCAGGATGCGGCGGTGGGACTGCATGGTGATCTTCTCGACATCATCCGCGAGCGAACCGGGATCTCGCGCTTTCCCGATCTCTTGGCCGAGGCCCGGGCGCATCTTGGCCGTCCCCAGCCGGTCCTCCCGAATACGCCAGTGCCGAAGAAGGCCAAAGCCCCCGGTGGCACGCCAGCGGCGGCGGCGCGATTGTTTGCAGCCTCGGTGCCGGTCGCAGGCACGCTTGCCGACACCTACCTCCGCTCCCGAGGCATCACCCAAGGCGGCACGATGAGCGCGCTGCGCTTCCACCCGAAGTGCTGGCATCGAGATGAGGGCCAGACCCGGAGCATCCCCAGACCGGCGTTGATCGCCGCGGTCACCGATGGGGCAGGGGCTTTGCAGGGTGTGCATCGCACCTGGCTGGCTCTTGACGGTCAGGGGAAAGCGGATGTCGAGACGCAGCGGCGTGCCATGGGTCACCTCCTTGGCAATGCTGTCAGGTTGACCCCGCATGACGACATCCTCGTGGTCGGCGAAGGCATCGAGACCATGCTGTCCCTGTCCGAGGCGGCCTCCGGCCTTCCCGTCTGGGCGGCTCTCTCGTCGGGTCACCTCGGGGCGGTCCTGCTGCCGGAGGGGCTGCAGCGCCTTTACATCGCCATAGACCGCGATCCGGCCGGGCAACGCGCGGCAGAGAGGTTGAGCGCCAGAGCAACCGAGGTCGGAATTGCCGTTCGGGTGTTGGAGCCGCGTCTCGGGGATTTCAACGATGATCTCCGGGCGCACGGCGCGGACGCGCTGCACGAGCATCTGGCCATTCAGATCGGGCCCGAGGATCGGCAGCGCCTGTTCGGCTGAGCTGCATCGCGCAAGGGGCGGTTCGGGAGTGCGGGGCAGGGTCCCTGCAGTCCTGTCGCGGCTAGGGATCATCACCTCTGCCTCTTCCCGGGTAAATCTCATCCACCCGACACCCTCACGGCCTTCAAGAGATGGGCGTGCTGCCGTCAAAGGGTCCGCCCCCTCAAGGGCGGCAGGCAGGCTATTTCCGCCGCGGGGGACGAGCCCCCGCTTTGCATCGCGAAACAAATAGCCTGTCTGCCGCCCTCCTCCACTGCGTTTCGGCCCCGAAGAGGGGGTGAAGGGGCGTCCGCCATGACGGCTCAGAGCTGCCCATGAAGGCCGCGCGGGTTGTCGCGCGGACGAGACAGGCCCGGAGGCAAGAACCGATGACGATCCACACCCACGACGACGCGTATGAACCCGCCCACACCGCATCCCAGACCGCCCATGCGCTCGACGAGCTGCAGCTCTATGGCTACCGTCCCTTTGACGAGCCCGATCCGCGTCCGATGCCCGATGGGCAGCGCCTAGCGGTCGCCGTCGCCGACATCTTCGATGCCCTGGTTGCGACCCTGGAAGACACCCGCATGGAACCCGACCTCGAAGAGGTGCTCTGGGGCCAGGTCAACCTCTTCCACCGCGCCACGGCCCGGATCGAGCGGTCGCTTGACGAGAACGAGCAGGCGCAGCGCCGCCTCCAGCGCGAGCAGGACGGCTCCGAGGTGAAATCCACCGAACTCGAGCGCCTGACGGCCGAAGGCCTGACGCTGATCGAACGGCGCAACTGCATGGACATGATGCGCGATCACGCCGCCACCGAGTTTGTCCATCACACGGGATCGACCTGGCGCCCCCGCACCGGCTCGATGGTGAACCTCCAGCACATGACCGCGGCGCTCATTGACAGCCGCGACTTCCTGGCCGCCAAGCGCCGCGCGGAAACCGAGGTGATGCTCCCCGCAGGCCCCAAGGTTGCCCTCACCGGTGGAACCGACTTCAACGATCATCGCCTGATCTGGGGCAAGCTCGATCAGGTCCGGACCAAGTATCCCGACATGGTCCTTCTGCATGGGGGAAGCCCGAAGGGCGCAGAACTCATCGCCGCCAAATGGGCCGAGGCCCGCGGCGTGACGCAGGTGGCCTTCAAGCCCGACTGGAGCAAGCACGCCAAGGCCGCGCCCTTCAAGCGCAACGACGCGATGCTGGAGGTGCTGCCCGTGGGCGTCCTCGTCTTCCCGGGCACCGGCATCCAGGAGAACCTCGCCGACAAGGCCAAGAAGCTCGGCATCCCGGTCATGAAGTTCGAGAAGGGGGCGTGAGCCCCCTTTTTCCCCTCGCGGGGAAATCGAGGTGGAAGCGCACACTTCCACCTGATATTGTGTAGAAAACCTCAGTCGATCACTACATGTACCACAGCCCGATCCAGCTCGATGTCTTCCCGACCGACGTGCAGATGCGCCGGATCGATCCGGCGCGCAACATGCGTCGCTTCTACCGGCTGAGCATTCAGCCCGATCTCTTCGGCGGGGCGAGCCTCGTACGTGAATGGGGCCGCATCGGCGCGCGCGGGCAGATGATGATCGAGCAGCATCCGGATGAAGGGCGCGCCGTCACCGCGCTGATGAAGCTTGCCGCGGCGAAGAAGCGGCGGGGCTACGTCGGCTGATCTACGTCATCCGGACAAAACACCCGGCATCGGCATCGATTCAAAGTGCCTGTCATTGCAATGGTTCTGCGTGATTTACGTTGAAAAACTGCGATCTAGTCTCTACGGTCACCGCAAGCCCAGTAATTGGGTGCGCATAGTTTCAATGCGTTCAGTGGTCTTGGGGAGGAAGTCGTGTCCAACGACAAGTCGGATTTACGCTGGGGAGTTGAGCAACGTCTCGAGTTCATAGAGTTCCGCCTGTTCTGGGACGGGCATGTTAACCGCAGCGATCTGATGGCTCAGTTCGGGGTATCCGTGAACCAGGCTTCCATGGATCTGAACCGCTATATCGGCTTTGCACCGGACAATATGGTCTATGACAAGAGCGCTCGAACCTATGTCCGTGGTCCTGGGTTCACCCCCCAGTTCCTTGAACCGGACGCGAGCCGCTATTTGGCTCAGTTGAGATCAGTTGCCGATGGCATCCTCGACCGAGAGGATTCGTGGATTGCCGATCTACCGGCCTACGCGGCTTCCCCGACACCCGTGCGCGGGGTCGATCCTGTGACACTCCGTTTCGTCATAGGCGCAATTCGAAGTGCGGAGGCAATCGAGGTCAAGTATCAGTCACTTTCCAATCCAGAGGCGCGCTGGCGCTGGATTGCTCCACATGCGATCGCGTTTGACGGGTTTCGCTGGCACACACGGGCATATTGCCAGATTGGCGAATGCTTCAAAGATTTTCTGCTTTCGCGAATTATTGAAATACGTGAGTCGCGAGAGAGCCTTGTGTCACCAGACGATGACAGTGATTGGAATGCTGAAGTCGTATTAGAAGTCGGTCCACACCCGGCGCTCTCGGAAACGCAGGCCAAGGTGATCTCCCTTGACTACGGTATGCGAGGCGGCAAGGCGAAGATTAAGGTCCGACGAGCGCTACTCTATTATGCTTTGAGACGGCTAGGGCTTGATACAGATCCAGCAGCGCGCCGACCGCAAGATCAGCAGATCGTCCTGCTGAACTCTTCTGAGTTTGGGCTTTCTTTCCCAAGTGCATCTGGGTCAGCGGTTGGAGGTATGGGCGCATGATCCAATCACTTGATCGCTTTGTTGAGGATCTTGCCGTGGTCAACAGCAAGCTGCTGTTACTGATTGGCCCGCCAAACTCTGGAAAGAGCGATTTACTCGCTCAGCTGGCCAGACGCAGGCAGCTTCAAATCCTCAACGTTGGTGCTTTACTGAGCCGTGAGCTGCTCACCATTCCGGGTCCGAGAAGACATCTGCAGGCAGCCGATCTGTTGAAGGAATTGGCCGATGATTTCACGTCCAACGGCCTCCTGCTCTTGGACAACCTCGAGCTGCTATTTGACAAGAGCTTGCGGCTTAGCCCACTTGATTTGCTTAGGCGGCACGCTCAGGCGCGACGCGTCATAGCTGCTTGGCCCGGCTCTTTAGCGGAAAACAGATTGTCCTATGCGACGACAGGACACCCAGAACATCAAGACTACGGCTGTGATGGCTTGGTCCCGTTCAGAGTTAATTGAAAGGAAGACAATGCGTTACGGCGATCTCATCCAATTTGAACCCATTGAGTCAGTTATTCAGCTGCTAGACGCTAATCGTCCTGATGAAGCCAGAAAGCTGGTATCGACTTATGTCATCTCCGATGACATGGCCGACCGGATTTCAAAGCTCATGATACCTCAAATCTCGTTTGACGAGGCCGTTGATCACAAGGGAGTACTTGTGGTTGGCAACTACGGGACTGGTAAGTCCCATTTGATGTCCGTGCTGTCACTCGTCGCCGAAGATGCCTCGTATGTGCCAATGATCCAACATCCGCAAGTCGCGGAAGCTGCCAAGGCGATCGCCGGCCGTTTCAAGGTGCATCGGATCGAGATTTCCAGTCAAATGTCCCTGCGGGACATCATAACGCAACAGCTTGAGGTTTTCCTTGAAAACCAGGGCGTGGCATACTCTTTCCCGCCGGCTGACAAAGTCATCAACAACAAAGCCGCGTTTGAAGAGATGATGTCGGCATTCGCGGAGGTTCACCCCGACCAAGGTGTGCTTTTGGTCGTGGATGAATTTCTTGAATACCTGCGATCGCGCAAAGACCACGATTTGGTTCTGGATCTTTCGTTCCTGAGAGAGATCGGTGAGGTGACCAAGCACCTTCGGTTCCGCTTTGTGGCGGGTGTTCAAGAGGCAATTTTTGACAGCAGTCGCTTCCAGCATGTGGCAGACAGCCTGCGTCGCGTGAAAGACCGGTTCACGCAGGTTCTGTTGGCCCGCCAAGATGTAAGCTTTGTTGTCGCCGAGCGGCTTTTGAAAAAGTCTGCAGATCAGCAGGACAAGATTCGCGCCTATCTTGGACCGTTTTCTAAATTCTATGGATCAATGAACGAGCGCATGGACGAATATGTGCGATTGTTCCCTGTGCACCCGGATTACATCGGGACGTTCGAACGGTTGGTCTTTACAGAAAAGCGGGGTGCGTTGGTCACGTTGCGCGATCAGATCCAGGCAATCCTGAAAGATGAAGTTCCCTCGGACCGTCCTGGACTTATAGGTTTTGACAAGTTCTGGGAGACGGTCGCAACGAATTCCGTTCTTCGCTCTGATCCAAACATCGGGCCGGTGCTTAAAGTATCCGAAGTACTGTCAGAACGCGTTTCCAAGGCTTTCAGTCGCCCAGCCTATAAGCCAATGGCTTTACGCATTATTGATGGTCTTTCCGTCCATCGATTGACTACTGGCGGTGATATCTATGTGCCAGTTGGTCCAACGGCCGAGGAACTGCGCGATACGCTGTGTCTTTTCCAGCCTGGCATTGAAGATATGGGTGGGGATCCATCTGATGATCTGCTGACAGCGGTGCAAACTACGCTGCGAGAAACTCTAAAAACCGTAAATGGTCAGTTCATATCGAAGGCACCGGACACGGAGCAATATTATCTCGATCTGAAGAAGGACGTGGACTACGACGCCCAAATCGAGAAGCGCGCAGAAGCATTGTCCGAGGATGCTCTCGATCGAGCCTACTATGGGGCCATTCGCCAACTCATGGAGCGCACGGACGAATCCAGCTACGTGACGGGACATCAGATTTGGCAATATCAGATTGAGTGGCAGGAACGCCGCGTTGAACGGATCGGCTATCTGTTCTTTGGTGCTCCTAACGACAGACCCACTGCGCAGCCGGAAAGGGACTTCTATCTATATTTCATTCAACCATTTGATCCACCGCGTTTTCGCGACGAACAGAAGGCTGATGAGGTGTTCTTTCGCCTGAAGGCGCCGGATGACACGATCAAGCGATTGCTCGGCTTCTACGCGGCGGCGCAGGAGCTTGCGTCGACCGCAAGTGGTGGTGCGAAGGGGGTCTACCTTGACCGCGTTCGGGACACGCTGCGCGAGATGGGCAAGTGGTTGCAGGATAAACAGCTTGAGGCTTTCGAGGTCACGTTTCAGGGGAAATCCAAAACACTGCGAGACTGGACCAAGGGCATTTCCCTTCGGGACAAAGCTCGCTTGGGGCCTGATGAGCGCATCAACTTCCGCGATGTTGTCAACGTAATCGCAGGGATCGCGTTGAGCAGCCGTTTTTCTGATGTTTCTCCGGAGTACCCAACGTTCTCTGCGCTAGTCACGGGATCCAACAGAAAGCAACTGATCGGAAACGCTCTTCGTGCCCTGAGCGGTAGCAACCGCACAAAGGATGCTGTGATCGTTCTCGATGGCCTCGAAATGCTGGACGGGGATCGTATTGATCCTGTCCAATCGCGGTATGCACAAGAAGTTCTAGCCCGACTAAAGGCCAAGGGACACGGACAGGTGCTCAACCGCAGCGAGTTGCTGGTTGGCAATATGGAGGACGAGTATTTCAGCCCTGATAAATACCGGCTCGAAACCGACCTGTTGGTCGCTGTGCTTGGATCTCTGGTCTATTCGGGTGATATCGTCTTGGCGATTGCCGGCGACAAGATCGATTCAGGCAAGATCAGTTTGCTTGCTGATCGTCCGCTTGAGGAGCTGAAACAGTTCAAACACGTTGAAGCCCCGAAGGAAATCAACGTCGCTGTGTTGCGGTCCCTGTTTGAGATGCTGGAACTGCCACCAGGGCTTGCGCAGCAGGCCACCCAAGGCTCGGACGAGCCGGTCAAGGCGCTTCAGGAGGAGGTCAGTAAGCTCACGAAACGGGTGCTTGCCGCCTCCACCGACATGGCGAACCGGCTGAGCTTCTGGGGTCAGCCGCTGCTACGTGACGAAGAGATCCGCGATTGGCGATCAAAGCTCGATGAGCTCAAGGCATTCTCGGAAAGCCTATCGCCCTACAACACTGTCGGAAAGCTCAAGAACCTACGCATTGGGTCTGCTGACATCGCAGCCCAGACGAAGAACCTCGAGATTCTGAACTCCGTCGAGGGGCTCAACGGCCTGATTGGCGAACTTGGGAACACCGCAAGCTATCTTGGCCAAGCCGAGATGGTGCTGCCGTCCGACCATGCATGGGTGAAGCAGGCCCAGGATACGCGCAAACAGGTCCTTGAGGCCCTGTCCACGAGCCGAACCAGTCAGAATGGCTCAGACCACCGGCAGACCCTTAGCAAGCTTAAAAAGGACTACGTGACGGCCTACGTCAGCCTGCACAGCAAGGCGCGTCTCGGGGTGTCCGAGGACAAGACGAAGACCTCGCTGCGTAAGGATTCCCGCCTCGTTGCCATGCGGGCATTGGCGAATATCTCGCTGATGCCGACAAGCCAGCTCACCACGTTCGAAGAAAAGCTCGACAAGCTGAAAAGCTGCGCCTCGTTGATCGACTCTGAACTGGCGGCCAGCCCGGTTTGCCCGCACTGCAATTTTCGCCCGGCGAATGAACAAGGTGACATGCTGCCCGCGGCCAATGTGCTCAAGCAGCTGGATGACGAACTCGATCAGCTGCTGGACGGTTGGGTGCAAACGCTTCTCGACAACCTCGAGGATCCGATCATCCAGTCGAACTTTGAGCTGCTGAAGGAAGGGTCCCGCAAGATCGTCACCGGCTTTGTCGATACCAAGTCGCTGCCCGATCCTGTAACGCCCGAGTTCATCAACGCGGTGCAAGAGGCCCTGTCGGGGCTCGACAAGGTGGTCGTCTCTGGCGGCGATATCCGCCAGGCCCTGCTCCAGGGCGGCTCGCCTGCGACGCCCGAGGATCTGCGCAAGCGGTTCGAGGCGTTCCTGACCGACCGCTGCAAGGGCAAAGACACCACAAAGCTGCGCTTTGTGGTCGAATGATCAACCGCCAACCCATTTTGAACTGAGACAAACACATGACAGAGCAGATGAAGATGGATGGTGGCAAGAGCGGCGGACCGGTCGAGTGCCTTGGCATGACCTTTCCAAGTGACGATGCGCGGCGAGAGCATTTTCAGAAGCTGCTCGCGGAAAAGCTCCAAGATCCCGCATTCCGCGCTCAGGAGGGATTTCCGAAGGGAACCGATGACGCGATCCTCGCTATGTCAGATCCACCCTATTACACGGCATGTCCAAATCCTTGGCTGGCCGATTTTGTCGAGCACTACGGCAAGCAGTATGATCCCGCCTTTGAATACGCCCGTGAACCGATGGCAATCGACGTTTCCGTGGGAAAAACCGATGCGATCTACAAGGCCCATGGCTACCATACGAAAGTGCCCCACCTTGCTATCGTTCCGTCTATTCTGCATTTTACCGAACCGGGCGACATCGTTCTAGATGGTTTTGCGGGGTCAGGCATGACTGGCGTTGCTGCACAGTGGTGCGGAACCGCGCCTTCTGCCTATCGCCACAAACTGGAGATGGAGTGGAAGAAGGCTGGAACGCCCGCACCGAAATGGGGTGCGCGACGTGCAGTGCTGAATGATCTGTCACCCGCTGCGACGTTCATCGGTGCCAACTATAACTTGCCATTCGATGTTGACGCCTTCGCCAAGGAAGGAAAGCAACTACTTCGCGATGTCGAGCGTGACATTGGTTGGATGTATGAGACGCTCCATTCAGACGGAAAAACAAAGGGCAGGATCGAGTTTACCGTTTGGAGCGAAATCTTCACCTGTCCGGAATGTGCGGGAGAGGTCAATTTTATCGATGAAGCCCTAGATGACGACAACAGAACGCGCGACTCCTTTCCCTGTCCTCATTGTGGTGCGGCTCTCAACAAGGACAAGCTTGAGCGGGTTATGGAAACACGCATCGACCCAGCAACAAATACACCTTGGCAAAAAGTTAAGTTCAAACCGTCATTTATCGCGTATTCGGTTGGAAAGAAGAAATATCAAAAGAAACTGGACCAAGGGGACCTCGAAACTCTCGCTAAAATCGAGAACCTTCCGTTGCCGCCGGAAATGCCTACTGTTCGATTTCCAATTGAACAAATGTATCACGGTTCACGAATAGCCCCAAAGGGATTCTCGAATGTCCATCACTTCTTTTTGCCACGGGCTGCCCAAGCAATGGGGCTGCTTTGGCAAAAAGCGCAAAGCTGCACCGACAACCGAACACGAGACATTCTCCTTTTCATGGTTGAGCAGTCCATCTGGGGCTTTTCTGTCCTGAACCGCTACAGCCCGACTCACTTCTCTCAGGTAAACCGTGCCCTTAATGGCGTCTACTATGTGGCGTCCCAACACTCCGAGTGCAGCCCTTGGTACAACCTGACCGGCAAACTTGACCGACTTGAGAAAGCATTTCGGGGATATCGAACTGGCGGGAAAGCTGCGGCCATTTCAACGGGAACGGCAGCAAGTATGCCTCTTGGCGATAACAGCATCGACTACGTATTCACTGATCCGCCTTTTGGAGCGAACATCTTTTACGCAGATCTCAACTTTTTGGTTGAATCTTGGCACGGCGTAACGACTGATGCCAAGCCAGAAGCGATAATGGACAACTTTAAAGGCAAAGCGCTTCCAGAATACCAGCACCTCATGCAGCGTTGCTTTGCGGAATATTACCGTGTTCTGAAGCCAGGTCGTTGGATGACAGTGGTTTTCTCGAACAGCAAGGCGTCTGTCTGGAATGCGATCCAAGTTGCACTTCAACAAGCGGGTTTCGTCGTGGCCGAGGTAACCGCTTTGGACAAGCTCCAAGGCAGCTATCGTCAGGTCACCTCGACGACGGCCGTCAAACAAGATCTGGTGATCTCCGCCTACAAACCCAACGGTGGGCTTGAGCAGCGTTTGGCAGAACGGGGCGCAGCGCCAGATTCTGCATGGGACTTTGTACAGACACATTTGCGTCAACTCTCTATCTCGAAGTCGAAAAACGGGGTGTTGGAATTTGTGGTTGAGCGGGATCCTCGACGGATTTATGACCGTATGGTTGCATGGTTTGTCCGCCATGATTTCCCGGTGCCGCTCTCTACAGAAGAGTTCCTTGATGGCTTGCGGAACCGCTTTCCAGAACGTGATGGGATGGTTTTCCTTTCCGAACAGGTCGCTGAGTATGACCGGAAACGCGCCCAAGCCGCCCAAGCACCGCAGATGGAGCTTTTTGTCTCTGATGAACGCTCGGCCATCGACTGGCTGACGGATTTCCTGCGTAAACGTCCCTCCACCTATCAAGAAGTGCATCCGGACTTTACGACCCAGGTCGGAGCCGGTTGGAAAAAGCATGAAGAAAGGCCCGAGCTTGCGGCTCTGCTGGATGAAAACTTCCTGCGCTTCGATGGGTCCGGCGACGTGCCGAGCCAGATCCACAGCTATCTGTCGACCAATTTCAAGGATCTTCGTGGACTGGAAAAGGAAGACCCGCGCCTGAAGGCAAAGGCGAAGGATCGCTGGTTCGTGCCTGACCCGAACAAGGCGAAGGATCTCGAGCAGAAGCGCGAACGCTCGCTGCTGAAAGAGTTCGAGGCGTACAAAACCGCGACCAAGCGCCAGCTGAAGGAGTCTCGTCTCGAGGTGCTGCGCGCCGGTTTCAGGACCGCCTGGGCAACCAAGGACTACAAGACGATCATCGGTATCGCCGAAAAGCTGCCTGACGAGACGCTGCAAGAGGATGAAAAGCTCTTGCTCTGGTACGACCAGGCGCTGACCCGCACGGAGGCTGATGCGTGACGCATGCCGCCCAAGACTATGGCATTGGCACGTGGTGCTGGCATGAACGACATGCCGCACCCTGCCGTGTTGTGGACCGAGAGGAAATGTGGGGCGCGACCTCATACCGGGTTTGGCTGCCGGGCAAGGATGCCGTCGTCCGCGCCAGGTCGCGCGACCTAGGGCCGCTCGAAGCCGTCCGACCATCAGTCGATCAGATCTTGCATACCGCCGCTGCGGCAAAGCTTCTGGATGCCCTCGAAGACAACCTTCTTCTGGCGCCGATCCAGTCGAGCGTCGTTCCCCTGCCGCACCAGCTCTACGCCTTGAACCGCGCCATGAGCCGGGATCGAATTCGCTATCTGCTTGCGGATGAGGTGGGGCTCGGCAAGACCATCGAAGCTGGGCTGATCCTGCGCGAGCTCAAGCTGCGGGGCATGGCCAAGCGGATCCTTGTCGTCGCGCCCAAAGGTCTCGTGCGGCAATGGCAGGCAGAGATGCGCCTGCATTTTGGCGAGAACTTTCAGTTCATCGAGCCGTCAGAGCTTTCTGCATACCGGCAGTTTCGCGATGACGAGGAGAACCTCTGGCGGCTGCACGACCAGGCGATCTGTTCGCTGGATTCTGTAAAGCCGCTCGAAGGTCGGCGCGGCTGGAGTGCAGAGCAACTCAGCACCTATAACCGTGAACGTTTTGAAGATTTGGTCTCCGCATCCTGGGATCTCGTCATCATTGACGAGGCTCACCGTATGGGCGGCAGCACTGATCAAGTCGCTCGGTACAAGCTCGGCGCAGCGCTTGCGGAAGCTGCCCCATACCTGTTGCTTCTATCCGCAACGCCACATCAAGGAAAAACGGACCAGTTTCACCGGCTGATGCAGCTGCTCGATCGTGACGCATTTCCGAATGAAAACAGCATATCCAGTGATCGTGTCCGTCCTTTTGTCGTCAGGACCGAAAAACGATTGGCAATTGATGCCGAAGGTAAACCGTTGTTCAAGCCGCGCGTGACACGTACACAAGCGGTCGCCTGGCTGGATCGCCACAGCGCGCAGCAGGGCTTGTACGAAGCAGTCACTGAATATGTTCGCCACGGCTACAATCAGGCCATGGCATCCAAGCAACGCCACATCGGTTTCTTAATGATCCTGATGCAGCGGTTGGTGACATCCAGCACTGCGGCTATTCGAGCGACTTTGGAAAAGCGGCTTCTTGCTCTGGATGACGATCATCGTCAGTTGCAGCTTTTTTCTACGGAAGGTGTTGGAGACTGGCATGAGCTGACGGGTGATGACCAGATCGACGTTGCCGTGGCATTTGAAGCCCTGGGCGATGAACGAAAAGATGTCGAAGCGCTTCTCTTTCTTGCGCGCGAAACTGAGGCACAAGGGACTGACGCCAAGGCCGAGGCGCTCCTGGAGCAGATCTACAAGATTCAACAAGAAGAAAACGATCCAGAGCTGAAGGTTCTGGTGTTCACCGAGTTTGTTCCAACGCAAGCTATGCTCGCGGATTTTCTTGAGAGCAGGGGCTTCTCGGTTGCTACGCTTAACGGGAGTATGGATCTCGAAGCGCGAGGCCGCGCTCAGCGAGCTTTTTCCAGTGATGTGCGTATTTTAGTCTCGACGGATGCCGGCGGCGAGGGCCTTAACCTTCAATTTTGCCACATCATCGTCAACTTCGATATGCCGTGGAATCCTATGCGTGTTGAGCAGCGGATTGGTCGAGTGGATCGCATTGGGCAGCCCCATATTGTGCGGGCAATCAATTTTGTGCTCGAAGACACCGTCGAGCATCGTGTCCGAGAGGTACTCGAAACAAAGCTCGCAGTGATCGCGGAAGAATTCGGCGTCGATAAAGTTGCTGATGTGATGGATTCGGTAGAAGCAGAACCTTTGTTCGACGAGTTGTTCGTTCAGGGACTTCAAGACCCCGCGTCGATCGAAACGGAATGCGATGCGGTTCTGGCCCAGCTTCGATCCACGCTGGTCGACAGTCGAAAGAGCAGCGATCTTCTATCAGATGGACATGATCTGGATGCTGATGGCGCGCGAAAGTGGCGGGATCACCCGGCGCAGTTTTGGCTGGAGCGTGCAATTACGACCGGACTGCCAGCGCGTGGAGGAGAAGCTGCGCGAGATGGCGACACGTGGCGGATACGATGGGCTGATGGCAGCGAGTCACCCGCGGTTTGCTTCGATGCGCGAACGGCCGGTGCCCGACCTGATGTAGAATGGGTCACGCTTGAAGATCCTCGGGCACAGGCCCTGATTTCCGACCTACCAAGATGCGTTTCCGGCCAACCGGTCCCTGCCGTCCGCATAACCGGACTACCTGATAGTGTAAAAGGCGTTTGGTCACTTTGGGAAATCAGCCTTGCGGCTGATGATTTCAGCCGCCGTCGCTTCTTGTCGGTATTCGTCAATGATGAGGGGCGCGCCTTCCAACCTACGGCAAAGCGTATTTGGGATGTCCTCTTGACTGAACAGGTCGAGCAGTTCGAACCCCATACTTCACAAGACCCAGATGACTTGTTCGACCGTTCAAAAACTGCTGCGGTTTCTCAAGGCGAGCGGATGTTTTCTGATCTGGTCACAGAGCACATGACGCGGATTGACGAGGAGCGTGCACGGGCGCTGTACGCCTTCGAGGCTCGCCACCAGGCGATTGGGAGGGTCGGCCTTCAAACGGTTCGAGATTTTCGTAGAAAACGCCTCCAGAACGAGCATGCTGCACGAATGGCGAAATTAGGTGCGGCAGCATCCTATTCCCCAGATCTTAATGCACTTCTCGTTCTGCGTATTGGCGAACCGCTGGATGATGGAAAATGAGTGAGTGGGCCGACCGCATCCTACGAGAATTCACTGCGGATCTTTCCCGTTTCTGGATCGCTTTGGATCCGGATGGCCTTCTCTTGGAAGAGCGAGTTCTGCATGGTCTTCGTGAACGTGGATTTGAGGTTCTCCCCTTCGAAGATTCAGTATCGTTCAGAGCCGATTACGAAGAGCGTTTCCGTGCGGCATGGGATGCTGGTGAAGATGGTTCTGCCAAGGCGCTTGTCTTGCAGCTAAGGGGGACGGATCTCAATTCACTCCCGTGGGACTACATCAGATCGGCGCGCCAAGTCAGTCTGGGTTTGGCTGATCTATTTCCCAAGCTGAACTACGGCGTCGTCCATAGGATTGAAGCTGAACATCATGAAGCGCTTTTCCAATCATATCAGAAGCATACGACACAACCCCTTGGAGAAGGGGCAACCAAGGATTTTATACTGACGCATATCTTTAGGCTCAGCCCCTATTTGCTAAGCAGGCCAGAAGATTTCTGGCGGGAAGTTTTGCGTCTTCACTATCGCGGAACCGGGCTCCCGGAACATCTCGCAAAGCACGTTGCGGCGGTCCTGAGAGAATCCTCCCTTGGAACATTGCCAATCGCAGAACTGCTGACATCCAAGGCATTTATGGTTCGGGCATTACAAGATGCGTGGTCTCGCTTCGTTGTCCGGTATGGTGTTGAGACCTACGGCAGGGACGGAGACTGGACGGCAGACGAAAATAACGCGCTTATTGTGCCATTCGATCATCCTGATGTGCGCGTCATTATTGACACGATGTTTCTGGAGGGCGTCCTTCAGCCCATAGCTGTACATGTACGACCTGCAGACTTACCGGATTGGATACGGGTAGGATTGATCGACGATCCGCAGGCACTTTCCCGACTGGTGTCAGAAGGTGCGACTAGGATCGCAGCCGACATGCCATTGATCGATGCGCCTTATCGCGACTGGGTGGAAGCGGCCCGTCGCCTGGCGGAACTTATATATCGCTTCAATGAACTCAAAGCCGCAGATGCTGCTGGCCTACAGGAGCAGGTTCGGACGTTGCAACTGAACGCCGATGCGCGGCTAAAGGAGTGGGTGTTTCGGCACTTCACAGACTTGCCTTCATTGCCCGTCGCGAAAGCGCCTGTGATGGTGCACCATGTGCCAAGATATTTAGCTATGCGCCGTAGCTCTGGTGAAGATCGAATTGCTCTCGTAGTGTTTGATGGCTTGGCACTGGATCAGTGGGTCCAAATCCGTGAGGATCTGTCTGCGAGAGTTTCTGAATTTTCTGTAGATGAAGGTGCGTGTTTCGCGTGGCTGCCGACACTGACTTCCATCTCTCGCCAAGCGCTTTTTTCTGGTCTAAAGCCTCGCGAATTCCAGAGTTCGATGGGCACGACAGCGCAAGAACCATCACTCTGGTCTAAGTTTTGGCAAGAGAATGGACTGAGGAAGCCCGAAGTCACCTATCAAAAAGGGCTTAAACGATCCGAACAACTGGCGGCATTAGAGGAAACTCTGTCAAGGCCTACGACAAAAGTGGCTGGCATCGTTGTCGACATGATCGATGAAATCGTGCATGGCGCAATGCTGGGTAAACGTGGGATCGCTGGACAAATTCGCGATTGGTGCGAAACTGGCTTCATTGAAAAACTATTCACCATGCTTAGCCAGCATGGGTACCATATTTACCTGACAGCAGACCACGGCAACGTTGATGCGGAAGGTATTGGGCGGCTCAGTCAAGGCGTTGTATCCGAATTGAAGGGTGAGCGAGTTCGGGCTTATCGCAGCGAGGATCTTGCTTCATCTGTTCCGCCGGAAATTGACGCCTTCCAGTTCGGAAAAACAGGACTGCCATCAGATTTCTTGCCGCTGTATGCGGAAGGACGGGGTGCTTTTGTCCCCGCAGGCCATCAAATTGTCGCTCACGGTGGGATGTCTGTAGAAGAGCTGATTGTCCCATTCGTAAAGATCCGAATGAAGAAAGAAGAGAATGCAACCTAAAGCGCCCCAGATCGGCTTTGATCGTTTCATCCGCCTTGATTGGGCCGCGGCCGCTTTGCGGGTACGGTCGGGTGCTGCGGACATTGGCGAGCTCGATCAGATCCTCACGGAAGCTCATGCTGGGCCAGAAGCGAAGAAGAAGACACGGACTGTCCTGAACCGTCTCTGGCTTGAACCGCGCGAGGAGGTCGTCGGTTTGGCGGATAGAGGGGTCGACATCTTTGCCAAGGTTTCGAATGCACAAGTCGAAGTGCTGACCTGGGGGATGGCCATCGCAGTGTATCCCTTCTTTGCAAAGGTTGCCGAAATCGTCGGTCGACTGACGGCCATTCAAGGCGATTGCACCACTGCTGAAGTACACAGGCGGATGGCGGAGATATACGGCGAGCGAGAAGGCACTCGCCGCATGACCAACATGGTCCTACAGTCGCAGGTCGACTGGTCCGTGCTTAGCAAAAGTGAGAATGGCAAAACGCTGACGCGGAAGCCCTCGATGGCGGTCCAAAGCCCGGAGACGGTGCAGTGGCTTTCCGCGGCACTGCTTATGCATGTTGGACGCCCTTTGGGTCTTGATGGACTTGCAGGTCAGCCGACGATGTTCCCGTTCTCGCTTGGTGACAATCTTGGCTATTTGCTTTCGTCGTCTGATGTTCTGGAAGTGAGAGCAGACAGTGCAGGAACCCGCATCGTCGGTCTGAAGGATCGCTTGGGAGCGTGATCTGCTGGCTCTTGGCATGCAGATCTATTTTACGGGCGGCTGATCACTGGGTTTGTTTCGTTCGGATTCGAACATCAGCCAATACCGCGTATGCCGCCGCTCCCCGGTCCGGTTCAGCGCGCCCATCTCGACCAGGTCCTGAAGATCCCGGGTCGTGGTCGCGCGCGATGTGCCGGTGATGGCGATGTAATTCTCGGCGCTGAGCCCGC
>Ga0208979_100401_pt1 | contig 31241 bp, 32 predicted proteins | sample HotLakConsUCCSLE_FD_184738 | JGI IMG/M metagenome (GOLD analysis project Ga0208979, IMG submission 184738) | Hypersaline microbial mat communities from Hot Lake, Washington, USA - Hot Lake Consortium UCC-SLE (SPAdes) | ecosystem: Environmental > Aquatic > Non-marine Saline and Alkaline >... | reverse complement strand
GCGGCCTTGCGGGCATAGTCGCGCCGGGTGATATCAGTCCACGGCATCGTGTTCTCCATCGAATCTTCGCAAATCCGACGGAATCACAACCTGCTGATATCACTCAACTCTTTTTAGGTCAGGCTCTCAGATAACCAATCCATACACGCCACCGATCTAATGTTGTCATGATCATAGCGTTTAGTCGTAAACAGTGGATTTCTTCCGAGCAGACAGATTTAACATATACCGATGCAAATCACCCGTTGGAGTAGGTTCGCGCAGGGATTAAAACTCGGTACTCCTTCACACCTGACGAACCGGGCGGACGTCCACTTAGGTCGAAGCCGGACCGTAGGTAGTTTCCTACGCCAATGGCAGCAGAGGCGACAGCTTAACGGCGACTTACTCTGGTACTCTGCCAGAACAAGGTGGGCCATAAACTGCTCCTTTTTGGTCGTGCCCGCCTTTCTCCCTGATTTGCGTCTAAGTACGAACTGAGCCGCGCGTCACACGAGCGGTCCACCAGAGGATCACGGGCGTGATCAGAACGGTCGGGCCAAGCCAGACGACAAGATCGGGCAGGAATTCCAGATTGACGACGCCCGCCGCAGTGACTGTGGCAATCGTGGCTCCCAGCATCCGACCAAGATGCCGCGCAATACGGGCTTTGCCCGTCACCGGGCCGCGGTGCCAGTCCCGCCAGTCGGCAAGCGCCAAGGTCAGCCCAATGGAGCCGAAGGCGAGCAGGATCACCGGTTGCGCGCCTGCGTTGATCAGAACGCCCTGCGCACCCCAGACCAGCATGCCGATCCCGGCCAGCCCCATCACCGCGCCAACGGCATGATCAAGCGAACGCGGACGGCCATCGCGCACCATGGCCGCCCGCCAGCCGGTAAATACGAGGTAAAGGCTGAACACCCCCACTGCGAACAGAAAGACGTTGGGATGCATCACCGAAAGTACCAGCGCGGTCGTACCGGTTCCGAGCATTGCGAGCGTATAGACATTGCCCGACCGCCGGTGCAGGTTCCCGCCCTTGGCACTGCCTACCGCAACCCCGGCCGCACCGAGGGCGGTCACGCCTGCAAGAATGTGAAGAATGAGAATTGTCTGAGTCATTGTCACGATCTCCGCGTTGGTTTGGATGCCGTTCCGGCTGGCCCTTTCGATAGCGGAGCAGGGATGCGTGCCACGAGCACGGTTGCGGGAACGACTGGAAAACTGCGCGAATGACGTGCTAATTACATTCGCGATGCGCGAACGTACTGACCATATCGCCGCCCTTTCGGGTCCGCTGGGCGTCGGTGTGATTCTGGGGTTGATCGGACCCTTCGGCACCTTCGATCTGCTGAGCCCGCTGCCCCGCACGGCCTACTGGTTGGCGGTTGTGTCCGCCAACTGGCTTTTATCGGATGTCATTGTGCGGCGGGTGGATGCGTTGGTTGGCGACAGGCTCCCCTTGCCACAGCTTCTGGTGCCGCTCTGCGGGGCAGTGGCAACCGCGTTTCCTGCGACCGGGATAGTAGCGCTTGCTAACGGGCTGTCGGGCATTGGCTGGCCCGAAAGTGTGCCAGTTTTGTTCAGTCAGGTTCTATTGCTTCTCGCCGCGATTGCACTGCCGGTCTACACTTGGGAGGGGATGCGGGAGCAAATGGAAAGCAAGCTTGACCCAGCTGCGACAGATACACCAAAGCCGCGAGCCGCTAGGGAAGAACCGCCACAGCATGTTGGCATGTCACTCTTCACTAAGCGACTTCCCGGGCCACTGGAGGGCCGTCTGCTCTGTCTTGAGATGCAGGATCATTATCTCGTTGTGCATCACTCCGGCGGTTCAATGATGATCCTCTGCCGCATGGAAGACGCTGCCCGCGAACTCGCAGGACTCGGTAAACGAGTCCACCGCTCGTGGTGGGTAGCCGCCCATGCTGTTGCAGGCAGTCAACGGGAAGGCCAGCGCATGTATTTGCGTCTGGCCGACGACCGTCGCATCCCCGTTGGCCGCTCATATAAAACGGACCTCAAGCAAGCAGGATGGCTCTAGGGAGTGGGAAAAAGATCGGGGTAAGAAAATTGGCGTAACCAGAACCCTTTTCAGAAGGGATATCGTGGATAGCGCAATTGAGGATGAATGTCGTGGTCGAGTTGGTCGGGCCTGACGGCTTTCGACAGCGTCGGGAAATCGCAGTTATCGAGTGCCTGGTCGAGGGACTGCGGTTCGATGAGTTCGGCCTATCCCTGGAGGAAGGCAAGGCGATACAACGCCGCGTGCAAAAGGAGCTTACGCAGTTTCAGGTGGATCAAGCCAGCCAACATGATCGGAAATGTCACAACTGCGACCGTCATCAAGGGGTTCATGATTATCGGTCCCGTACCATCTATTCGCTCTTCGGCCTTTGTCGCCTGCGGGTGCCTCGGTTCCGCAGTTGTGCCTGCGAACAGACAACAAGGTACGGCTCCAGCATCGAGACCTTGTTGAAGAGCAGAACAACACCGAAACTGGAGCGAATCCAGGCTGAACTCGGCTCCCGGCTGTCATTTCGAGAAGCTGCAGGGGTGCTCAATCTCTTTGTGCCTTCCGCGCGGCCACACAATCATCGGACCGTCCGCAATCGGCTTGCCAAGGTTGCCGATCAGATCAAAAAGTGGGATGCGGCTAGCCCCTAACGCCTTAGCCGAGCCAGCGATTCGGCCATCTCTGTTTTCATTGACGGTGCCTACATCCGCGCAGTTCCCTGATATCAAAGTCGACATTTCGAAATCGCAATGGGGCGCGTTGCTTCATCTGGACGGCCGCCCCGTCAGTTCGCGGCGGCGCCGAATGTCGCCACCGGCAAGCACGACGCGGTTCGTGCGGCGCTGCGGGCTCAAGGATGGATGCCTGGCCGGGTCGTTTATTTCGGCCTGACCGGTTAGCCCGTACGCATTACCCGATGCGCCATCGGAAATTGAGCATAAAAGCTGAACATTTCCTCAACGAGACAGGGATTGCCGATGGAAACCACAACGATTGAATCACGCAGTGACTTTGCCCAATGGGCTATTGAACGCGCTCGTGCAATTGTTGCTGACCAAGCAAGCGATCGGGCTGTCGCCGCCCGCGATTGCAACGACGAAGAAGTCGCCAGAACTGCAAATGCGCTCGGCAAGGCGAACTCCGAAGCGCTGATTGAAGTTTTCGACGGGCTGGTCCTGGACGAGTAGGTCGCTCCAAGCTAGCTTCGATCCGCAGCTATAAACGGTCTTTCCGATCGGTCGCCATTTACGGCTCATGCAATACGTTCGGCACGTGACACCGAATGGTTGCATTACGCCCTTCAACATTCCAGTCGTTCGATTTACTCAAACATTTGGCTAAAAACAGTCTGGGCTCGAAGTGGCTAGACCAATGGTCAATCTGTGCCGGAGTGGTATCCGATCGGGGGTTGATGTCCGGAACGATCTGATATTTGCTAGAGGTTTGTGAGGAAGGCCGTGCGCTGTGTGGCGACAGCTCCTCAACCGGTGCAATTGCCGCCATCTAAGCTATAGCCGGTCCTGGGATCGGTGAGCGCTTCGAGACCCGCCCCGCAAAGCACGGAGGTTTGCAATCGAACTCCCCCAAGAGGCGCATGATATTGCCTTCATCACCGAGGTCTATCAGTCGATCCTGCGCGGAGACGGTATCGAGACTCCCCTCAAAGTCTACACCAGCCACTTTCCCAATATCCGATTCAGTTGGCAGGCTGTTTGCGTTCGCCCGGTCGCATATCACATTGCGGTGGGTTTCAATTACGATGCGGATTTTTGGAAGGACTATCTTCCCGTAGCCCACCTAAACGCCATTCCCGCGATCTCCGCACCATTTGCCCATCGCGGACTGGTCGATACGCGCGACTTCATCTCGACACGCGACTACGAGCGCTTCGACATCTACAATTTGTTCTTCCGGCAGCGCGACGAATTAAACTCCTCGATGGGCTTGTGGGTTTATCGAGACGGCGAGGACGTGGCGATGCTGACGGTCGACATTCCGCGCCGCTATTCCGAACAGGACCGGGTGAAACTCGAACAGTCGTTGAGGGTGATCTATCCGCACCTCAAGAGCGCGTTCGCCTTGATGATGGACCTGGAACTGAAGCGCGACCGTCCCGAGACTTCTGTGTTCTGGCTGGAGACCATCCCCACCGCCGCATACCTGGTCAACCGCAACAGCGAGGTGCTGGAAATGAACGAGGCTGGCACGCGGCTGGCCGGCAGCAACGATTGTTCGCTGGCGATTGGCCGCAACGGATTGGTGCGGTGCGGCACCACAGCGGTGACGGAGGCGATCGAAGCCAGGGTGCGGCGCGTGGCGCTGAGCCTGGTGCCGGAAGGGCCTTTCGCCATACCCGACGGTGATCGGCCGCGGCTATCGGGCTACTGCATTCCTGTCGGCACCGGCAGTCAGCGGGATTCGGTGTTACGCCATTTCCGGGATCGGAACCGCGAGGTGCTGCTGGTTGTAACCGACGCCGACGAGGTCCTTGCCAATCCGCCTGAAATCATCGAGACGGCGCTCGGCCTGACGCCGGCAGAGGCCCGTATCGTGGCCGCACTCTCCGACGGCGGCGGCTTGCGCGAGGCCGCGGACGCTGCAGGCATCGGCTACAACACCGCGCGCTCGCAGGTCGCCTCGGCTTCGGCGAAACTCGGCGTCGGACGCCAGACCGAACTGGTGGCCAGGGCCGTGCGTGCCGTTGGCGCTGTGTATCCTGCCCGCCATTTCACGAGGAAATAGCGTCGGCAAGAACTCCTGCCATATGGTGCAATTGCATGATGCGCGCGGCGAAACGATCGCCAGAATGTGTCAAATTACACCAGAAGAGGAGACGTATTCATGCAAACTTTCGCACGCATCGCAGGCCGGTTCAGGCTGCTTGTCCTGGCAATCGCGATCACCACGCTCGCCGCCTGCCAGTCGGGATCGAGTGGTTCGACCGCCGCAACGAGCGCGGAGCGACCGGCCACAGTGGCGGAGATCGAGGCCGTAGCCGTCGGCAACACCATCAACAATGCAATGACCTATAATGCCGACGGCACCTACCTGTTCCGCGGCGGCAATCCGGGCCGCTACAAAATCAGCAAGGGACGCATCTGCGTCAACTTCAACAGCGGCGGCCGTCGCTGTGACCGCGTCGTCAATGACGGCGGCAACCTCGTCATGATCAACCGCGACGGCCAACGCTTTCCGTTCGGCTGAGGCGATCCACGCTGGCTAAACGGGAGAGAAGCGTCTGAAGCCGGCAGCGTCAGCTCGACGCTGCCGGACTTTCCGATACTGGGTTTGGCAGGTGCTCGAACCGTAGGATAGACGGTCTTCCTCATTTGTGTGGGGAGTGAACAAATCCGGTCGTAACTTGCATTTCGCAGCAATTCGACGCCCTGTGTGGCAATTAAATGCGTCCGGGAGACCTGAATCTGGTGTTCTGGGCTTCGGTTTGACCATCCATGGCATGGGTAGTGCAGCCATCGACCGGCCACCACAAAAAGAGAGGAAGACCCCAGTTCACTGCCAAGCGACAAGAGCCAAGCAGATCGCAGTCTGGAAGCACAATCCGGCGGACATATTTGGCGAGGGCGGGCTGTGCGAAGATCTCGCGGCTGGCCTTGATGCCCCGGACTGTGGCTTCCAGATCGTCGGGATGGCCCATGCTGCCCCACCTTGATTTCGGGACCGCCCGGGCGGGCCTCGTCTCTCAATCTCCGCCCCCTGGAAGAATCTTCTCCGATTGTAGCCGTTCGTAGATCCGGTCGAGCATAACCTCGGTGTCCATGCAGTCATGGAAGCCATGCTGACGCGCCTTGATCGTCGACACGAGAGAATGGTGCGGATAGGTCCGGTCGTGCCTCAAGAGATAGTCGAGGAACTGCCAGGATGACACGATGTGGTCGTAGGGGATTTTCCGTAGCCCATGCCTTTCAACGATCCGATCCCAGACCGCGCCCTTATCCGGCATGACCCGCGCCATCGAGAACGAGTGATCGATACCCGGCTCCGCCCCAAAGCGTTTCGCAATGCGCGGCCATAGATTGCGCCAGGAAAAGCAGTCTCCATTGGCTATATTGTAGGTTTCACCCGCGCAGCGCGGCTCCTCGCATGCCCAGTGGATCGCCCGGGCCAGAAGATCCGCATCCACCGCCTCCTGAAAGCAGGCCGGGCCTCCGGAAAATCGCATCGGCTGCCCGAGTTCGGCGCAGATCGCCGCATAGACGCCGATGGCCATAGCCGCATTCATCGGATTGTTAAGCGCATAGCCGCAGACGATCTGCGGCCTGAGAACGGTAAAACTCCAGCCCTCCGCGGCCGACCGTTCTCGAACGAGATCCTCCTGATCATAATAGAAGTTGGAGGCGATGAAGCGGGGATCGGATTCCCGCGCCGGCATCCTGTACGGGCCGTGGTGTACGCCGTAGGCCTTGGTGCCCTGGAGCAGCACGACATGACGTTCGGACTCGGCGGGCAGCGCCTCGAGCAGATTGCGGAGCATGCGGGTATTGGTGCCGACCTGCTCGGCAGAGGTCCAGCCGCTGACGAGTTCCGACTCTTCCATGAGCGCTGCGTAGACGACATGGGTGACAGGTCCCACATCCGCGAGCGCCACAGCCAGGCTGTCGCCGTCTGTCAGATCAGCCGATATCCAGCGTTGGGCTGGAAAGTCGGGCTTGCGCCGGGAAAGGCCCACGACATTCCAGCCTCCCAAGGCGGAGAAGTGCTCGAACGCCGCACGACCGACGACGCCCAAAGCGCCCGCGATCAGAACGGTCTTTCTGGTTTCGCTGGTCATCACGCGATCGCATAGCCTCCGTCGACAGGCAGCGTGACACCGTTGATGTAGCTTGCGGCCGGAGACACAAGGAAACCAATCACCTGGCCGACCTCCCGGGGTTCGCCCCAGCGCGCCATCGGAATTCGCTTCAGGATCGGCCCCGCACGATCAGGATTGCTCATCGCATTGACCGCCATGCGGGTCTTGACCCAACCAGGCGCGATCGCATTCGTTCGCACACCATCCGCTGCCCACGATGCTGCAAGTGCCCGGGTAAAGGATTCGATCGCGCCCTTGCTCGCCGAATAGGCCGGGTTGCCCGAAGAGCCGAAGATCGACCACATCGAAGCGAAATTGACGATCGCACCCCGATTGGCCTTCAGCTGCGCTTCAAGCGCGTAGCACAGCTGCTGGGTGCCCCTGAAATTGACCTCCATGACCTTGTCGAAGCCGTCATTGGTGAATTCGCGGCGGTCGTGCAGGATCGTTCCCGCCGCATTGACGAGCGCATCGACGCCCTCGAACCCACTTGCCAAACGGCTGATGGCCGCACCATCCGTAATGTCGAAATGCTGTTCGACCAGATCCGCATGATCGATTTTCTCCTCCACATCGAGACCCAACGACCAGACCTTGAAGCCATCGGCCAAAAGTTGCTTGACGCAGGCCTGTCCGAGCCCGGTGCCGCCACCCGTTACGATCGCAGTTTTCTTTGGTGCAGACATGAGATGGTTCCTGACCTTTGTTGTTTGCTTGGAAGGGGCGAGTTGCCCGGATGCTAGCCGGGAATGAGTTCAAGGCCGCGGCTTGCAAAGCGGGCAGCCAGTGGCGCCAGCTTTTCGGCTTCGGGGTCGGTGGCATTGCCTTGCCGGGCGCGCTCCGCGACGCCGACGAAGATCACGGCAAAGCGAAAGAGCGCAAAGGCCTCGTGGGCCGGCTCCAGCGGCGCGGCGGAAACCGCGTGCCGCATGTAGTGAGCGACGAAGCGCTCGCGCGACGGAATGCCCTCTATCTCAGCGCCAAGCCCACGGATGCCGCCATATTCCTCGGGCATCGTTCGCCAGGGCATGCAGCAGAAGCCCAGATCGGCCAGCGGGTGGCCGAGCGTGGAGAGCTCCCAGTCGAGAATGCCGACGACTTTTGGCTCAACCGGATGATAGATCAGATTGCCGATCCGATAGTCGCCGTGGACGATGGCCGCCTCTCCGTCGTCTTTCGGGAGTTGATCCTTCAGCCGCTCAGCGAGCCGATCCAGTGCTGGAATGTCCATGTCCTGGGTCGCATGCCACTGCGACAGCCAGCGGCTGTACTGCCGCTCGAAATATCCTGTGGGCCGCCCGTAATCGCCAAGACCAATCTCGTCCGGACGAACTGCATGAAGTCGCGCGAGCGTTTCGGCCATGGAAAGGTAGATCGCCTTGCGCTCATCAGGTGCCATTTTCGGCAGCGCCGCATCGTGAAACACACGGCCTTCGAGCCGCTCCATGAGATAGAATTCGGTGCCCAGAACCGACGTGTCGTTGCAGAAGGCGACCGGTCGGGGAACCGGGACATCGGTCTCGGAAAGGGCAGCGAGCACCCGGAATTCGCGGTCGACCGCATGCGCACCCTTGAGAATGTGCCCGCCCGGCTTCTTGCGCAGTACATAGGCCTTACCACCGGCACGGAGAAAGAAAGTCGGATTGGACTGACCGCCGGCGACGTCCTCGATCGTCTCCAGTTCGCCAAAATCCCTCGCCCGCAGCCAGGCGGCAAATGCGGTGGTATCGATTGCCAAACTCAACGGTCGTACCTCCTTGCTTCCTCGCGCAGCACAAATTTCTGGATCTTACCGGTCGCGGTTTTCGGCAGTTCGTCGAACACGAACTTCCGCGGTATCTTGAATCCGGCCAGATGAGAGCGGCAGAAGGTCATCAACTCGTCGGCGTCAACCTGGGCACCAGGTTTGAGTTCGATGAATGCGCACGGTGTCTCGCCCCATTTCTCGCTTGGCATGGCGACCACGGCGGCCAACATGACAGCAGGGTGGCGGTGCAGGAGGGATTCGACCTCGAGCGAAGAGATGTTTTCACCTCCGGAGATGATCACGTCCTTGGCACGGTCGGTGATCCGCATCGCCCCATCCGGCTCGCGGACGGCAATGTCTCCAGTGTGGAACCAGCCATCCGCGAAAGCGGCATCCGTAGCCTCCGGATCCTTGTGGTAGCCTGCCATCAACGTGTTGCCGCGAAGCAGGATCTCACCCGCTGACTGAGAATCGGCGGGCTGGTCCTCGCCTGTCTCCGGATCGACGATGCGAATGTCCCCGGAGGTTTTATGGCGCACGCCCTGGCGCGCCAGCCATTCGGCCTTGGTGACCGGATCGTCATTGTGCATTCCGTCGGCCAGTTCGCCGATCGAGGCCGGACCGTAGCTCTCGGTCAGCCCGTAGAGGTGCACGAGATCGAAGCCGATCGCATCAAGCTGGCTGATCAGCGAGGCCGTGGGTGCAGCGCCGCCGGTGGCGACGGAGACCCGCCTGTCGGTCCCTTTGAGGGCCGAGACCTTCGGGTCGTTGAGCAGCATGTAAAGCACCACCGGCGCGCAGGACATGTGGGTGATATCCGCATTGGCGACGAGGTCGAGTATGGTCGCGGGTTCGACGGCATCAAGGCAGACATGGGTGCCGCCAGCAGCCGTCACCGCCCAGGTATGGGCCCAGCCATTGCAGTGGAACATCGGCAGCGTCCAGAGGTAACGGGTGCCTGCGCCGAAGCCGAGCGAGAGAGCGTTGCCCATTGCATTCAGGAAGGCGCCGCGGGCATGGTAAACTACGCCCTTCGGGTTTCCCGTGGTGCCAGAGGTATAGTTGAGACAGACGGGTTGCCATTCGTCGATGATCATGCCTTCGTCGAGGCGGGCATCTGGATCGATTTCGCCGGACAGAAGATCGGGCGTTTCGCCCTGTCCCACGACATCGCTCAGCCGTATGGTTTTCACGCCTGCGTCCTCCGCCGCCTGCAGCGCCAAAGCGCCCACAGCTTCATCCACTAACAGCAAACGGGCTTCCGAGTTACACAGAATGTAGGCGATCGCCTCGGCATCGAGACGGGTGTTGATGGTATTGAGAATCGCTCCGAGCGCGGGGACCGCAAAGTGTGCTGCCAGCATCTCCGGTCGGTTACGGGAGATGATAGAGACGACATCGCCACGCCCGATCCCGGCGCTTCGCACGAGATCGGCGAGTCGGACGGAAAGCGTGTTGAAGGCAGCATATGTCCAGCTTCTGTCGCGCCAGATGACGGCGGTGCGTTCGGGATGAGCCTCGTTCTCGCGCGCCAGAAACCGGACCGGGTTGAGCGGCTGAAAGTTTGCCTCGCGCCTTTGAAGATGCGGATCAGTCCAAGTCATCGACTGCCCCATCGACCCGCCACGACCAGAAGTCCCGGCCCTTGCCGGCCATCTCACGGTTGATGACCATTTTATGGACCTCGTCCGCACCATCGACAAGACGCGCCTGGCGGGCATAGCGGTAGATCCATTCGAGCACGGTATCCTTGGAATAGCCGCGCGCACCATTGATCTGGATCGCCCGGTCGACCGCCTGATGAAGCACGTTGGCGACGTGGATCTTCGCCATGGAAACCTCGGTACGCGCATGTTCGCCGCGATCAATCGCCCAGGCCGCCTTCATCACCAGAAGCCGCCCGATCTCGATCTGCATGCCGAGGTCCCCGAGTATGAGCTGGATGCTCTCGCGATCAGCCAGCCGGACACCGAAACCTTCCCGCTTGGCGGCGTAGTCCGATGCGATCTCGACCGAGCGCTTGGCCAGCCCCAGCCAACGCATGCAATGCGTCAGCCGCGCAGGACCAAGTCGGGTCTGGGTGACTTTCAGTCCTCGTCCTATCCCGCCGAGAATCTGACTTTCGTGAACGCGTAGCCCGTTGAAGATAAGTTCGCAGTGACCACCGTGTTCTTCCGGCCCCATGATGCCGATTCGGCGTTCAATCTCCCAGCCAGGCTGGTCCTTGTGGAACAGGAAGGCGGTGAGACCACTGCGTGGATCGTCACTGGTGCGGGCGATCAGGATGAAATGGCTCGCCTCGCCGGCACCGGTAATGAACCATTTGTTCCCGGAAATTACATAGTCCTCGCCGTCCTTTACCGCCTTTGTGGCGATCATTGAGGGATCGGAGCCACCACCCGGATGCGGTTCGGTCATGGCGAAGGCTGATCGAACCTTGCCGTCGCGGATCGGATCGAGCCACTGGCGCTTCTGCTTGCTGGTGCCGATCATCGACAGCACCATCATGTTGCCGTCGTCGGGAGCGGCGGAATTGAAGACCGCGGGACCGAAGATGGAACGGTTCATCTCCTCGTAGCAGACAGCCATACCGGTGCGGCCGACGCCAAGACCGCCGTCTTCCTCCGGCAGTTGAAGACACCAGATGCGCTCCGCGCGGGCCTTCTGGCGAAGCTTGTCGAGAAGCGCAAGGCTGATGTTCTCGTGATCGTCGAACGAGGCCGCATCGCTTTCTAGCGGCAGGATCTCGTTTTCGACGAAGGCGGCAATGCGCTGCCTGAGATCTTCCAGTGATCGGGAGATTGTGAAATCCATGGCCGGTGCCTCCTATAGCCCTGACACGAGATGGCCGCCATCGGCGACGATGTCCGTACCGGTCATGAACCGTCCGGCGTCGGAGGCGAGCAGCAGCAGTGGTCCGTCAAGATCGGACAAGTCGCCAATGCGGCGCATGGGTACGCGCTTGATCATCGCCTGGCCGTGCTCACTCTCGAAAAAGCCCCGGTTGATCTCGGTGCTGAAATAGCCGGGGCAGAGCGCATTGACGCGAATGTCAAAGCGCGCCCACTCAAGCGCCATGGCTCGCGTGATCTGCACGAGACCCGCCTTGGCCGCAGTGTAGGCGCCGACCCCTCCGACCACGCGCTTGCCGAGGATCGAGGCGACATTGACGATCGAACCGCCCTTGCCGCTGTCGCGCATGCCCCGCGCAGCCGCCTGGGCGACGTTGAAGGCGGCGGAAAGATCGACATCAATGACGCTCTGCCAGTCCTCGGGGGAAAGATCCATCAGCGCGCCGGTGCGCGAAATGCCTGCATTATTGACGACAATATCGAACCATTCATCCGCCAGAGCAACGCGAACAGCCTGACCGTCTGCAACATCGAGAACCAGAGGTGCGGCTTCACCGCCATTTTTGGTGATCTCGCGGCAGGCCTGATCAAGCGCCTCGGCGCGGCGGGCAGCCAAAACAACGCACGCGCCGCGAGACGCCAGAAACTGCGCGAAATGCCTGCCAAGCCCGCTGGATGCGCCGGTTATCAGGACGCGCTTCCCAACAATGTCGAACAATGGATCTGGTGTCACTTATGCGGACTCCCTGCTGGCCAGCATCTCCACCCGCCAAATGGCCGCGGCGAGCATGGCCGGATCGACCGGCCTGTCGAGATTGGCGAGATGCGGCGCGACCATGGTCCACTCGGCCATCTGGTCAATCTCGCTTTCGGTCGGATCACTCATGCCGAGTTCGGGCAATGAAGCCGGCAGGCCAATCTCTCGGTAAAACGCCATCAGGTCGAGGATATCATCGTCCGAGCGTTCCTCGGCGGCCCATTGTACGAGTAGCGCCCAGGCAATCTGGTAGCCGTGAATCGCGTTCATGGCATCGCGCGTCTTGACGATGCCGCGGGTCAGAGAGTGAGCCAGTGACAGACCGCCATTCTCAAAGCCGAGCCCGCTCATCAGCACCGCAGCCTCGACTACGGCCTCCAGTTCCGGCGTGACCTCGTTTCGCTTGCAGGCAGCCACGGCGGCCACCCCATTCAGCCGGATGGTGCGATAGCAACAGTCGGCAATCGCGATTGCGGTTAGCAGGGGCCGGGTGCCGAAGGGCGTGACACCGGTGCCGGCGAGGCAACCGTCGGCCTCGAACTTCTTGGAGATCGCATCCCCGATCCCGGCGAGCAGAAACATGACGGGTGCCTTGGATATGAGCGCTGTGTCAACGAGCACGAGATCCGGATTGGCCGCCATCCTGTCGACGGCGATCATGACGTGGCTGTCGTCATACATGGCGATCGCTGCACTGGTGGGGGAATCGTTGGAGGCGATGGTCGGCACGGTAAAGACCGGCTTGCCCAGCCGGACCGCCAGAGCCTTGGCCGCATCGAGCGACTTGCCGCCGCCAACACCGATGACGAGGCTGACATCATGGCCGCTTAGCTGCTCCTCCAGCCCGGCAATCGCCGCGCGGGTTATCTCGCCCTCCAGGGTAAGGCAGACAGGTGCAAGTCCCTCTTCGTCGCAAAGGTGGCGAAGCTTCCCGCCGAGCAGGTTCATCACATGCGCATCACCGACCAATACAGGCGAAACACCATATGAACGCGCTTCGATACCCAACCGGTCGAGCGCACCGGGGCCCTGGACATATCGCCGGGGACTGCCGAATATGCGAAGTGCCGTTGCCGTCATCAGCGCACCAGTTCCATCGCGCGGTCCTCACCCAGGCCGATCGCAGCATAGTGCCGGCGTGTGGCTTCCAGCTTGGTGAAGACATCCTCGTAGCCGAGCGCCACACCTTGCGGATCGACATAGACGTAACCGCCAGTCACATGGAACAAGGCAACCATTTCCTCGACATCATCGGGGACGACGAGTGTGTGGGTTTCGCCGGCCGGTTCGAAGGCGTAGCTTTGTGGCACGGCTTCCCAGTCGTGCTCAAGATAGCGCCAGCGGCCGCGAAGCGTGAAGGCGTGCACTGGGCCCGCATGACGGTGACGCGAGAGCACGCCCGAATTGCGGACCCGCAGCAGGTTGACGTAGTAGCCCTGGCTCACACACAGGACCAACGGCTTGAACCAGACCCCGCCGGCCTGCGGGACCCAGAGCTTCTCGTCTCCATCGAGATCGAGCGCACCGGGGACGAACACGTCCGAAACCATGCCGAAGGGTTGCGGTTTCGCATACGCCACCTTGCTGGTGTCGATCCTCGAGGTGTGGGTTGAAGTCATCGCGCATATCCTCCCATTGTCGCTCCGCTCCGCTCAGACACCATCACGGATTGCAATCATGAACCGGGGGATATCAACGGCATATTTGCTTTCGAGATATTCCTGCGATCCACATTCAAAGAAACTGTCGGCAAGACCTATCTTGACGAGCGGCTTCTGGATCCCCGCCTCGTAGAGGGCCTCTATGACGAGGGTTGCGAGCCCGCCGGTCGTCTTGTGGTTTTCGGCAACGATCAGCCGCTTGTGTCGCTTGGCAAACTCGATGACGCCGGCCTTGTCGAATGGCTTGATGGTACCGACGTGAAGAACGCCGACATTCTTGCCGTCTTCGTCGGCCATCTTGGCGGAGTCGAGCCCACGGGCGCTCATATATCCGGTCGAGATGATGCCGATCTCGCCGTCCCCCTCGCGCAGCACCTTGGCCTTGCCAAGCTCGAAGCGATAATCTTCGGGCAATTCGACGGGAACCTTGCCGCGCAAATTGCGAACATAGACGGTGCCCGGAATATCGGCGACGGCGCGCACCACCTGCTTGAACTCGGTCGCGTCACAGGGATCGATGATCGTAAGGTCCGCGATCCCGCGCATCATGTTGATGTCTTCGGTCGCCTGATGGGTGGCGCCATAACCGTTTACCAGTCCTGGCATGCCGGCAAAGATCTTCACGTTCGCCTTGGAATGCGCGCAGGCGATGGCGACGAAATCATAGGCGCGGCGGGTGATGAACACGGAATAGGTGGTGCAGTAGGCGATCTTGCCGGTCTTGGCGAGGCCGGCGGCCACCATGATCAGGTTCTGCTCGGCCATCCCGACATTGAAGAAGCGATCCGGGTGGGCGTCACGGAAGGGCAGTATGTCGCTGTAGCGCCCCATGTCGGCTGTCAGACCGACGATCTCGGGTCGCGTCATCGCCATCTCGGCGAGTGTGTTGCCGAAGGGCGCCGTCTCGGTGATCTTGCCCGCAACGTCGACGACCTCGCCCATTCCGCGCGTACGGTTACCTATCGTCTGGGTCTCAGGCATTTTCTCTCTCCAACTCTTCAATAAGCGAATCCCATTCGTCGTTGCCGACGCGGACAAAGTGCGCCCTGTCCCGGGCCATGATGGTGGGGACGCCGTATCCGGGCGTTGTGCGCAGAACGATGGCTTTCGGCTTGCCGGTCTGCTCCCGGCACTTTCCGAGCGCATCGACGAGGGCTGTCATATCGTTGCCGTTGATCTCGTAGGTCTCGAAGCCGAAGGCTGTCATCTTGTCGGCTACCGGTTCGATGGCAACGGTCACCGGACCGTCCGCCTGGATGCCGTTGCAGTCGATCAGCGCTACAAGGTTGTCGCACTTGAATGTCGCAGCGCCCATCGCGGCTTCCCAGGTCGATCCCTCGTCGAGCTCCCCATCGGAAAATTCGCAGAAGACCCGCGCATTCGACTTGTCGAGCCTGAGGCCGATTGCCATGCCGACGGCCTGGCCGAGGCCATGCCCGAGCGAACCACCGACGATCTCGACACCCACTGTCTCGTCGAAGGTGCTCATCGGAAGCGCCGAGCCATTGAGGCCGTAGGTCGCCAACTCGTCGTCCGCCAAATAACCGGCTTCGGCGAGAACGGCATACATGGCGATGGAATAATGTCCGGTCGACAACAGGAACCGGTCACGGTCCTTCCAGTCCGGCCGCGCGGAATCATGCCGAAGCTCATGGAAATAGATGGCTGCGAGGCAATCGGCGATGGCCAGGCCTTGGGCGATATAGCCCTCGCCCTTGCCTGACGCCATGTGCATCATCTTTCGCCTGAGATTGAGCGCGCGCGCGGTCAACTCTTCGATGTTCGCCGTGGCGGGCGGGAAGTTCGATTTCAACACGACAACAAGCTCCTGATTTGCATTGTATGTTTCATGATGATCCGCGCTTCACGACTCTCTGTCCGCAGGATCGGGGTGATGGGATTTGCGGTGGCGAATCAACGTGAAGATGATCGACGCTGCGGCCATAAGCAGGATCGTCGCCGTCAAGGGCTGCAACAGCCAAACAAGACTGCCTTCGTTCAGGATCATCGACCGGCGGAAATTCTCTTCCGCAATCGGTCCAACAATCGCGGCAATCAACAAGGGGGCAACCGGATATTTGGCCTTCGTCATCAGGTAACCCAGGACGCCGGCCACGAGCATGACCAGGACATCAAACGGCTCGTTGCGTACGGCGTAAGAACCGACGACCGAAAACACGATGACGAGCGGCCAGAGATAAACAGCAGGGATCTGGACGACGCGTATCCACATGCGGATGCCGAGCAATCCGATCGCCAGCATGCAGACATAGGCAAGCGTCATGGCGAGGAAGGATCCGAAGACCAGTTCCGGCGCTGCGGCGAAAAGCCCGGGGCCTGGTTGCACTCCGGCAATGAGCAGCGCGCCCAACAGAACCGCAGATTGAGTGTTTCCCGGCACACCCAAGGCCAATGTGGGGATAAGCGAGCCCATGTTGCTGGCGTTGTTGGCCGCTTCCGCGGCGACCACGCCCTTCGGCTCACCCTCGCCGAAACAATCCTCGGGCTTCGCCAGCCGCTTGGTTTCGTTGTAGGCGAGATAGCCGCCGATATCGCCTCCGACACCCGGCAACATTCCCGACACGAAACCGATGGCCGTCGATCCCAGCATGGTGGGCCCCAATCGCTTCACCCAGTTTGCACCAAGTTTAAAAGATCCCAGCACACTCATGCGCTCATGGACGTTGCTGACACGTTCTAGCTGGATTAGCGCTTCGGAGACGCCGAAGATGCCGACAAGCATGGGGATGAGCGAGATCCCACCGGAAAGTGATGTATTGTCAAAGGACAGCCTTGGGAATCCTGCTATCGGATCAAATCCGATGGATGCTACAACCAGTCCGATGAAGGCGCTGACGAAACCCTTCGCCATCGATCCCCCACCTACGGATGCGATGATAGTCAAGGCCAGTATGGCAATCGCGAAATACTCGGGGGTTCCGAAAGACAAGGCGTAGCGCGCAAGCGCCGGAGCAAAAAGCGACAGCAGAAGCGTCCCTACCAGCCCACCGACAACGCTTGCCACCAGCGAAATCGTCAGGGCCTGACCGGCTTGCCCTTTCTGCGCCATCGGGTAACCATCAAGGGCCGTTGCGGCGGAAGACGGTGTCCCCGGAGTCTTCAGCAGGACCGCAGGGATGGCGCCCGCATAGCAGGCGCCGTTGTAGATGCCCAGCAGCAAGACGAGACCCGTCAATGGATCGAGTGTGAAGGTGAACGGCAGAAACATGGCCATGCCGACCGTAGCCGACAGCCCGGGGATAGCTCCGACCGCGATACCCAGGACCACTCCCAACGGGATCATCATCAGGACGGAGAGATCCATCAGAGCCACAGCGCCCTCATACCAGCCACTCATATCAGAACTCCGAACAAGCGGGTTGCCGGCAAGGCGACGTCGAGCCCAAAACGAAACAGGTAATAGATCAAACCGCTCAACAGCACCGGTGCCGCTATGAGCAGCACCGGATTTGTGACGCCGATGATTGCCATCTCGATACCCAGGAACAGCGCCGTGGAAAGCGGAAAGCCCAACGGTTCGATCAGGTTGAGATAGGCAAGAACCAGCGCCATTGTGCCGAGCACCTTGAACAGCGCCCTGCCTCGCGGCAGCCCCTCATGGGGCTCCCTGTCAACAAAGAGGTACAGCGAGAGAACCACTAGCCCGGCGCCGCAGATGCGCGGCATGAAAGCCGGCCCGGGGTCCTGATCGAGCATGCCGGGACGGATCCCGGCTGAAGCAGCCAGGATCCCGATTCCGAACAGCAGAACCAATGCCGGTGGTACGACGGATCCTTTCGACACGATCCGGACCTTCTCAGTTCTTTGTGAGGCCGAGAGTTTTCAGGAGTTCGCCGTAACGGGAATACTCGTCAGCCAGATAAGCGTTGAACTCACCTGAATCGAGATAGGCCGGATTGATGCCGGACTTGCCGATAAAGGACTGAAAGCTCTCGGAGTCGAACGCCTTCTTGAAGCAGTCGTTGAGAGCGGCAACCCGATCCTCCGGCGTACCTTTCGGCACAGCCAGACCGTAGATCGACCCTCCCGTGACATCAATGCCCAGCTCCTGAAGTGTTGGCGCGTCCGGCATTACCTCGATGCGCTGGTCAGTCGCCACACCAAGTGGCAAGAGATCGCCGGATTCGACCTGACCCACGACGTTGGACGCGTTCGTAACCAGAAGATCCACTTCACCGCTGAGTGCCGCGGGAATAGCCAGTGCGTCTCCCTGGTAGGGAATGTTCACGAACTGGCCCGACACATCGGTCGCACGCGCCACGTCCTGAAAGGTCACTGCGTAAGGGCTCGCCGGACCCGAAGTCGCGATGCGGATCTTCGTTCCGTCCTTCGCCGCGTTGATGACATCTTCCATCGATGTGTAATCGGAGCCCGAACGGACAAAGAAGCCGTGAGGGTCCAGGATGAAGCGCATCACGCCCTGAAAATCTTCATGGGTGACATCGCTGAGACCAAGATGCTTGAGCGCGCTGATCTCGGTGGGAGTGGTCGCGACCGTATAACCATCAGCCTCGCTGTTGCGGACAGTTTCCAGCGCCACGACACCGGAACCACCTGGCTGGTTGCTGATCACGATGTCCGCGTCGCAGACCTGTTCGGCCGCATTGGCGAGTGCCCGCGTGTTGGTGTCCGTGGAACCACCAGCGGCGAAGCCAATAACAATTCGGATTGGTTCAGCCGGAAAATCCGCGGCGGAGGCCGGAAGCGCAAAGGCCGCTGCTGACGTGGTCGCCAGCAAGATACCGGCCCGAATTCCAAAGCTCTTTGATTTCATCATTCTTTTTCTCCTCGATACAAGCCGCTTGATCTTCAGCTTGCTTCTCCTCTTGCATATGTCCGTTATCCGGACATATGATCCGTAATCCGGACAGTACGCAATATTGCTTCTTAACAAATGTGTGTCAACAACCATCTGCACCGGACAGACGCTCAAATGATCAGAGACCGTTAAAATGGGGGATGACGTGAACCGGAAAACCGATTTGGATCCAAAGAATTACGTGGCATCTGTTGAAAAGGCGCTTCGTTTGCTTGAGCTGTTCTCCGAGAGGTCCCCCCAGCTGACACTGGGTCAGATTGTCAGGCTGGGAGGATACAGCCGGACGGCTACCTATCGGCTTCTGGGAACTCTGGAGCACCTTGAGTGGATCACGAGGACCGGTGATCGCTATCAACTCGGTCTAAAGGTGTTTCGGGTCGGTTCTGTCGCGGTAAACGCCCTGATGTTGCGTCAGGAGGCCAGTCAATCTATTTCCCAGCTCGCCGCACATTTTGGTGAAACTGTCTATCTCCTGGTGCCGGATGGGCTACGCGGCGTTTGCCTGGAGCGAATTGAGGGCAATGCGCAGGTCCAGATCATGGTGCTGGACATCGGTCAGTCACTGCCCCTTCACGCGGGCGGCGGACCGCTGGCGCTTCTATCCTACCGCGACGACCTGTTCGAGAAACTGGTGCCTTTCTGCCCGCTCGAACGTCCGAACGGAACAATGATAGGAGCCGACGACCTGTCGGCAATCCGCGAAGAAACCCGAAGGCGCGGCTATTCGAGAAGCATGGAAGATGTCACTCCGGGCGTCGGCGCGTTCGGAGCCCCCATTTACGATGCCCATGGGAAAGCGATCGCAGCCATAAGTATCGGCGGCCTGGCGCAAACGCTGAAAGCACGGGAAAGCGAACTCGCCCAGGGCCTGATGTCTTCCGCAGCGGAAATCTCGAAGCGATTGGGACATCTGGTCGACTAACGCCCCAAAGACTTCAACGCGACCGCGATCTAAGTGTATTCCTGATAAGCAGAATTCCCCAGAAAGCTCTATCCGATTGTTTTCACGCGATCACTGACGCTAAACCGGTTCTCGCTTTCGTTTGGAATTGCTCTACGAGACCAGCGTCAAACCGAGGCGCGCCCATTCCATCCGAACCAGGCGCCCAGACCCAGAAAGCGTGATGTAGGCGACGCGCCGATCGGTGCCACCGAAACAGATATTGGTGGTGTAGGGATCGGGCAACACAATTCGCTCAATCAGCTGGCCCGTCGGTGAGACGACGTTGACGCCACCCAGGCGAAGGGTCGCCACGGCAATGTTGCCGCAGTCCTCGACGGCGAGACTGTCATAGCGGTGGAACCCGGGCAGACCGGCCACCAGATCACCACCCGTAGGCGATGGCCAGTTCGGCGTGGCGACCTCTCCCGGTCCGGTAATGCGATACGACCAGAGCCGCCCTGACGAGGTCTCGGCGACATAAAGCAGTTTGCCATCTGGCGACAGACCGATGCCATTGGGCCCGATCAGCGGAAACGCCACCTGGCGGATCTCGCTGCCATCAAGACGGGCATAGAACACCGCGCCGAAATCAAGAGTACGGCCGGATCTGTGGCCGTGATCGGTAAAATAGAACCCGCCGTGACGGTCGCAGACAATGTCATTGGGGGCGCGGAGCGGAATATCCCCGCTGCTCGTATAGATCGTCTCCACCTTGCCGGTGTTCGGGTCGACGCGCTGGATGCTGCCGCCTGCATTGTCCGCGGCCCGACCGACGGGCTTGAGATAGGCCTCGTTGTCCCACGAGAAGCCGCCATTGTTGCAGACGTAGAGCATGCCGTCCGGGCCGAGGGCCGCGCCATTGGGCCCGCCGCCGGTATCGGCCAGACGCGACACCGACCCGTCCGGAGCAATCCGTGTCAGGCAACCGGCCGCGATCTCGGTCACCACCACGGAACCGTCGGGCATCACCACCGGTCCTTCGGGAAATCCGAGTCCCTCGGCCAATGTCTCAAAACGGCTCATGCGGCAGTCCCGCGATGGGCGCGAACGCCAAGCTTGCCCGCCAGTTCATTAATTGTGCCTGCAATTGCAGCGGGGTCGAGGGGCTTCAGATCATCGACAGAGTAGAACCCGTAGGTCACGGCAATGCAGTCCATCCCTGCAGCGCGGGCTGCGAGCACATCCTGCGGGCCGTCTCCGACGTAAATCGAATCGGCAGCCTCTCCGCCTGCGCGTTCCAGACCGAGCAGGATCGGCGCCGGGTGCGGCTTCCGTTCAGCGGTATCCTCTGCCGTGACAATTGCCACGAAGTCTTCCGGCGCGATCCCTGCCACCGAGAGGTCGATGAGCGTGCGCTCAATCCCCTTGTTGGTCACCAGGCTCGGTTTGCGGCCATCGGCAATGAGCTCCCGGATCAGGTCTTTGGCCCCGTCAAATACACGGACCTGATCGGCGCATAGCGGGTAATTGGTCCTGTAGGCTTCATAGAGTTCGTCGGCGCGCTCGGGCGCGACAAGCCGGAACACCTCGGCCGGACGCATAGCATAAAGATCGGCAGGCAGGTCGGCCGGCGGGAACGGCTGTTCGAGCGTTTTGGTAAAGACCCTCCGGTAACAGCACTCGACGGCAGCACGGGTGTCGACCAGCGTCCCGTCGAGATCGAACAAGACGTGGCGGGCGGTTATCGCGATCATGGGGAGTCCTGACGTTTGGCTAAATGAGAAAGAATTTGCGCGCGCTTGCTCCACAACGGTTCGAGCGCCTGGCCGAGATCTCGAAACAGCGGATAAGCCTGGTGATAGACGGTCGCCAATTCGGGATCGGGTTCCACGGTTTTGGAAAGACGGATCATGGCGGCCGTGGCTTCGGGCAGGTCCTTGTGGCAACCAATGGCAACGGCCGCCATCATCGCCACGCCCAGCGCTCCGGTCTCCTCCGCCTCGAGCAAGCCGAGCGGCCGGTTGATCGCCGCCGCACAGATCTTCTGCCACAGCGGCGACCGGGCGCCGCCTCCGGTCAGGCGGATCTCTTCCACGGTGGTGTCGAGGGCAGCGTAGCAATCCACCATCGAGAACGCGACGCCTTCCATCACCGAGCGAACCATCTGCGCGCGCCCGGTGGCGGTGTCGAACCCGAAGATCGACGCCCGCGCATCGGGCACGAAGCGTGGGGCAGACATGCCCGATGTGTTGAAGTAGGGGTGTGTGAAGACGCCGCCCGAAAGGGGCGCGACAGCGGCTGCCTCCGCCTCGATAAGGGCGAACAGCTCCGAGCGGTCGTCGCCCGCTGCCTCAAGCCGGTCATGATCGAAGGCGCGCAGGGCCCAGTCCAGGCACAGCGCCCCGCCCCCGGTATTGGCCATCAGCCTTTGCCATGCGCCATCCGGCATCAGGAACAGAAAGCCGACACCGGCCGGCTCCAAGATCGGGTGGTCGGTGGTCAGATTGTTCATGAAACTGGTGCCGATCACCGTGACCGCCTGGCCTGGGCGCACGGCCCCCGCGCCAAGTGCCGCCGACACCGCGTCGCCTGCACCGGTGACCACCGGCGTTCCAGCCCGCAGCCCGGTCATGAGAGCGGCTTCAGGTGTCACCTCGCCGACAATTGACCCGGTCGGCAGGACTTCAGGCAGTGCTGATGCGATCTCGCTGATGCCAGCGATTTCAAACAGGCGCTCGGAGAAGGTTCGCGCGCGGATGTCGCAAGGGAAGAAGGAGATATCGGATTCATCCGTCGCCAACCGGCCGGTGAGGCGGAAATTGATGTAGTCCTTGGCAAATAGAAGCGTGCCAATGGAGCGGTAGCGTTCGGGCTCATTGGCCTTGAGCCACGGTAGCAGCGCCAGTGGCACGCCGGGAATGGGAACATTGCCCGATATGGCATGGATCTCGTCAGCCACGCCGTTCGCCCGCCATTCCGCGACCAGGCCCGCCGCCCGGGCGTCCGGCCAGGCGATGGCTGTGCCAACCGGCTGGTTGTCGCAGTCCAAAGCCCACATGCCGCCCATATGGCCGGAAACGCCGACACCCGTAACATCGCCGGTGGTGAGACCGGCGTTGGCGATTGCGGCGCGGATACACTCCGCCACGCCCGCGAAGGTGACTTCCATATCCTCCTCATGCCACCCGGATTGCGGGTGCAGAGACCTGGTTGCCCGGTGGGCGCTGGCGACAGCGCGCCCGGTGGCGGCCTCAAACACCACGGCTTTTGTGGCCGTCGTGCCCTTGTCGATGCCGATGATGTAACTCATGCCTGCGCCTCCTCGAGGAGCCGTGAGCGACGATCAGAAAAACCGCGGTAGACATCGCGCAGATCGCGATAGAGGCCATACCATTCGTCATAGTCCCGGCTTGCCACCGGGTCCGGTTCAAAGCGTGTGGAAACCGACGACGTGCTGGCCTGTGCGGTCGCGAGATCAGGCCATATGCCTGCGGCCACGCCCGCCATGAGGGCAACGCCGGTGGCGCCGGTCTGCTGGGCCGTCGAAATCTCGATGGGGATCTTGCACACGTCCGCAAACATCTGTGACCAGAAAGCGCTGCGTGCACCGCCACCCGTCAATGTCAGAACATCGATCTCGCCCGGCATGGCGGCCAGGCAATCGCGTGTCGCGAAGGCCAGCGCTTCGTAGACCGCGCGCATCAGATGGTCGCGCGTCGTCTGATTGCTCATGCCGAAGAAGCTGCCGCGGGCGCGCGGATCATAAAACGGGGCCAGGACGCCGGCGGTGTTGACATAGGGCAACAGCAAAACGCCGTCGGCGCCGCGCGGCGTTGCGGCCACTCGCTGTTCCATGGCGGGGAAATCCCATTTCCCGGCTGCGTCACGGATGCCGCCAAAATGATCAAGGAACCAGTCCATGGTAATTGTGCCCGAAGTGTTGGGCAGGATCCGCAGGTAGTTTTCATCCGGCATGGCAAACAGGAAGCCGAGACCCTCAGGTTCGCGTCCCGGCCGGTCGACGATCAGCGAATTGAGGCAAGAGGTTCCAAGTACAGTGATTGCCTCGCCAGGGCGGCTTCGACCTGCGCCCACGACATTGGCCACGGCATCGCCGCACCCGGTAATCACCAGCGTTCCGGGCGCAAGGCCGGTCACCCACGCAGCTTCCGCAGTAACGTGGCCCGCAATTGCGCCAGATGGCAGGATGTCCGGCATCATGGAGTCCCAGCCATCCGCGCCAAGCAGCGCCATCAGTCGGTCAGAATGGGTTCGCCGGTCGATGTCGCCCGGAACGAAGGAAACGTCTGAAGGATCCGTCGCGACGACGCCGGTCAGCCGGTAGCGCAGATAGTCCTTCGCGCTCAGAACCGCGGCGGCCTGGTTGCGGATCTCCGGTTCGTTGGCATTGAGCCAGCTCAGGATCATCAGGGTGATGCCGGGCATCAGCCCGTTTCCGGAAATCCGGAATACCTCGTCGAGCGAACCCTCGCTTTCAAGCCTTGTGAGCAGCGACTGGGCCCGTTCGTCCGGCCAGCAGATTGCATTGCGGACAGGCCTTCCCCGATCATCAACAATCCAGGCGCCTCCCATGTGCGCTGCGATTCCGACACCCGCGACATCCCCGCCGGCAATGCCCGCATCCACAATGGCTGAACGGATGGTGCGACAGCAGGCCTGCCAGCTGGCATCAGGATCCTCCTCGTGCCACCCCGGTCGTAGCGACAGGATCGCGACCCGTTCATCAGCGGAGCCCACAGCCTGACCGGTCTCGTCGAAGACGACCGATTTGACCATTGTGGTGCCCTTGTCTATGCCGATGAGATACCGCATCTTTTACACTGCCAGCATTTCGGACTTGAGCGAGCCTCCACCGCCCTCACTGAACCGGATCGTGTCTTCCGTTTCCGGGTTGAAGGCGTAGAGCATCTCCGAGCGGGCGGCGACTGTCACCTCCTCGTCGATGGCATAGTCACGCTTACGCCCGTCAAAGGCCTGAACGATCAGATCGCCCATCTGAATGGTGACCAGCATTTCATCCCCCAGAGGCTCGGCGACATAGACCTTGCCTGTGACGGTGAATGAATCGGCCGGAGCCTCCTCTCCAGCCTTGAGAACTTCAACAGCGTGGGGCCGGCAACCCAGAATGAGCGAACCGGATTTGCCGGCCATGTCCTTCAGGGCTGCGGGGACCCCGACTTCGCCGCCCTCCAGTTTTGCATAATGCCTGCCGGTTTCCTCGCGCAATTGTGACAATCGGAACAGGTTCATCGAATGCAGGCCGAAGAACTGCGAGACAAAAGCGTTGACCGGCCGATTGTGAATTTCATCGGCCGCGCCGATCTGCTGGAGAACCCCATCGCGCATGACCGCGAGCCGATCCGTCATGGTCATCGCCTCGATCGGATCATGGGTAACGATGACCGAGGTCGTGCCGAGCGAGCGTTGCAGGCGTTTGAGTTCCCCGCGCAACCGGGCGCGCAGAAGCGTGTCGAGGTGGGCGATGGGCTCATCCAGGCACAGGAGGTTCGGACGCCGTACAAGCGCCCGCGCGATGGCTACGCGCTGCTGCTGCCCGCCCGACATTTGCGATGCGCGGCGGTCAATCAAGTGATCGATATGGAGCATCCGCGCGACATCACCGACCATCTCATCGATTTCGGATTTCGACTTGCCGCGGATTTTCAGCGGATAGGCGATGTTCTGCCGGGCCGTCATGTGCGGATAGAGCGCGTTCTGCTCAAACACCATTGCGATGTTGCGCTGTTGGGGGGTCTTGTCGGCGACGGAGAGCCCGTCGAACAGCATGTCACCCTCTGTGATGGTCTCAAGACCCGCCAGCATGCGCAACACCGAAGTCTTGCCAGAACCCGAAGGGCCGAGAAGGCCGAAGAATTCGCCATCCTCGATGGTGAAGCTCACATCTTTGACGGCGTGGATCGCCTGACCATACCACTTGTTGACGTTTCTTAGTTCAATGGATGCCATGTCGATACCTCAACGGCCGCCCAGCTCGATGGAAAACGAGCGGATGAGCAGTTTTTGCATGTAATAGGAGAGCAGCAGCAACGGGCCGAAGGCGACTATACCGATGGCGCCGAGCTGGCCCCAGTTGGGCTGCTGGAACAGGAAGAAGCTGGCCAGCGCCTTGGGCAGGGTGATGACCGCGTCGCCAGTGAGAACCAGGGAAAACAGGAATTCGTTCCAGGCAAAGATCATAGCCAGAATGCCGGCAGTCATGACGCCCGGAAGCGAAAGCGGCAGCAGCACATCGCGAAACAGCTGGAACCAGCCCGCACCGTCGACACGCGCCGCCTCCTCGTAGGATCTGGGGATCTGGCGCATGAACTCGGCCAAAAGCCAGATGACCAGAGGCAGGTTCATGAACGTGTAGACAATGATCAGACCGGTGTAGGTATCAAACAGCGACAGTTCCTGAAACAGCAGGTAGAAGCCGATGACCGGAACGATCGGCGGCATCATCCTGAGCGACAGGATGGTGAAGCTAAGCTGTCCGTGCGGCGGAAAGCGCCTGGCAAGCGCATAGGCCGCCGGGAACCCGAGGATCAGGCAGATCACGGTTGAGACCGACGAGACGATGAGGCTGTCCATGATGCCCTTGCCGCCGCCGATGGCCCAACCTTCCGTGAAATTAACCAGTGTGCCATTGATCGGCAGGACGCTGGGCGGGCTGTTGAACAGTTCCTCATAGGGTTTGAAGGCGGTCAGCAGCAACCACAACAGCGGCGCCAACACAGCCACGAGCAGCAGGATCAAGGTCAGGTGGCGCAGCGCCATGAAGACAGAAGAGCGGGTCATGAGCGGTCCCCTCCGGAGGCGCCGGCGGACCGGCGGCGGACCAGCGCCAGAATGATGCTGGTGCCGACAATGAGCAGGATCAGCTGGATGATGCTCAGGGCCCCGGCGCTTCCGAACTGGAAGCGTCCGAAACCGACGTCATAGGTGTAGTAGGCAAGGTTCTGCGTCGATGTTCCCGGTCCGCCGCGGGTCAGGATGTAGATCACATCGAAGACCTTGAAGCTGTCGATGAAGCGCAGCACGAAAGCCACCACCATGTAGGGCGCCAGCATGGGCACAATGATGTTGAAGAAGGTCTGGATTTGATTGGACCCATCTACCTTGGCCGCCTCGAAGATCCGGGCTGGGATGGAGCGAAGCCCCGCAAGCAGGATCACCATGACCAGCGGCGTCCACTGCCAGATGTCGACGGCGACGATTGTCGGCAAGGCCCATTCCGGCGACTGCGCCCAGGCTGGCGGATTGAGGCCGAAGCCTCGCAGGGCGGCATTGAGCGGGCCATAGATCGGATTGAGAAACAGGTTCCAGGAGAAGCCCACGATGATGGGCGCCAGCATCATCGGAATGAGAAACAGCGAGGCATAGATCTCGCGTCCGCGCACGACTGAATTGATCAGCATGGCGAGGCCAAGTCCGATGAGGATCTGCAGTGGCACGGCGACCAGGGCAAAAATCGCGGTGATGCCGAGACTGCTCCAGAACCGTTCGCCTGACAGCAGCTTGGTGAAATTGTCGAAGCCCACCCATTCGATCGGAATCGGAACAGCAAGCTGATAGGAGGTGAAGGATGCATAAATCAGATAGGCGAAGGGCCAGATCGACATCAGCGTCAGGAACACAAGCGCCGGCGCGAGCAGGATCATGGTCGAGCGGCGTTCGGCGGCACGCTCGCGCTTACTGCGCTCGCCTGGCGGCGGGCGGCTGATCGTCAATGTTGGGGTGTGGTCAGTCATGGATTATCCGCAAGCCATCGCATGTTCTCCCATAGGCAGTCGTCAGGCATCGGCCCATGCAAGGGGCCGATGCCTGGTCAGGACTGGTGTCAGCTCCAGTAACCGTTGGCGATCATCCGCTGACGATACTCGTCGTAATGGGAGATCTGACGTTCGCGATTGAACAGTTCGGTGGTGTCCTCGAACTCCGCTTCCATCGCCGTGAGGGCCTCCTCGGACGTCGCCTGGCCGGTGACAGCGCGCTGAACGTGCTGGATCATCGAGGCGAGGTACTGGTTGGTGCCTGGAATGGAGATGTCGAGATAGGCTTTGTCATTGGCCAGCAACTGCTTGGAGACGGAGGCGAAATTGTCGGCGAAGCCCGATTCAGCCTGCAGCGGGAAAGTGCTGGCCGGCTCGTTGAACATGCTCATCCGCCATGGATCCATCAGCGACTGCGAGAAGGTCTCCGCGACCCAGCGGTTGGCGTTGGCCGACTTCTGGATCCAGGCAATGGCCTGGAAAGCGCCTTCCTTGTTCGACGAGTTCTTGGAGATCCCCATGGCGCGCCCGTAGGGAAGCACCGTGACCTCGCCCCAGCTCGGCGCGCATTTGATCTTGTCGGCCACCTTGGAGATGGACGGATCGGCAGCGCCCTTGGGCATGTCGGTCCACCAGTTGGCCTGGGCCACCCGGCCTTCGAAGAAGATCTGCCGGCCAACATCCCAAGGCATCGCATTGGCGAGGTCCGACGGCATGAACTGGGTGACTTCACGGTAATGATCCAGAGCGGAAATCGCCGTGTCATTGACCAGTTTCGGCTTCATCTGCTCATCGAAAAGCTCGCCGTAACGCTCGCCCTTGGCCGCGCCCTCCTGAACCAGCTGGTTGATGAAGAAGGCGTAGACGAAGTAGCTTGTCACCTCGACAAGACCATAGGTGTTCTGGTCCGGCCGGGTGAAGAATTCGGCGGTATCGCGGTACTGCTGCCAGTCCTTTGGCGCAGCCAGGTCATAGCCGTACTTGGCCTTGAAGGCCTGCATTTCGGCAGCGTCTTCAAACAGGTCGGTGCGGTAGGTGTTGATGAACATGTCGCCATCAATCATCACCCCGACAGACTTGCCTTCATATATGTTGAGCAGCTGGAACGGCTTGGCGATGTCGTCGAAAGCGAGATCGCCAAGCGATCCTACCTCTTCGAGCGGGGTCAGGAACGGGCCGAAATCGCCGGTGAAGTTGGGCCAGAAATCAAAGGCGTCGAAGCGCGCCTCATCCTGGCGCAGGGCCAGCAGGTTCTGGTCATACATGTTGCCCAGCGGATAGGACAGGAATTCGACTTCGGTCCCGGTGGCTTCCCTGAACTCGGTAGCAAATTCCTTCAGGATCGGGGTGAAGGCGCCGCTGTCGAGGCCAACCCTGACCTTGCCGCCAGCGGTTTGCCCGGCTGCACCCAGAACGCCTCCAAATGTGCCCAGCGTTGCTGCAGCCCCAAAGACTGTCGCACGCCGCATCAATTCGCGACGGGAAATGAGACCCTTGGTGTCGACGCTCGAAAGCTGATCAAGCGCGTAGGTTTCGGCGCAGGTGCGCTTTTTCATAATCATGATGCTTCTCCTCCCTGGTGACAGGACACCCTCCCGAATGTCCTAATTGCGTTTGCAATTGTATCAATATTTGACTAGGCTAAGCGAGCAAATGGCCTAACACAAGAAATATATTGTCATAGCTCCATGATCGAAAATCTGATACAATCAGACATCAAGCCGCGCTACAAGGCGATCGTGGCCGCTATCGTCGACGGCGTGGCGCAGCGCAAGTTCGCCGTCGGCCAGAAGCTGCCGCCGCAGCGCGAACTGGCGCATACGCTGGGCTACGCCATAGCCACGGTGGGGCGCGCCTACAGCGAACTCGAGCAGATGGGCGTTGTCCGCAGCCACATTGGACGCGGGACCTATATAGCTGAAATCAAATCAAGATTTACGCCGTCCGGGGCCAGTTCGGGCCGGCTTTTTGATCTGCAGACCTACCAGGTTCCGGTAGCTGACATTCCCGGCCTCATGTCCGACACCTTGCGCGCCATCGCCTCGGAGAACGCGGCAAGTCTGGTGCTGGAGAACTGTCCGACCCAGGGCGAATATGCGCACAGGTCAGCCCTTTCCGACTGGCTGGCCCAATCTGGCATCAATGCAAGACCAGAAGACATCATCGTGACCAATGGTGGCCAGCACGCGACAATGTGCGCGCTGTCCACGATTACCCATCCGGGCCAGACGATTGCGACGGAAGAGCTGACAGATCCGAGAATGAAGGCGGTCGCCGGCTATCTCGACAGGCAGCTGGCTGGCGTCGAGATGGACGGCAAGGGCATGTTGCCGGACGCGCTTGAAGCCCTTTGCAAGAGCGGGCGACGGATCTCGGCCATCTACTGCACGCCGCGCAATCAGAACCCGACCAACGCCGTATTGCCCTATGAGCGGCGGGTGGCCATAGCCGAGGTGGCGGAGAAATACGACATTCCGATCATCGAGAGCGATATCTATGGCACCTTGCGCCAGGACGAGGAGCAGCCGATCTTTTCCATTGCGCCGCACCGGACACATTTCGTCACCAGCCTGGGACGAATTGCAGGCCCCGGGATGAAGGTGGGCTGCCTTGTATCACCGCCCGAAAGTGTGATGCGCAGCCAGTCCGGCGTCGGCATGTCGACCGGCGCATCTTCACGTCTGCAGGCCGAGATTGCCGCGCGGTGGATCCGCGGCGGCCACATCCGCAAGATGGTTGCCTGGCAGCAGGACGATGCCGTGCGCCGCGTCGCCCTGCTCTCGGCCTACCCGATGCTGTCCAACGCCATCAGCCTTCCCAACAGCCCGCACATCTGGCTCGGCCTGCCGGACCCGTGGCGAAGCGAAGACCTCATTGACGCCGCGCAGGCGCATGGCATCGCGATAGCGCCGACGCACAGCTTCGTGGTCGGGCGGCGGCATATTCCCCACGCTGTCCGCATCGTCCTGGGATCGCCACCGACAATCGAGGATCTGGATATGGCTCTCGACCGGCTTGAGCGGATCCTGCAAAATCCCCCGCGCCCGCACGGCCGTTCCGCCTGACCGGCCAGGCAAGCTGCAAATGGTACTCTGTGCTGGCCAGTCCGGCGGTTGCGACGGCCGCATCGACATGGCGCATGGTCCGGGCAGTTCATCTCGGGAGACCAAAATGCCCATCATTGACATGAAGATGCTCGAAGGATTTTCCGACAGCCAGAAGGAGGCCATGTATGCAGAGGTCACCGACGCGCTGTGCCGCACGCTTGGCTGCCGGCCCGACCAGGTCCGGATCATGGTGAACGACCTTGCTCATGGCGATTTCGCAGTGGCGGGCAGGAGCGTGGCGGCCATCCGGCGGGAGTCACCCGGAAGCTGAGGCGAGACCCGACAGGTCCGGCGTTGACCGGACCTCCCGCATGTCTCAGATCTAGGCCGGCTCGGTGAACAGCCCGCGCAAATCCGCTTTCAGTACCTTGCCCATCGGGTTCTTCGGCAGTGCTTCGAGCACCCGCCAGTGCCGCGGGCATTCGTAATCGGCAAGGCTCTCGGCGCAGAAGGCTTTGAGCGCATCGAGGTCGATTTCCTGTCCGTCAACCGGAACGATGCAGGCGCCCACATCCTCGCCCAGCGCCCTGTGAGGCACGGCAACAACAGCGGCTTCGCGAACCAGCGGATGGCGGTACAGCACCTCCTCGACGGCGATGGAGGCGATCATCAATCCGCCTCGATTGATGATGTCCTTAAGCCTGTCGGTGAAGAACAGGTAGCCGTCGGGCGATGTCACGGTAACGCCTTTTGAGGAGCGGCTGCGATAGACACACGTGCATGAACACCTCGTCAGTCCGCTACAAGCGCCATCGCTTCCCACCCCAGATCATCGCCCACACTGTCTGGCTCTAC
>Ga0208979_100398_pt1 | contig 31469 bp, 18 predicted proteins | sample HotLakConsUCCSLE_FD_184738 | JGI IMG/M metagenome (GOLD analysis project Ga0208979, IMG submission 184738) | Hypersaline microbial mat communities from Hot Lake, Washington, USA - Hot Lake Consortium UCC-SLE (SPAdes) | ecosystem: Environmental > Aquatic > Non-marine Saline and Alkaline >... | reverse complement strand
ATGATGACCATTGGAGAATTGAATGTTTTCATCGAGTCATCAAGCAAGTGTGTAACATCGAGCGCTTTTATGTTCGAGATAAACAAGCGATTCGCAATCATTTCTTTTGTGCCTTGCAGGCTTTTTGCAAGCTGCAAACGATGTGTATTAACGGACTCCTCAACAACTGTTATGAGATATCGAGACAGCTTTTCGTGCCTGTCATCCGACAGTTTATTCTAGAAAATGTCACAGAATCCACTTTCGCTTGACCATAGTTTTGGTTCCCTGTCAATGCGTAACTCCTATAATATTGAAAGCCTGGGCAGTCTTGTCGGTTGAAGATAGCGCAGTGCCAGTTAGTAGGCCGAGTAGAAGAAACTTACTGAAGGAATACATTATTTCTCTGAACCGCATAAAACTGTCTACACACTGTAACAAGGTTAGTTATCTGTTTTCTGTAGCGGTAGGCCACTGGAATAGATGACCATGCAGTTGCAACAAAGGGGTGTGGTTCAACCATGCAGCAATTTCAAATTCCAACTTACAGTCATGATTTTCCGGCATTGCGGAACGAGGTTAAGGGGTTTCATGTTTGATCATGATGTGAGACGAACGAGGAATCAATGTTTTTGAACGTACGTAGTCTGGAATTTGGAATTGCTGTATGCGCTCAGTCGCAGACTCTATGCGCTTCAGAATTTTGGAATTCAACGGGAAAGTGGATCACGTTCATGTGTTGCTGGAATTTCCGCCCAAGCTCAGCGTTTCTGTTCTGGCAAAGCATCTTAAAGGTGTCTCTAGCCGTGCCTACAATAAAGCGGGATATCCCAAGCCAACAGACAAGGCTCTTTGGAACCCTTCGTATTTTGCTTCCTCTGTTGGCGGTGCCCCTCTTGAGGTTGTTAAGCAGTACATTGAACAGCAAGCAAGACCACATTAGAGGCAAAATGCGGTCTTAAAGTCCGGGGCTTCAGACACACCCCAGAATGGTGAAAGGATAAGGGATAAAGAAAGGATAAGGAGTAACGACGTGCATGCAATGTGATCGTGAACCGTTACACACGATAACAGGCTAAGTGAGTCTTGAAATAATATGGTCAATAAGGGGCTGGCGGCTTTTTTGGTGTCGAAAGAAGCAACAAGAACTTCGCACGGTTCAGCAGAAATATTAATATTGGGCTTGACAGTCGCTATGGACTTCACCAGTGTACATGTCCACAAATAGAATTCCATCAATAGGTTCGCTATTTTCCAATCGTGCTAGTACTGCTCGATAAGTCATTTGAATTGCCTTAAGGCTATGGCTAGTAATCACTCTTTGCACGTCATGCTGTATCTCTATAAGTAGCCCATATTCTCCAATTTGTTGATGAGTAATATTCCAATAAAAGCGAATAAGATAGCCCATACTTACCACAACATTTAACAGTCCGAATATGCGAAAAAGTAGCAGCATCGGGCTCAGCATTAATATAAGGCCCAGAGAGATGGCAATTAGCCCTAATAAGTTAGTTGTTTTTTGAGTGATAATTGATGGTCGCCTCTGTAATTTGATAATTTGAAGTGTTTTAAGGTATTTGAATGGGTAACTGCGATCGCTATGCTGAAGATAGTTGGTAGTGATTATCATATTGTCGCTAAAGGGTTCTATGTAAAGCTTGGTTTGCTTAATATAAATAATTTTCTGAGGCTGCAGCCGACTGTAGTAGTGCCACCTGTAGTGATTGCTCTCATAATTACTTGAGATAACGCTGCCATCGACAGAAGAACTGCTAGTAGAAGAACCGCTAATAAAAGACTTGATGATAAAACCATCGCTTGTAAAATTAGAAGTCATTTTGGAGACGAACTTTTCGCCAGAGAAAGTCCTTGACAGTTTCTTGTTTAGAAATGATCGTAAGCAAACCCTGGTTTCCAGGCTTGAGAAGACATGTATTTTGGCCATTAGCTAGATATTGAACAGAAGGTTCTATAATTACAACATAGCCAGTATTCTGCGTTATAGACGCTGTTGATGTGCTGTCACTAGGCTCAGCTAAAACTGCGTCAGGAGAAATTTCTGTCACTGTACCTGCGAGGGTGCCAAACTGCGAGAAGGGACAGGCCGATACGCGCATCTGGGTCGGTTGACCAATTTCTACTTTATTAATTTGGTCAGCTGGAATGACAGCTTTTAGCGCTAAAGGCGCTTCGTCAGGAATTATCTGAGCGATGGTTTCTCCAGAGTTAAACATCTGTCCAATGTTGCGCAGCTTCACCTCGTAGAGAGTTCCGGATGCGGGCGCGCGAATGAGGGTGGCTTCAATCTCTGCTGTGATTTGGTTGAGCTCTTTACGATCGCGCTCAATTTGACTTTTCAGCTCTACTTCTTGTTGTAGTATCTGTTCACGAGACTGCTGTAGCTGCGCCAAAAGTGCGATACCGCGCGATCGCTCCTGAACAATTCTTGCCTCTGCGGCATCAACCTCAGCTGAGGTTGGATTTAAGCCGGTTTGAAGTCGGGTCAGCCGTGCTTGTGCTCTTGCTAAGGAGGCTTCTCTTTCTGCTAGCTGAAGCCGTGAAACAGCGCCGCTGTCGACGAGCTGTCGGTAGCTAGCCACTTCTTGTCGGGCCAATGTCAGCTCAGTTAAGGCTTCATCTACTTCTGCACTAGAAACAATTTGCCTATCTTGATACGTACGCGTTGACTGTGCTAGTTCTGCATAAGACCCATCTAATAAACCTTTCACCTTTAGAACCTCTGCATCTACCTGTTGGTCAAGAGCTGTAATCTGCGCTCTAAGCTGCATAAGTTGGCGGTTACCCTGTGAAATAGAACCTTCTAACTGAGTCAATTGAGTGCGCAAACGCGAATCGTCAATTTGAGCAAGCACCTGTCCTTTTTCAACCTGCTCATTTTCTGCAACATGTATAGCGGTTATGGGTCCCGATGTTTTGACCTGAACAAGCCGTGCTTCTCCACTGGGCCTAACAATAGCTGTTGTTTTGACAGTGGTACGGTAGGTTATAAAGTTTGTTGCGATCGCTCCCATGGCAACGGCACTGACAAAAAACCAACTGCCCAAGGTGATCCAACGACTCAAAGAAGGTAAGAACTCAACGACATCAATAGGTGCGAGTCCCTCGGCATTTGCTGTCTCAACAGACGGTAATGAAGATTGACGGGATTGAGCCTGTGATGGTGGCAGTCCTGATGACTGATACTGTGCTGCCTGCAGTGGGGATAAGTGAGCTTGAGATAAACGAACTCTGACTGCTGTTGGCACACCTCGGTCAAGGGGGTTAGAGACTAAAGGCTCAGCCTCTAAATGATTAAATCTTGAACCATCTATCTCCAATGGCTGTACTGGCTTTAATTCTGGCTTTAATCCTGGCTTATCAGAATAATCATTTACGGGATAGCCCAAATTATCAAAAGGATTTGAGGGAGAAGGGGGAGTCAAAACAAATTACCTCCAGCAGAATGGGAATACAAGCGAAAGACTGACTACTTTAAACTTGACAACTTCAAATAGGAAACGAGACAGAGGCCCTAAAAATGAGCAGCAGCACCAGTTACTACCGCTTCTGCTAAGGACACACCTTGCAAAAAGGTAAGATGCTCACCGTCTTGAGCCAGTAGGTCTTTGGGCGATCCTTCAATCTTAGGTTTGCCATCTTTAATCACCGCAACCCAGTCAGCTATTCGGATCACGCTAGGTCGATGGCTGATCAAAATGGTCGTACGACCTTTGCGATGGTTCAAAAGCTGTCTGAGAACTTTTGCTTCACTCAACGGATCGAGTCCTGAGGTCGATTCGTCTAAAATCAAAATGGCAGGATTCATCACCAGCGCGCGCGCGATCGCCAAGCGCTGAAGCTGCCCGCCTGAAAGATTAGACCCGAATTCACCCAGCACCGTTTGGTAGCCATCTGGCAAACGCCTAATAAATTCTTCAGCGCCAGCAATTTGACAAGCCATCACAATTTGTTCAAAAGAAGCGCTTGGAGCACACAGCTTAAAATTGTCGAGAATAGAGCGACTCCAAAAGTGAGCGCTTTGAGGAACCAGTACAATTTGCTGCCGTAAGCAGGTCATGGACAGATCCCGCAAACTGTAAGCGCCAATTCTCAGCTCACCAGACTGGTAAGGATGCAGTCCAGCCAAAATCTTTGTGAGGGTGCTTTTCCCACAGCCCGACTCACCGACTAATGCAGTGACCTTTCCACCTGGAATATTGAGTGAAAAAGTTTGGAGTAAATCAGGGCGTCCGGGATAGTGAAAGTTGACGTTTTCAAAACTGACATCGGCTTCAGGATTGAGACCAACCGAAGGCTTAAGCCAATCTTCAGCACTTTCTTCTTGAGCATCAAGAACTTCAGTAAAGCGCCGCATAGAAGCCTTTACCTCTGCAAATTTGTCGGTAAAACCGACTAAAAAGCTAATAAATCCTACAAAGTTAGCATTCATTGCGTTAAACGCTAGTAGCTGGCCAATAGTTAGCTCGTTACCAATCACGAGTGTGCTGCCAAACCAAAGCAAACAAATGCCGCCCACCCCTGAAACCAATCCAGAAAATTGACCGTTGATAATGCTTATTTGAGCCGTACTAAATTCTTCGGTTGCTAAATGACCAAATCGGCTTTGCAACTCATTCCAAAGCTGGGGTTGTGAAGCCGTTGTCTTTACGGTCATTGCCCCCTTAAAGGTTTCAACTAAAATGCCCTGATTTTCAGCATCCAAGGCTAAGAGACGCCGCATCTTTGGCTGCAAGATAGGCAAAAAAACAAATGCTGCCCCTGTCATGACACCAGCGACCACTACTGATAGCAGCGTTAATTTATAACTATAGAAGAGCATAAAGCCCAGCGATACCAAAGCTGTAAAAAACGAGCTAGGCAGCTTTACGGCAACATCGGCAACCAGCTCATTAATCCGAGAAATATCTTCTAACCGACTGATGACCTCACCACTCCGTCGCGTTTCGTAATACAGCAGTGGCAGATTCAACAATTTACGGCCAAACTCTAGCGTCAGTCCCAGTTCTAGCCGCTGCGCTAAATGAGTAATCAGATTAAACTCAACTAGACCCAGAATGCTTTGAATAAAGAGAAAAGCAATCACGACAACAACAACCGTTGTCAGCAACTGCGTATCACCCCGAATTAAAACATCGTCTGTTAAAAACTGCATCAAAAACGGACTAGCCAGCGATAGCAGACCAATGAGCTGCGCATAAATGAGAGACTGTCCCAGCGTTCGGCGATAAGGCCATACCCGCTTTAAAAAGCGAAAAAATTCATCTGACTTATCATCGGGCTGATCGTAAAAGCCTTCATCTTTAGGCATCAGTAACAGCATCACGCCATTTTGCCAGCCCTGCTTCAGCTCATCTGTTGAAAGATAGCGAATGCCAACACCAGGATCAGCAATAATATATTGCTTGCGCCGCATTCCATACAGAACAACCCAATGATTACCTTGCCAGTGAATGAGTGCAGGCAAAGGCAATCGCTCAATTTTTTCAAAAATATCGGCTTTGGCTCGCCCTGATCGCGCGTTAAAGCCAAGTCCTTCAGCGCCCTGACGCAGGCCCAGCAAAGAGGTCCCTAATTGCCCTGTACCTACCCTTTCGCGAATGCGGGACAAAGCAAACCTTCGTCCATAGTGCTTAGCAATCATGGCGATACAGGCTGCGCCACAGTCTTCCTCGCTATATTGACGAATAAACGGATATTTCATAAACAGTGCGCCAGGAATAACAGGTAAGTTTAATCAATCTTTATCGATTTAGCCTATATACTAGAAATGCGACCACTTATACAGGATCGCAAAAATTAAAACATAGGGATATGCGTATATTTAGTTGTTTTTCTAATGGTTTTTCCAATAATTCTTCCAACTGTTTTGAAATTTATGTTAAATAAGTACTGTTGAATAAGCATTCAAACAAAAGTACTTAAATGCTTATTCAACACGTATAGCGATTTTCAGAAACTCAATTCACCTGGTTAAGCTTTTATGCCAAAACAGAGCTGAAGATACTAGAGGAAAGAGATCTGGATTACCACCAACGCCAGCTAGGACGGGAAACAGACGTAAAAACAGAACCTGTGAAGGAAGTGTAACTACCCGAAGCGCTGAACCTTACGGATGCAGATGCCGTGGATCCCCCTCCGCTTGAGAAAGAAAAGAGGTTCCCTGAGGAGCTTACGCCACCCGATAGGCTAGCCTCTTTTTCAGCAGTTAAGTCTGTAAGTAGATAGTCGCAGTCAGTCAAATTGACCAAAGAATTGGCAGGTTCAATCATGGGCTTTCACCTAAATAATTATCAGCATTCGTCAGAATATTCCTTTTAAAGAGACACCTTTTTTTAAGAGAGACCCATTAAAAAGGCTAGGTTAATAGAGAAAAAACTGAGTTTAGAAAGAAGAGATGCGTGCACTCACTTTTCCTCCTAAACTCAGTTTCCTAAATGCATTAGAAACTTTCTCTAAGCACTTAAAAGCTGAGCTGCAAAACACTCAATCTTGCCGAAGCAAGACTTAGTGAGAAAAGCCGCTGATAGTAGCATAAGAGCTGTGAGAAGAAACTTGAGAGTATCCTGTGATACCGCCATTCTTGACGAAGTTAACTGTTCCTGAACCACCAGCAAAAGCTTTGAAGTCGCCACCATTGACGTGACCAGACTTACTATTGCCAAAGTAGAGGTTTAGGGTATTGAACCAGCCACCTGCTAGAGAAGCTTCTTCAGTGGTCGTCAACTCAGAAAAAAGAGTGTCATCAAGCTTGTTAATGTCAGACATTGGGAATCTCCTAAAAAATGTTGCAGTTGCTCCAGAAGCCGGAAAAATATTTGGTTTCTTGAACAATTAAAATCTATCACAGAAATATCTTGTTTGAGTCTTCTTTTTTGTTTAAAACATTTTCTTCATAATCACTTTAGAAGAAAACAACAAAGACAAACGAACTCTTTCAAGCACATAAAAAATTAGATCGCAAATATTAATGCTAGAGAAGTATCAAGCCGAAAATACGATACTTGAACATATCCTCACGATCTAATTGTTGGTGAGTCTCTCTGAAAATCCTTCCGAGTACATACATCTCTACCAGACAAGTGCTGACAGATAGCACTATGCCTTGTACAAGTTCTTATCCTGAATTCTTTACAAGCATTAGCTATCTAATACTAATTGCTAAGCATGAATATTAGACAGAAACAGAAACACTGGCGTATGCGCTCGTGCTCGTACTTGTGCTAGTAGTCTGAACACTTCCACATACAGGATTTGTACTCATTACAACAGTAGACCCTGAGAAACTCTCTCCTGAGGGATCGCTGAAAGTGCTGCTAATGAATTGAAAAAAACTGTAGTAGCGTTTCTTGCCAGCGTTGCTATGCTGACTGCCATGCTGACCACCCGCATAAGTAGATTCTTCCTGAGCTGTTATTTGCTTCACCAAGCATCCATCGCTTAATTGATGAATGGAACTCGTCTCTTGTGCCATGATTCAATTTTCAACGTTTGTTGATACTACGTTTATTGGTACGAGCAGCATCTGCCCGTACGAAGAGCAGTATAGAGTAGTTCTCTTCGCAGTCCTATGACAAAAAAGGTATGCTCTTGATAAAAGTCATAGCCAGCATACAAAAGAGAACAGTCCACATGCACAATTAGCAAACGGGCAGCATATGTAGAGTCTCCTGAAAATGAAGCATGGATACTTCTCAAAAGCCTCTCATTCAATTCATTTTAGGTGTTTTTGATCGCTTGTTTTTGCTGAAAAAGATTTCTATTGTTGAGTTTTTCAGCACTTTTTCTTACGTCTAATTACATTTGACCAAGGTCAATTTGTTGTTATTCAAGGAAAATCTAAAGAAATATCAATATTTTACTTGTTGCGGGAACATTAAAGTTGTTGCTACGTCTGGGTTGCATCTACGGGATATTGTATATCTAAAAAAACATTTTAGATACAGCAACATTAAAGTTGTTATTGCGTCTATGCGTTATTGCGTCTATGCAAATAAATTTTGAAAGTATCGACGGTAAAGCTCACAGGTAGGTGACGCTTTACCGTGGCTGATACGAATTAGACCCATGCCTTCTAGTTTTAGCAGCGTTACTGGGTCTAACGCTTGAGATTCTGTTGATTTTACGACCTGTTTGATCCCGGTGAGCAAAGATTCATAGGATTGTAGTGTCCAGAACTTCTTTTGCAGATGAGCTGCATAGATGCTGTTGGGTGCGATCGCCCGTTCCCAAATGTCTTGCAAGCTCAGAAATGACTGCTTAGCATGGTAGAGCGTTAGCCTCACCAAATAAGGGTTGCCGCTAATCAGGTGAACCAACTCATAAATATCCTGCTGAGGCCAATTGAGCTGATGACGCACGGCTAAATCGGCGATTTGATCAACAGTAAAGTCTGGCAGCTCAACGAACAGCCCTACATTAAAAGGCGATTGATGGGTGGGTAGGCGAATGTAAACGTTGCTTGAGTAGATAACGACAAGTCGTAGCTTTTTCCAAATATTACTGGCCAAGTTGCTATACCTTGCGCTCTCATACCAAGCTCGCAGCATGCCAAAAAAATCAACCGCTAACTCTGGATAGTTGAAAATGATACCCACATTATCTAAAGCCAGCACAATAGGATTGTCTAACGTGGGTAACAGGTAGCCTTCAAAATATTCAGTACAGTTGTAACTGCTGCCACAGCAGTCTTCCCAGTAGTCATTTAACTGAGACGGGAGAAAAAGCCCTTTACTAACTAAGCGGCAGAACCAGCGAAAAAAGCGATTTCCATCGGACAAAATCTCGGTACTGGCTAACTCTAAATTTATCGTCACCGTAACGTAATCTTGTTTTCTGGAAAAATCAACAATTCTAGCCATGAGAGAGGTTTTTCCAGTGGTTTTAGCGGATCTAATGCGAATTAAAGCACCTGGCTGACTAATGTTCCGGTAACAATCCGATTCAATCGGCGATCGCTCTATATATAAAGGAGACCCTAACGGCACTTGCCCGTGGGGCGGCTCTAATACGGCAATAGATGCATTGTCCCCCTGAGAAATGTCTGTTTGACTACTCAGTAACTGCTGTCTTAGAACTATTTTGAAGTTGTTTTTTGTGACTTTTTGTCCCAATGTGGTCGAAAGATTTTGCCATAGTTGGGAACCAACGGCTCGAATGTAGTTGTCATCATAACCACTTGCTTCAGAGATAGATTGGTAGGTCTCACCTTGCCAGCACATCGACAAAACAGTTTCTTGAATATGAGATAGCCCATGAGGCGTTAGCGCTTGATGAACAAGGGACAGTACCTCATCAGAAATAGTTTCTGGTTGGTTTGGAGTGGGCTGTTTTGAATCAGACATCTATCTATGCTGCCAGTGAGCGATCTAACAAAATATCACTTTTTATTGCTTTCCCTAAGCGTAGCGCGATATCACTACACCATTTCATACTGCTTTTCTCATTACTCAGCGCTTAGTATACCTTCAGGGGTATAAATTCACACATCTAACGAAGAGTTCCATAGAGAATGAAGCACCGTAAAAAGCACCGTTAATAAAATTGTAAATAAAAAAACTGGCTCGCTTTCGTTTTTTTACAATCAAGCCTAGATGTTTTGGACTTTCTTGTGAGTTGCTCTGTTCCCCTTCACTGCAACTTTTTAGCCTTTTGACTTGCACTTAAATTTTGTTTGGATTCACTATGGTTCTTGGGCTTGTTCCACAGCTGAAGCTTCAGCACTTACAAATATTTTTAACCGTTGTAGATGAGATGAATTTCAGTCGAGCGGCTGAGCAGTTAGGGATGGCTCAGCCGCCCCTAAGTCGCCAAATTAAACGGCTAGAGCTAGGTCTTGATGTTCAGCTTTTTGATCGCAGCTCTTCGCAAATAAGCTTGACGGAAGCAGGCAAAATATTTGCAGAGCGATCGCGCAGTATCCTCGCCCAAGTTGAGCAAAGCATTGAACTTGCCCAAATGGTTGAAAAGGGCATGGCAGGCCAGCTCATTATTGGGGTTGATAGCGCCGCGCCTGCTTGCGTTCGCGCTATCAAAATCATTGAAGCCTATAAAAAAGAGTATCCGCAGGTAAATGTGCAAGTACAGGAGCTATCTGTCCAAAAACAGCTCCATGCCTTGCAAGCTGGGAACATTGATATTGGATTTGCCACGCCTCAATCCGTTCCCCAATCTCTCAATACACAAGTTGTCGTGCAAGAACCTTTAGTCATGGCTTTACCTACAGAGCATCCGCTAGCACAGCATTCTAAAATTCCAGTAGCGGCGATCGCCAATCAGCCTCTAATTATGGATTCAGCTCGATCCGAAGCCCTTGCTACAGCCATCGCAACCCTTGATCAGTCCGCTCAATTTATTCCAAGGGTGGTTCAAAATGCCAGCGATAGTCGCTTGATGCTGAGTTTTGTCACTTCAAATGTAGGGCTTGCCATCGTTCCGGCTTCTGTCGAAAATAGCGCGTTGTGCCACGGGGTGGTGTATCGCCCGCTGGAACCGCCTATCAAGGCTGTTTCCTTAAGTGTGATCTGGCGGCAGCAAAAGCTTGAATCTGTTATGGCTTCCTTCTTAAATAGGGTAGCCTCATGAGGGATCAAACACTATCAAGCATTGGGCCATCAAGCATTGGGCCATCAAGCATTGGGCTATTAGGTTTAAACTCCGGTCTTGTCATCTGTGCGATCGCCCTGTGCTCATCTGCCCAGGCTCAAACCGTGACAACCGATGGAAGTACTAACACCTCGGTAAGTCGCAACGGATTCTTTTCTATTACAGAAGGAACCCTCCGCTCGGGCGATCGCAGCACCGCGCTATTCCACAGCTTCGATAGTTTTTCTCCCGCCCAGACGGATGTGGTTTTTGACTTGCGAAATAGCCAAAATGCCATTGATACCAGCAACGTCAATACAATTATTAGCCGAGTCACCGGGGGAACCGAGTCTTTTATTGATGGGTTCTTGGGTATCGAGCAAGATGCCGGAACACCCACACCTGATCTGTTTTTGATTAATCCTAGCGGCATTAACTTTGGGTTCAATGCATACATTTCGGTTCCCGGTTCCTTTGTTGCTAGCACTGCCGAGAGCATTTTATTTGATGAAGGCGCAGCGTTTAGCGCGCTAGCACCCACGACCTCTGCGCCATTGCTGACCGTCAGTACACCTGTGGGCTTACAAATGGGAGAAAACCCAGGCCCCATAATAAACTCGGGCATTGTTTATACCTATGGCCTCGACAAAACCGCAGCCTTACTTGGCAGCGAAGTACTCTTATTTGGCGGTGGCGTCTATGCCGAGAATGGCCATATCGAATTAGGCAGCATCGGCGCGCAAAGCGAAGTTCGCCTAGCCCCTAGCGCGTCGGGCTGGTCATTTGACTATGCCGATGTTGACGCCTTTAGCAATGTCGATTTATTTTCAACAGTGGTTGACCCCAACTACAGTGGCAGCGGCAGTGGCAGCTTTCAGCTAGTGGGTGACAACATTAGTCTTCAGGCAGGATCAAGGGTCAGTGCGGTCAATCGAGGGGCGGCACCTGCTGCTGACTCTGGGGTGAAAGCGAAATCGTCGCTTTTGGTAGAAGGGTACAGCGACCTAGATTTTTCTCTCCCTGCTAGCAGTTTTTTGTATACGGTTACGATCGCTGACGGCGATGCCGGAAACTTAGTCATTGAAGCCCCTTTAATCACCCTGGTAAATCGCGGCCAAATTGTCTCTCAAACCCGGAGCACCGGATCTGCCGGTGATATTACGCTACGGACAGCTACATTAGAAGCTTCGAGACTACAAACCGAATCGGCAGGAACAGGCATATTTAATGTGGTCAGTGCGGGTGCTGAGGGTAAAGGCGGTAATATCACCATAGAAGCCACCGACCGGGTTCAGCTAAATAACGGTGCACAGATTATGTCTCGCACATTCGGCGCGGGCGATGTCGGTGACATTACAGTACAGTCAAGAGACTTTGTTGCCCAGAATAGTTTGGGGGGAGTCTCAAGTGGTATACAAACCAGGGTTGAGCAGGGCTCAACCGGTAATGGCGGTAACTTGAGTCTTAACCTCGAAAATCTGTCGCTGTTTGGCGGCGCACAGCTTTCGACCAATACCAATGGATTTGGCAATGGCGGCAACACTCACATTCAGGCACAGCGAGTCGAGATCGCCGGAACTGACGACGGAGGCTCTATCTATAGCGGGATTTTTTCAGAGGCGAGAGCTTCGAGCAATGGCAATGCCGGAAATATTACGCTAGCCGCCAACGAATTGATTCTTAAAGACGGTGGAACCCTTCGCGCCAGAACGCGAGGACAAGGGAATGCCGGTAATATTACAATTACCGCAGAAGATATTTTAATTACGGGTGCATCCCCTTCAGAAGAAGTATCGCTCATTTCAGCCAGTGCCGAAGTCCAAAGCGTAGGGAATGGAGGCGATATTGATATTCGTGCCAACCGCCTAACCTTGAGCGAGGGGGGGCAAATTGTTTCTGAAGCGCGCAATATTGGCAATGCCGGTAATATCACGCTGGATGTAAGCGACATTCTTGTCACAGGCACAACGCCTTCTGGAAATTTACGTTCAGTCGTGTCGACTGCTGTGACAGAGAACGCTCAGGGCAATGCCGGTAATATCACCATTAATAGCGATCGCCTGACGTTGAGCGATCGCGGTGAATTGTTCTCAGCCGTTCTCGGCAGGGGCAACGCAGGGAATATCACCGCAGACACCAATAACCTAATCGTCAGCGGCGGCAGCCAAATTATCACAGCCAACGTAGGTGAGGGCAACTCGGGGAGCATTCGTATCCGTGCCCGTGAGCAAATTGAAGTCAGCGGTGCAACCCCCACAGAGGATTACTATAGCGCTATCTCTACGCTGGTTACAGGCAGAGGAAACGCAGGCAACGTCGATCTCACCGCAGAGCGAATTGTTGTCGAAGAAGGTGGGCAACTTGTTTCAGCAGTAAGGGGCGTTGGCAATGGCGGCGACATTATCCTCAATGCAGAGAGCATCTTAATCGCGGGTACAACCCCCTTAGAGAATGACCCCTCTCTGCTTTCAACTACCCTCGGTGACAATGGACAAGGAGAGGGAAATGCGGGCAACATTTTCATCACAGCGAATGATTTTCAACTGCGCGACGGTGGACAGATGCTCTCTAGCACTCGCGGCCTCGGCAACGGGGGCAGCATTACCGTCAACGCTGACAATATTGTACTCACCGGAACCTCTGCCTCAGAAGAATTTGCGACAACAATTGATGCCTCCGTCGCGTCCCTTGCTGAAGGCAACGCAGGCAATATTAATCTCAATACCCGTCAGTTAGCCATACGCGACGGCGCTAATGTTTCGTCCTCAGTCTTGGGCATAGGCAATGGTAGTAATATCAACATCACGGCAGAGGATGTTTTGGTGTCTGGGACTTCCGCATCGGAAGGGCGAGTGTCCACCATTTTTGCAACCGTTGACCGCTTGGGGCAAGGAACAGCTGGCAATATCAATGTAGATACAAACACACTAACGGTTGAGCAAGGCGGTAAAATTTTGGCCTCAACCTATGGGCGTGGCAATGCAGGCGACATAATCCTAACCGCTGAAGACATCGTAATTCAGGGTAGCTCGCCCTCAGAGCAGATCCAATCGGGGATCGGAAATAGCGTTGAAACTGGACAAGGCGATGCCGGTAATATTGGTATCAATACCCGCCGCTTAACGCTAAGTGAAGGTGGTCAACTGGGTTCGGGCACGAGTGGCAACGGGAATGGCGGTAGCATTGTGATTGTTGCAGATGACATTTCAGTGATCGGGACAACACCCTCAGAGTCGTTTGTTTCGGCTATTTCAACCGCCAGCAACGCCGACGCACAGGGCAATGCAGGCAATATTGACATCCAGACAGATAACCTGAACCTTCTAAACGGCGGGCAGATTTTTTCTGGCATAAGGGGCACCGGAAATGGCGGCAACATTGATCTCATTGCTCAAGATATTGTCATCAGCGGCACCTCTAAAGCCGAGACCTATAGCTCTACCATCAGTACGGGCGTGAGTGAAAATGCACAGGGTAATGCAGGTAACATCTCACTTGTGAGTAACAGCCTAAATATTGATAGAGGCGGCAGTATTAGCAGTAGAACCGCTGGCGCAGGCAACGCCGGCAACCTTGACATTGAGGCAACCGAGCGCATTCAAATCGATGGAGAAAGCGCATCTGGCCAGTATGTCAGTCAAATTTCTGCCGCTGTAAACTCAACTGCAACAGGCACAGGTGGCAATGTAAACCTCATGACAGAACGCTTGGAAATCAGCCAAGGCGGGCGGGTGCAAAACGATACAGCAGGGGTAGGTACTGGCGGTAACATCACGGCCAACATAGTCAGCTTACTAATTCAGGGAGAAAGCAGCAACCAGCTGCGCAGCGGGCTGACCTCTCGCTCCAGCAGCGACTTTGCCGCAGGTTCCTTGCTCGTGAGCGCCCGCGATGGCATCGTTTTGCGCGATGGCGCAGAACTCTCAGTCAGCAGCCTGTTTGCTGGCGATGCCGGTAACATCACGCTCACTGCCGACAGTTTGCGGCTAATCAACGATAGCCGCATTGATGCCCAAGTCGCAGCAGGCGCTCAGGGCAATATCAACCTAGCGGCCAACCAGCTCATTCTGCTAGACCAAGGCAGTAAAATTACGACCGATGCGACTAATACAGCCACAGGGGGCAACATTCGCATTGCCGCACCCTTCATTATCGGCAACGACAACAGCGACATCACAGCCAATGCTGTGCAAGGCGATGGCGGCAATGTTTCAATCACCACAGAGGCGCTCTTTGGCCTAGCGTTTCGCGAACAGCTCACCCCTGACAATGACATCACCGCCAGCTCAGAGTTTGGCCTCAATGGCACGGTAGCCATTGACCTACCCGTGATTGATCCAACGACAGGACTGGTGATGTTACCCACAGCAGTAGCCGATGCATCAGACCAGATCTCGGCAGGCTGCATTGCTGATACTGGGGCAAACTTTGTCGCTACGGGGCGAGGCGGCATTCCGTCTGATCCAGCCCAAGGGGTCATGGAATCTGTTCTGTTGCAATCATTCGATCTCACGCCTCGGGGCTCTTTTTCAGATGATTTGGCGGCATTAACAGATGCAACGACAGAAGCAGCAGAAACAGCAGAAACAGCAGAAACAGCAGAAACAGCAGAAACAGCAGAAACAGCAGAAACAGCAGAAACAGCAGAAACAGCTGTGGCGGCAACCTTATCAACCAGCCAGTCATCTGGCCCACTGACTGATCAGATTGTAGAAGCCAGCAGCTGGGGCTATAACGACAAAGGCGAGGTCACACTCGCAACGCCAACCAAATCGGCTACTACTTCTTCGCCTCGTACCGCCTCTTCTTGTTTGGGAGTTGTTGCATCATGAAAATTCTACAGCAGGTTCGACAGTTGCCGATCGCTCTCCAGCGGTTAATGGCATCGTTAATCATGAGTAAACACTTTCGTCGTTGGCGATGGCATAGCATCGCTGGGATCACTTGCGGCCTTGTGATAGCGAGTGGTTTGTGGTTCACAGCTCCTAGTAGTGCCTTTCTCAATCAGTCTTTATTAGAGAGTCCTCCACCCAGTAACGCCCCATTAAATAGCATTCAGCCAGCACCACTTGTGATGCCCACGGCCTTATCTAACAACCTGTCCGACTGGCTGCGTCAAGGGCAACAATATTATGATGCCGGTCAATTTTCACGAGCGGTAGAACATTGGCAGCAAGCCGTTGAACAAACAGCGGCTTCAGGAAATTTTCAGCAACAGGCGATCGCGCAAAATTATTTAGCCATTGGCTATCAGGCGACAAACAACTGGACGGCAGCAGCAGCGGCGATCGCGCAAGCAAAGGCGCTCCTCAGTGACGAATCCGACTCATTCCTCTACGCTCAAGTGCTCAATACCGAAGGCAATCTCCAACTACAATCGGGCGATGCCGAAGCCGCCTTGGCAACTTGGGAAGTGGCTGAAGCGCGATATCTCAAACACTCAGCTACCGATGCTTGGGTGCTTAACCAGATCAATCAGGCGCATGCTTTGCGAGTGTTAGGCCATTATCGTCGGGCTCGCCAAAAACTAGAAGACATCAGCCAAAAGCTCTCCAGCCAGCCTGACTCTTGGCTGAAGGCCCAAGCCCTTCAAAGTCTAGGCGTTACGCTGCGTGCGGTGGGTGATTTAGAACGCTCCGAGCAAATTCTCTCTCAGGCGTTATCGTTGGTACAAGACTTGCCATCTGAGGCTTTACCTTCACTGACTGTGGCAGAATCTCTCCGGTTGAGTTTGGCCAAAACCTTAGCGGTTTCTGACCAAACTCAGCAGGCGATTGCACTTGCACAACAGGTCAGAGAAAACAGCGATCGCACCCAAACCCAAGTCGAAGCGGCCTTGCTACAGCTAGAACTATGGCAAACGCAAAACGACCCGGTGCAATCGCAAATGTTACTACCTATCCTAAAAGACCAATTAAAGGCATTGCCAGCCAGTCGCTGGGGAATCTATGCTCAGGTAAATTGGGCCGCGATCGCCCTCCAAAACATAGCTCAATCCTCGTCGCTCAGCGCTCCATCAAGCCCTGCCGTAGAAATTAACGTAGAGATTAACGTAGAAATTAACTCTGATATTAGGGACATAGCCAATTTGCTGGCTCACGCTATCGACCAGGCTCGCACACTGGCTGACCCCCGAGCTGAGTCATACGCACTCGGAGAACTGGGCTACGCTTACGAGCAAGTCAGCCAGTGGGCCGATGCTCTGTTGCTAACACAGCAGGCGTTAGGGCTTGCTCAGCAAATCGAAGCCACCGATATGGTCGCCAAGTGGCAATGGCAGCAAGGACGCATTCTAAGCCATCCCACCAATCCCCAAAAAGATTCGGCAAAAGCGATTGTCGCCTATACTCAAGCTGTCGATGGGTTAGACTCTATTCAGCAAGATTTAGTTGCGATGAACCCAGAAGTACAGTTCTCGTTTAAAGAACAAGTAGAGCCAGTGTACCGTCAGCTAGTTGGCATCTTGTTAGAAAACGTTGAAGCACTATCTCCTGCTGTCAAACAACAGCGACTAGAAAAATCTAGGCAGGTCATTGAATCACTGCAGCTAGCCGAATTACAAAATTACTTTCGAGAAACCTGCTTAACTTACGAAAACCGCTCGATTGAAACGATTGATACCCATGCAGCGGTGATTTACCCTATTCTACTGCGTGACAGTATTGAAGTGATTGCTTCTTTGCCTAACCAGCCGCTCCAGCACCATAGCGTTGCGATCCCTCAAGAGAAGCAAACAAAGTTATTTCAAGAATTTTATTTAAGATTAAACCCCATTTATAATCCAAGAGATAGCTTGCCGTTGGCTCAACAGCTATATGATGCAATGGTTCGGCCCTTTGAAAGTGCTCTAGAACAGCAGTCCATTCAAACCTTGGTATTTGTCCCTGATGGCCCATTGCGGAGTCTTCCTTTAGCAGCGCTACATGACGGAAAACAATATATTTTAGAGAAATATCGGATTGCCCTCACGCCAGGTATGCAGCTACTCACTTCTCGGCTCTCCCGCTCAGAGAACATCAGCATACTAGCGACAGGAATGAGTGAAGGGCGGCATGGATTCTCTCCGCTTCCTGCTGTAGAGAAAGAAATAGCAGAAATTAAGTTATTGGTGGATGAGGGCCGTAGCCTCTTAAATTCAGCTTTTACAAACCAAAGCTTTTTTGATGCAGTAGAAACAACATCCGCTAATGTGATACATTTAGCAACCCATGGCCAGTTTAGTTCTTCTGCTAAAGACACCTTTTTACTCACTTGGGATGATCGCATCAATGTAAACGAACTCAGCGGTTTGTTGAAAAAACAAGGAGATAATCTTTCTAGTCTTGAATTGCTGGTGCTGAGCGCGTGCCAAACAGCAAGTGGAGACGGGCGAGCGGCGCTTGGGATGGCTGGTGTCGCAGTGCGATCTGGTGCCAGAAGCACGTTAGCAACCTTATGGGCTGTTAATGATGACTCAACAGCAGAACTGATGGTCCACTTTTACCGTTTACTCACTCGCCCAGAGATGTCGACCGCTGAGGCCCTACGCCAGGCACAGATAAGTTTGTTGCAAAACCCCAAATATAATCATCCCTACTATTGGTCTCCGTTCGTACTCATTGGTAATTGGCTGTAATCCCCCGGAAAATGATCTTATTTCTACGTTTTGCCAGTCGGCTTTCAAAAAATTACACATTTGTCAATCGGATAGTTTTTAATCGGATAGTTCTTTTAGGCTTTTTATTAGGATCAAGTCAATGGAGTTTACCTGCCAGTTCTCAGGTCAATCCAGAAACTTCGATTGCTGAAATAACTCAGATTAACAGCTGGTTAGATATATTTAGGTCTCCCCGTACGGGCAGACCCACCAATACAGCTAATGGCAGCTCACGCGATGCGCTCCGGTGTAAAGAAGAAGAACCTCTGATACGCCCCCTACTGCCAGAAGATGGCTATGGACTGACACTTTCAGCGCATCCCGAAATTTTTGCAGATGTTTCAGAGACCTCGGCTCAGCAGGTGTTGCTAGTGTTCCGAAACGAATCCCGCACCGATTTCCAGGAAGTAATATTACCCATCCAAAGCACGAACAGAATCAAAAAATTTCAATTGCCAGCAGAAACGCATGGATTAAGCACAGGCGAAACCTATCAATGGTCTTTGAGCTTTATCTGCGGTGATTATTTTACTCTCAATGATCCTAGCATCACTGGCTGGGTACGACGTACTGAGATAACACCAGAAATTCAGCAAATATTAGCTGAACCATCCCGCCAGCGTCAGGCTGAGTGGCTTGGCAATAACGGCTATTGGTATGACTTAGTCAGTCAATTAATTAATAGCATTGATTAAAGGCAGAAACATACAAACTTTAGGCTGCTTCTCACTTTGAAATTATCTAAAAAAGAAAGAAGACTGCATGGGGGCCGCATCGATCTAGGAAGGCGCTACGTACTCCAACGATTTCTGGGTGATTATCAGCTCTGATAGAAAAAACGATTGCGTCCAAGCCGTTTAGCTTGGTAGAGCGCACTATCTGCTTCTGCAATCAGTTCTTTGGAGGTTATGCTTTTTGCAACATCGACAAAAGCAATCCCAAAGCTAATGGTGACATAGGGATTCACTTCAGAACCCTCATGGAGAATTTCGAGACTTGCCAACTGTTTTTGGATACGCTCTAGGATGTGATAAGTCATCTCTATGTCTGTATCTGGCAGAACAAGGGCAAACTCTTCGCCACCATACCGAGCCGCCAAATCAGAATTTCGAGTACCTTTTTTCAGGGTTTGTGCGATCGCTTTCAAGCAAGCATCTCCAGCTAAATGGCCATATGTGTCGTTGTAGCGCTTGAAATAATCAACATCACATAGCACAAGCACAAATGCTTTCTCCTGATTAACTAAGCTTTGAAGAAAGCCATCGAAGGTGCGACGATTAGGAATTTGGGTGAGTTCGTCGTAGCTGGCTAGTCCTTCTAACTGTTTATTTTGGCGAAGAATAGAAGATATTGACAGACATGATATAGACAGCATTGGGGCAGCTATAGGTATCCAATATCCAAAGTTAAATAGGCCATAAGCGATTATAAATACACCCAAACCCAGGCAGGGAACTAACCACCCAATCACCAGGAAGGATCGGCGGCGATAAGTCTGCTTGTGCTGATCAATGAGATAGAATATTTGACTGGCTATACAGGTTAGCAGAAAAGTCCACAGCATCCCAATCCATGCCTGAACACCATGCAAAACGCGGCGTCCATCTAAGGCAGATTCTAATACTTGACTAACAATATGCGCGTGAACAAATACCCCCGGCATTTCTACCGTGCGGCTCATGGGCGTATAAAAGAAATCATTGAGACTAGTGGCGATAGGACCAATCAGAACAACTCGATTCCTAATCTGGTCATCGGAAACATCGCCATTTAGAATGGCCGTCATTGAAACGGTGTCGAAAAAGTTAGGGTTGGATGGGAAATCGATTAAAACTTGGGAACCGCCGACATCTGCGTTGGCGTAACCGCCATCATTGTGTTGAAGTCGCCTCAACGTAGCTTTACCTAAAATAAGGCGATCATTCACTACGTTAGGATAAATATTTTCTTCTTCCAAATACGTGAGCGCTAGCCGCATGGCAAGCCCGTATTTTCGTTTTCCTTCCTCAGTTTGAACCGCTAATAACCCTCGCCGTACTCGCCCATCGTCATCAACGACAACATCGGACATGCCTACTTGGTGTTCAGGGTCAGCACCAAGGGGTGGACCAATGACCTCTCCGATCACTTTTTCTACCCCGACTAAAAGTGGCGTGCTATCAAAGACCTCAACTAAGTCATCATGACCATTCCCAACAGGAAGGTTGCGGTACACATCAAGTCCTATTCCTCTAGGGTTATAACTATTGACTGTTGCCAAAAAATCGGCCAAAAGATTATCTGGAATTGGCCAATCTCCCACGTAGTTAAGATCAGACTCATCAATTGTGATGATCAAAATACGTGGATCAGTCCTCTGGGATGTTCGCATCCGAAAAAACTGATCCACAACAAACCACTCTAAGGGTTGCAGCCAGCCTACCGCATTGATAGCGATCGTCAAAGTTGAGAGCCCACAGGCGAATACAAGCCGTTCCCATCGCTGCCAAGTTTTTTTTCTAAGTAAAAACATCACCTAACAATCATATGTAACGATGTGATCAGCGAGGAAAGCAAGTGCTGTTCTTGTTCGCATTAAGGACGTAATGAAACCTACTTAATGAGCGTTGATAAGTGGTTTCTCTACAACCTCAGATAAGCTATTTCCTTCTAAGGCTCTAATCCAAGCCTGGTGAATCTCTTCATCCGCAGGATGTGCAGCCTTAAGTCGAGCGAGCATCGAGAGCATGTCGTACCAAAAATAGTCATCCCGATACTGGGTCACCTGGGTTAAAGAGGGCATCGCTGGGGCATCACTTTCCTCAATATCGGTTTGAGTTTCTAGCCAACCGGCTACGGATGGACTATCAGGCCCGACTACGTCACCACAACTTACGATTAAAGACCATTGATATAGCTGATTATTCGCTAAGTCAGGAGCATCGGTTGGTAACGGGATACTGATAATGCCTTCCTCTTCAGGGATATCAATCAGCGCTATATAGGAATAATTTTCTTCTGATTGAATAGAAAATACAGCCTGTCCTGATATCCTAGTCGGAAGATAAACTAAAATTTCAGGGCGCGCCGTACTAGTGCGCCCAAACTGAGAAGGCGGAATTAAGGGAACAATCGATGATGATAAGCAGGTGATGTTCCGAGACGACCCACTGGCTGTTCTGCGAGGGGCTCGATCTTGATCGGTTGGCCAGAATGACCATTCGTCTGTAATTAATGGATAGTTATTTGATGGGTTAGCGTTTTCCTCAATTACAGTCTGAGCAAAGGTCTGAACCGGAGTTAAAACAATCATAGTTGCTCCTATCATCCATATCAATCTTGTAAGCATCTTAAATTTTGGTGTTAACTGACTACGTAAATACACAGGGACTCACGCCAAAATTTAGTGATCGCGCAGTCTGTGAGCTCAATCTTTCAGAGGTTTAATATAGAGTTCCCATTTTGAAACAGTCGGATCTGAGTCGCCCAAATAGAGTATGTGGCCAAGCGATAGGCTAGGGAAGATCAGCCTGTTCAATGGTAATTGGAGTCTTATGCTTGAGCCCTATGTGGCTGCGATCGCCTAATTGTTACAAGACTCTTTTAGCAAGGCTCTTAATAAAACCTTTTTTTAAATGCATGAGTTTTGCAAGGAAGTTGCTATTCTATTTGTTCTAGGCTTTGGCGCTGAAGCTCTATTTTTTGAACAGTGTCGTCAATCCAATCTTGGTTCTCAGCGTTTTCAGACTGTTTGAGATAGGCGATCGCGATTTTACCCACCGCTGGTTTTGTCAACGCAAACTCGCTTAGTAACTGCACTATCTGAGTCAAAACTATTCGCTCTAACGGTTTCGCCGTAGCAATAGGAACTGAAATAGCCGCTAGCACCATCCCTATTGCTGTGGGAGCTAGCGGCACCCACCAGCCTGATAAAAACAGCGCATAAGCAGTGCCAGTGAGCCCAACAACAATAACAACAATTGCGGCAACTGTAATCTGAGGCTGGCGCAACCATTTGCCTGACAGTAGGGTGGCCATGGCTATCCACAATAAAATCCAAGCGATTTCAATAGGCTCTGACCATACCCGGAGTAAAGGGCGATTGTCTAAAGCTGCCTGAAGTAGCATGCTAATGATATTGGCATGAATAGTCACCCCCGGCATATAGCCATCGGCTCGCTCGGTATAAGGTGTGAGCAGCAAATCATTGACAGTAGAAGCACTAGAGCCTATCAAAACAATGCGATCGCGAATAGCCGATTCAGGGACTTCATTCGCTAACACTTGCGAAAGAGAAAATGTGAGAAACTGATTTTGGGTTCCTGTGTAATTGAGTAAGGTTTGATAGCCACCTGCATCGGCTCTGGCATAGCCCCCATCATAGGCTCGAAAAGGTCTCAAAATAGCATTTCCTAGCAGTATGGGTTGATTCATTCCTTTAGAGAGTAATAGATCTTCAACCATTGCATTGTCTGTATAGGCTTCTGAGGCGGTTTCTGAATAGGTCTCTAAATAGGCTAGTGTTAGCTTAAGCGGGAAGCTAAGCTTGATGTTCTCTGCTGAATCTGTTTCAATGGCGAGTAACGTCCGCCGTACGGTGCCATCTTGATCCAACAGCTGATCGGCAAAGCCGACCCGATCTGTATTGACCAGCGTAGGTGGCGCAAAAATCTTTGTGCCTACCGCTTTTTCGATGGCGATTAGGTGATGCATTTGACGCAAAACTTTCACCAATTCCTGATGACCTGGTTCCACAGGCAGATCTCGATAAATATCTAATCCAATGAGTCGAGGCTGGAACTGCTCAATATTGTTCAGCGCTTGTGCTAAAACGCCATCGGGAATAGGAAACTGACCGACACTTTGAATATCTGGCTCATCAATTGTGATAATTGCAATTCGAGAATCGACGGTGACTACGGGCCGCCATTGAAAAAAATGGTCAAGAAGTCCCCACTCCAATCCTTGCAGTCCTCCTGACCATCGCCCGAGTACTACTAAACTGCTGATGCCAAGTGCTATACCCGCTAGCCGTTTCTTGACCAAACTAAAGCTGCTTACCTGAGTTCGGGCGGTTCTTCGTGCCCGAGATAAAATCTCAACTGCCTCAGTTGCAGCTTGCAACGCAAATTCCGCTTTTTCCTTGTCTGCTATTTCATTGACTAGCTCGCTTTCGACAGCTTCTTTAGCTGCCGCTTGACTCGCTGATAAAAAACGATAATCAACCTCACTGAGTTGTTTAGAAGCAGCCCAGCTCAGGGCTGCTTGCAGGTCTAAACCTGTTAGCAGGTACTGATTATGCTGGCCGTTTGAGTCTGACCAAGCCCTAAGGGCAGTCCCGTATGGACGTAGTTCAGAAAGTTGTTGTGAAACCCATGCCTCATTAAAAACCGCTCGATAAATCGGATTCGCAATTTTTAACTGGCCCTGATAATCGATCACAAGTCCAGAGAGTCGGAGTGCAATTTGACTTTGACTTTCGTCAGTGGAAATCGATTCTCCAGCTAATAACTGTTGATAAACTCCTAATACCCGACCTGTGATATGAGGATTAGACAGTAGGCGATCGCGCACCGTTTTCAAATGCTCAGGATGATCTTGAACTTCCCAATTGTCGATGATATTTGATTTAACTAAGTCTGCAACCTTTTCTGTAATATCTACAGAGTTGTCTGAGCCGACCACGAGAGAGAGATGATCGCTTCTCTCAAGTTTGTTTTCTCTTTGGTCAACAGTACCAATTAATTGGCACACTTTTTGTGTAAGAAAAGGCTGTCCTCCTGTCCAGATTAAGACTTCACCAAGTATTTCAGGAGCTTTTAATCCAATGCTTATGAGACCTGGTAAAAGTGGCTGAGCTTCGGCTAAATCAAAGCCATTAATAGCAATGGAGCGTCCTATATTGAATGGGGTAGATAAGGGATGATCAATCAAATCACTAGGCGTAGCGACACCAATTAGCGCAAATGTTAGACGCTGATAAACGGAGTGTTCTGCACGGCTGTTGTAACAAGCTCGCAACAATGAAAAAAAGTCATCCGTTGAAAAGTCGAGCTGAAGAATGGCATCAATTTCATCAATAAACAAAACAACAGGTGATGAAATATGACCTAGAAGTTCATCCTCCAGAAATTCTGCCAAGCATTCTATAGGAGAGAGCTGCTCACGAGCTAACCACCAGCTACGAAAATGAGTTGGCAGGTTAAAAACACGAATTAGACGCCGAATGATACTTGCATACCACTGGTTCATTGTCAGCTGCCGTGTACCTAGTAAGGTCATATCCAGCACGCCACAACATACCCCTGCTTGCTGCAAACGGTGCATCGTACGTACCCGCAAACTTGACTTACCCATTTGCCGAGCGGTCAAGATGTAGCATAGCTCTCGCTGCTGCAACGCTTGATAAAGCAAGTCATCTGCCTGACGCTGCACATAACTTTTCGCGGTGGGTGGCAAGCTACCGCCAACCTGATAGGCATAGCCTTTAGATGACTGTGTAGTCATAGCACTCTAATTGTCCTTACCGATATCCTTTCCCCAAGGTTTGCTTTGTCGCGTTTAACATAAGCTCGGCTATCAAAAGGTAGCTAAGTTATGCTTTCTCCAATGATTTCAGTTTACCCATGAAATTATCAGTTTGAAGAGAGCTTGAAAGAAGGTCACAAAAAACTGCCGCTTTTGACCAAGCAGGAATTTGATCGAAATCAACAAATAGCGCTCTGAGCAGCGCATCAGCATTGAGTAGGATGGATAAAAACCTGCGTCATAAACGTCGTTGGTTCTATTCACTAGGCTGACTAAGGTTGCGATCGCCTCCACTCTGCTAATGCTCCGGTCGGGTCGCATGGTGCCATCCGGGTAGCCGACAAAAATGCCTTTCTGGTAGGCTGTTTGCAACGCCCAGTAGGCCCAATAGTCACGACGCACATCTCGAAAGCTGCGCGTGAGCTGAGGTGTACTCTGAATTAACGTTGGAAAGCTATTGAGCATGAGCACCGCAAATTCAGCTCGGGTGACCTGCGCTTCTGGGCGAAACTGACCATTAGGATAGCCACTAATCTGACGGCTCGCAGATAGCCGATTCACGCAGTCTTTCGCCCAGTGCTGTTGCATATCGGCAAAGCTTCTCGTAGGCAGAGGTGACCCACTGTCAGCTCGTGCCGGATTTGCAAGAACGCCCAAGGCCAGAGTGTAAATGACGAGAGCCCCTGTTTTGAAAAGGCACATACGGTATAAACCCAGTAAACTCGGTAAGTGTATTTGAGTACAGCAATTCCAAATTCCAACTTACAGGCATGTATTTTGCCTCAGCGAGGAACGATCTGACTGGGTTTCAGCCGCTTAGATCTGCTAAACATATTTGACGGTGATTCAATGCGAACGAGAAATCAATGGTTTTGGGCGTCCGTAGTCTGGAATTTGGAATTGCTGTCTTCACAGGTGCCTTTACAACAGTCGTTGTTTTAGCCGGTGTTTTCTTGCTCGCAGATGCTTTCGTAGCAGTTTTCTTGGGCGTAGCGGCTTTCTTCTGTTTTGTTGCCTTTGCCGGTGCGGGTGCGGGCGCTAAGTACCTGTGCATCATTAATTGCAAAACAATGTTTAGTCAAAGCTATAAAACTAGGCAATTCAGGCAGATCCTTTTGTAATTAACGTTGCATGACTACTTACGACAGTGGTTTCATCTTCTAGCTCATCTGAGGCGATACTTTCCATCTTCTATAACTTCATCTTCTGCAATAGAGGATTCGCTGATCGAAGATGTTTCGGTGCCGAGAGAAGTGTTGGTATCATCCATTAGGGTTTCTATCTTCGCTAGAATGAAATAACCCTGATTGATTGAGCGAACTTGTCTGTAGCTTCACGATATCTCCTTACAAATGACGCAAACGAACCGTAATCTTGCGGTCAACGTCGCATCACCTACCGCCTAAAGTTGGGTTATACGAAGCTGAAACCCATTTCTTTAGGAACTGTTAACAAGAATGCAAACTAGCCAATTGATCTCTGCTCCTACCAATAGTATACGCAGGGTAGACCCCACAGAGTCCCAATCATCGGCTAGACTGCTCAGCCTTCAAGAGATCTTGAACCAATTTAGTCAGCAGGCTTTGTTAGAGACAGACATCATTGTGCTCTATCAAAGTGCTGCAACGACGATTAAGGAAGCTTTACAAATTCCGTTTTGTCGCATTTGGCAAGTTACTTCCGATGGATATAGGCTTCGACAGATTGCAGGCAATGTAGGTGCTGCGAGCAACCAATCTTTCTTACTGCCTACAAACGAGGTTGTTGAGTCTTCACAACAGGCTATCTCTTCAGACTCAGAAAAACTGTTCATTCCTTCTCCAGTAGACAGCCGTAGTGGGGTAATAGTACAGGTGCCTGGACAGACGCGCTGGCTAGGATGTATTGAAGTACATGCTTTCGATGCTTATGAATTCAATCCAGAAGCGATTCACTTCTTACAAACAGTTGGTCATATTCTAGCGAATGCTATAGAACGTCACCGTTCAGAAGCGCTCACCAATACTCAAAGTCATATCCTGGAAAAAGTAGCAGCTGAGACGGATGCGTCTGTAGTCTTTGATGTGCTCTGTCAATTATTAGAGAAACAATTACCCGATGCTTACTGTTCTATTCTGGTCTTGGATTCAGGCACGAAGCAGCTGCGAGACGGAGCAGCTCCAAGCTTACCCCCTGAATATGCTAAAGGTTTAGATGGCCTATTGATAGGAGAATGTGCTGGGTCTTGTGGAACCGCTGCCTACAGAGGTGAAGCCGTCTTTGTCGATGATATTGCGAACGATCCGCTTTGGGCATCCTTTCGAGACTTTGCGCTCTCACATGACATTCGGGCCTGTTGGTCGATGCCCTTCTTCTCAAAAAAGGGAGAGGTGTTGGGCACCTTTGCTATATCTCATCGTTCACCCTGTAAAGCGACGGCTTACCATCACACTATTCTCAAGGCGGCTGCCCATCTAGCGAGTATTACCACTGAAGCCCATCAGACACAACTCAGCCGTCAGCAAATGCACAAAACGCTTGAACAGCAGGTTGCTTCACGCACGGCTGAATTGCAAACTACCCTGGGGAACCTACGCCAAACTCAGTCACAGCTGATTCAAGCTGAAAAAATGGCGGGTTTAGGGCAAATGGTCGCAGGGGTGGCCCATGAGGTTAATAATCCAAACAACTTTATTTTAGGAAATCTGAGTTACGTTGAAGAATATGCGAAAGAGCTTCTAGAATTCGTTCGTTTCTGTGAAACGGAGGGTTCCAACCTGCCGCCTCAGCTAGAGGCTAAATTGAAAAAATTAGACATTGAGTATGTTGTAGAGGATTTACCCAAAGTACTTAGCTCAATCCGTTTGGGTAGTAAGCGGATTGCCGATGTTGTGCAGGGATTACGAAACTTCTCTCGGTTGGATGAGGCCAGCCAAAAGCCGGTTGACCTCCACGAGGGCATAGAAAATACCTTGATGATTTTGAGTCATCGTCTAGTTGAACAAGGTCAGCGACCTGCGATTGAAGTTCAACGTCAGTACGGTCAGCTACCCTTGGTCCCCTGTATTGCAAATCAACTCAATCAAGCAGTTATGAATATTCTGATTAACGCTATTGATGCACTAGAGGAACATCAAGTCTCAACTCCGAGCATTACCATCCGGACTGAGGCAGAGTCTGACCATATCGTCATTAGGATTGCTGATAACGCAGGGGGCCTTGATCCAGCGGTACAGCACCGCATCTTTGAGCCGTTTTTTACGACTAAAACGGTTGGAAAAGGTACTGGATTAGGACTCTCGATTAGCTACCAGATTGTAGTAGATCAACATCAGGGTCGATTAAATTGTCTGTCAAAACCAGGAGAAACAACAGAACTTGTCATGGAGATTCCCTATCAGTTGTGATAAATTTGATGAAGGAATAAGCTCATAGTTTCGCTTGTGATAGAAGACTGTGTTGCAAAAAATGCATAGCCTCTTTCTTGGTATGCTGAAATGCCCTGATCTCAACCTACCCCATGCCCTCCTCAGAACCGTTCAAAGGACGTCACTTCCAGTCAGACCTAATCTTATTGAATGTACGTTGGTATCTCGGCTATAGCCTCAGCTACCGGGATGTAGAGGAGATGATGCTGGAGCGTGGCATTCGTATTTCAAGCCCACTAACGACTCGTGGCGGGTGGGCGAACCTGATGTGAAAGTCAAAGGCAAGTGGAAGTATCTCTATCGAGCGGTTGACTTAGAAGGGAATACCCTGGACTTCAGGCTCAGTGCCAATCGCGATCCCAAAGCCGCCAAGCGGTTCTTAAAGAAGGTGGTCAACGCCCCCCATACCATAGAACCCAGAGTGACCACTGTCGCTCAGAATGCGGCCTATCCGTCTGCGATTACTGAGTTGAAAGCTGATGAGGCGCTGCCTAAAGCGACGGAAACTCGGCAGAGCAAGTACCTGAACAATACGGTGGAGTAGGACCATCGGTTCATCAAACGGCGTGTCAATCCAGGACTTGGGTTTGGCTCATTCAATACGGCTCGGCGTACGCTCAAAGGATATGATTCGATGAACATGATTGGAAAAGGACAGATCACAGGTGCTGACAAAGGCGATGTCATGGGACGGATCTCTTTCATCAACAAAATCTTCGGGCTCGCTGCGTAGTCAGAAGGGTAATGATGGAGTTATTCTATCTTCAGAAGATTTTTGCAACACAGCCGTAATTTCAGCCTTATGGCCCATTTTCTATAGAATCGATATGGCGGACTGTAATGACTTACTAACCCTATTTTATTTGGGCACTCTAATCGTTAAGTCTATGCTTTGATGTGGATATACAGCGATGCCATTACTAGATGAATCAGTAACTTTACCCGCCACAACGAGTGCTTCTGTAGAGCAGTTACTGAGACAATCGGAGGCAAAGATACAATCCCTTGAGCAAGCCCATGCCAAGGAAATGCTCCGGCGCGAACAAGTAGAACGCGAATTGAACGAGGCTCGGCAGCTGTTGCAACTGGTGATGGATACCCTGCCGGAAGCGATTTTCTGGAAAGATCGCAATTCGGTGTATCTGGGGTGTAACCGCAACTTTGCTGAGGATGCTGGGATAGGCGCTCCTGAACACATCAATGGGAAAACAGACTACGATTTGGCCTGGAAGGAAGAAGAATCCAAGTTCTTTCGCGAGTGCGATCGCCGAGTGATGTTAGCCGACAGAGCAGAACTCGGGATTGTAGAGCCTCAACTTCAGAGCGATGGCAAGCAGGCCTGGCTGGAAACGAACAAAGTGCCGCTCCATGATGAGCGGGGAAAAGTGATCGGGATTCTGGGTACCTATCAAGATATTACGGCGCGTAAGAAGGCAGAAATTGCGCTACATGAACTGAATCAGAAGCTAGAACGCCAGACGATAGAACTGAGTGCGGCCCTCTCTGGGTTACAGCAATCACAGCTGCAACTGGTTCAGCAAGAAAAAATGTCGGCATTGGGCAATCTAATTGCCGGGGTGGCCCATGAAATGAATAATCCTGTGGGCTTTTTGGCGGGTAACTTGGGTCCTGCCCAAGACTATGTGAGAGATCTGCTCGGGTTGATAGCGCTGTATCACGAAACCTTTCCCAACCCAGGAGAGGCGATAGAGTCAGAGATAGAAGAGATAGAGTTAGACTATGTGCGTGAAGACCTGCCGAAACTTCTTCAGTCGATGGGCGAGGGCGTCAAGCGAATTCGGAATATCAGCACAAGTCTAAGAACCTTCTCCCGAGCGGATCGAGAACATAAGATCCCCTTTAATCTGAATGACGGCCTAGACAGCACGGTTTTGATTCTAAAGCATCGCTTAAAGGCCGATGAACATCGTCCCGCGATTGAGGTAATTGAGCAGTATGCAAAGATGCCGCCAGTCTTGTGCTTTCCTGGTCAGCTGAATCAGGTATTCATGAATTTGTTGGCCAACGCGATCGATGCACTAGAAGAGTCGAGTCGAGGAAAAAGTTATGCGGAACTTGAGGCAGTGCCTAACCGGATCACGATTTCAACCCAGGTGTCGAGTTGTGAGCGCGAGGCGGTAATCCGCATAAAAGATAACGGCATCGGGATGACAGAAGAGACGCAGAAACGGGTATTCGAGAACTTATTTACAACAAAAGAAGTTGGGAAAGGAACTGGGCTAGGCTTAGCGATTGTACGACAAATCATTGTTGAGAAGCATGAGGGGACAATAGCCGTTAATTCTGAGCTTGACCAAGGCACTGAATTTGTGATTCAGATTCCTTTAGAGGCGGTCTAATGACCGTAGCATCGGACTCAATTCGTCCTGGCTCTATCAGTGTTTCGAGGAGCTAGCCAAGTAAGATGCCCCACAGACCATCAAGCAAGGCTTTGCCCCTTTTTCTAGCATTATGAACGAATTTGAAGAATCCTAGATAGATTGGCAACTTCTCTTGAAAGATGCCGCAATGGGACCTGAGCCAAGACCGCAACAGTGACCAAAACCCTTCCATCGTGTTGACAAGGACTTTGCAAAAGCCATCTCCGTCTTCGTCGCGAGCGTATTCCCCAACGCTATGACAAACGTGCTTATGAGTGTAGTCTCACGCCTCAAGTCGGGCATAGATGTCGTATTCATCGGTGTAAATGAGCGTCTCAGCGCTTACTGTTGCCTGAATAATCGGTTTGATGGTCTGCTGTTGAACATTCGCCAGCATTTTGATGACCCCTTCTCCGCCACACTGAATCATCCCAAAGATCGTACGTCTCGTGTTTGCCTCGTTTCGTGACTGATTCAAACCCGCATTCAACACAACAAACGCCGTCGGGCCAGCGCAGTTGGCGCACAGTCGCGTAGCATTTGTGGTCATCAATTGGTCTCGAAGGAGTTAACATTGGGGTTTATGGGTAGGCTGCTATTGATGTCCCGCTAGCGCGTGAGACTAATACTGTGCAACCTCCCAGAAACAGCTATTGAGCCTTTAAGATAGGAGTTACGCATTGACAGGGAACCAAAACTATGGTCAAGCGAAAGTGGATTCTGTGACATTTTCTAGAATAAACTGTCGGATGACAGGCACGAAAAGCTGTCTCGATATCTCATAACAGTTGTTGAGGAGTCCGTTAATACACATCGTTTGCAGCTTGCAAAAAGCCTGCAAGGCACAAAAGAAATGATTGCGAATCGCTTGTTTATCTCGAACATAAAAGCGCTCGATGTTACACACTTGCTTGATGACTCGATGAAAACATTCAATTCTCCAATGGTCATCAT
>Ga0208979_100397_pt1 | contig 31474 bp, 30 predicted proteins | sample HotLakConsUCCSLE_FD_184738 | JGI IMG/M metagenome (GOLD analysis project Ga0208979, IMG submission 184738) | Hypersaline microbial mat communities from Hot Lake, Washington, USA - Hot Lake Consortium UCC-SLE (SPAdes) | ecosystem: Environmental > Aquatic > Non-marine Saline and Alkaline >... | reverse complement strand
GAGACTTTCAAAGTCCGGCTCATCGCCTCAACCAGAAGCAATATCATCCCCATTGGTTACACAATCTACAAGTTTGCGCTTCTTGTCAGGGCCATAGACTGCTGACATAGAAAACGTTAGTGTCAGGAAAATTCCTACTGTGGCCATCAGCGCTGAGCTACGCTTTCAGCCAAGAAAACACTTCGCCCAGTGTTAATTTTACGGCTTCTGCAAATTCAGGGGTAGGCAAGCTTTCTGAGGGGTCTTCAAATACATCTACTGATTTATCTGAGCTGTAGGTAAATATCAAGGACTCTGCTGGGTCTATAATCCATCCCATTTCTGTCCCATGATTCAGACAATGGATGACGTTGCGAGTGACCCGCGTTTGATTCTGACTGGGCGAGAGTATCTCGATTGTCCAATCTGGCGGTATGTCGAATGTATTGGCAACTTGACCATCTAGATCTCGCGGAATGCGCTCTGAGCGAAAAACAGCAATATCTGGAATGAGCGAGCGGTCACCAAAGGTACAGCGGAGTTCTGGAAACGCTTGCGCAATCCCAGTAGGCCGAAAGGCTAGGGTCAAGGCAAAACTCAGCTCTCGTTGAATAATGCTGTGCTTTCCTTGGGGCATTGGCTTCTGAATAATTTTGCCGTTGATGTATTCACTGGCAGGTTCAGTTTCGGGTAACGCCCGAAATTCCGCTAGGGACAATAGTTTTGTGGGGGTCTGTACCATGGCGCTGCCCGCTGTGCTTGACTGAACTTTGTACCTGGATTATTAGATTCAGCCTCATTCTAAGCGATCGCACGTTCTGAAAGATGCGCTGGTTCGTTATCGAGTGAGATTACCCCTTGTCTAAGTCGAGATATTTGCCAGTTATCTTGAGTAGAACAGTACTATAAGTTCGCCAAGACTTGTTTTCCTATCGTGGGGGCAGGGGCAAAACTGAAAGGACGGCCACATCGTAATTTGATAGGATCATGCCTGACAGCGCATTTGTATAGCTACGGGCCTCACTTGGCGATGAAGCTATACGCATTAAACAATATGAATAACTCAGCTAATCCAGACTCTAAATCCACCTCGCAGACCGATGACGCTGTTCTCGACAAGCAAGTATCTCAATCGACTGACCACGATACCGACAGCCAAAAGCAGACAGGTGAGGCAACGACGAACGTCGATTCTGTAGCAACCGAAGGCACTGAGGGTAATCGCGTCCAAAGAGGACGGCCACGCAAGTTGTATCAGGCACTGGCGCGGGTAACTGGAAAACTTCAGGTCAAAGGCGATGACCTGGTCATCGTCACGCAGCCAGACCAGGCGGAGCTGGTGGTCGACAAGGTGGTGGGCAAGTACACCGCGATCCGCCTGCTCAAGCTACCGGACAACCGCCGTCAAGGGACCTTCTCTCTGTATCCAGAAATGCATGGCTTCAAGGTGGTCACCTTCATGACTGAGGTGGCGGATAGCCAAACAGTAGAGGCCCCACCGAATGACCAAATGTTCGTCTCAGGAAAGCTGGCCAGTGTGGAAGCTGACTGCTTCTACATCAACGTAGATCGCAATAAGCGAACCATCAAGGCCAAGCGGCTGATCGAGATGCCGCTGAAGATTGAAGGTCACGCGGCTCACGAGAACTGGAAGATTGGCCAGTGGCTGGGGTTGATTCTTCATCGAGAAGGCACCATGTGGGTGTGGCGAGGTGATACCAAAGAAGTGCTGAGGGCTGCTCCTTGGCGCAAACCCGAGCGTGAAAAGACAAACTAAAAGAAACGTAGCTGTCTATTTCTAATCAGAAGTGTGACTTCAGCTAAGCAGCCCACGAGAGATATCGACCTTGAATTATCTAAGCGGCGAGGAGCGGATGAGCGGGCTTGGGGTATGACCCCGATTTCCTCAAGGACTCATATTTATTGAGACACAGTGGCATCGTTTCAGGCATGGCCTTTGATCGGGCAGGTTGCCGTCAGACAATCCACCTAGCTACTACTTGAGGAAGTCTACTATGGACGCTGGCCTTACCTCGGCTGAGAGACCTATCTGGAGTGGGGGCACAACACCTACTCACTCACCCGTGCGAATACAGATAAATTGCATTTTTGGGGTTACGGTAAAAAATCACACTAAACTGTTCGGCGCAGCAGACATCTCCGTTTCCTAGATCCGCCTGCTACTCTAGAACCATAGCCTTACGGCTCATGCCCGGCGAACTCATCCTACGAGCGCGAGCAACTAAACTGATGACCTACACACTCAACAAACTACTGTCCCTAGACGACTTCATTGCCCAATATGCTGATAATCCTCGATACGAACTAGCCGATGGAGAGCTAATCGATATGGAGCCTACTGGCCCTCATGAAGCTGTCGGCGGCAAACTCGCTGTCAACATTGGGATGGCCATCATACAGGCCAAACTGCCTTGGTTCATTCCTCGCACTTGCCTGATTCGGCCTTCGGGTGAAGTTGCTACGGCTCGTCGCCCGGATGTTGTCGTCCTAGATGAAACCAATTTGATCAACGAGCCTTTATGGGAACGTGAGCCTATTATTACCCTGGGTCGTTCTGTCAAAATGGCGGTCGAAGTCGTCAGCACCAACTGGGAAACCGACTATGCCAGAAAGAGTGAGGAATATGCGCTGTTTGGCATTGCTGAGTACTGGATCGTCGACTTTCGGGGTCTCGGCGGCACTGTCTTTATTGGCAAGCCTAAACAACCTACCGTCACGGTTTGTCAGTTACAGGGCGATGAGTACATTCAACGGCAATACAGAAGGGGCGAAACCATCTCATCACCGCTTTTGTCCGATCTCAAATTACAAATAGATGATGTGATGCCTCGATAAGTCGTAACAATCTCATGACACGGCTCACTGTCGAACTACCTGACTACTTGCCCGCTCAACTCACGGCTTACCTAGAAACCCATCCAACCGCATCGCTGACTCAGAAGCGGTAAAGAATCGACCTCATAGTTTGGCCTGACAGTTCATCAAACTGGTCAGTCAACGTCTCTCAGCGCCATGTGCTTACTAATTTACAAGCTCTTACTACCAACGAAGCGAAACCTCTCCTGTAGACTCAGACGATAGTTAATCTCTTAATTCTTAAAAAAAAGTCTATGGAAGGAGTATCGATGATGAACTGGATCATAGCCCAGCAAGCACCTATGGGTAATGATCCCGCTTTAGCAAGTCAAGCGACAGGCTCTGTTCCGGAAATAGTCATTATCTTAATCGTGTTGCTCATGATTGCAACGGTTGTGGCTCTTGTGACCCAGCGACTACGAATTCCCTATGTGGCAGGGTTGGTGCTGGCAGGTTTACCTATCAATGACCTCCTATCACGTGAGATTGGGTTAGACCCGTCTCTAGTGTTAAATCTTTTTCTTCCTATCTTGATTTTTGAAGCCGCAATTAATACCGATATCAGCCGTCTCCGCAGCACTTTTAAACCGATTGCTCTCCTCGCAAGCCTAGGTTCGATCCTTTCCGCAGCAATTATCGCGATTCTAGTCAAGTTTGGGCTGGGAGTGGACTGGATTCCCGCATTGTTAATTGGAGTTATTCTGGCCAGTACAGATACCGTTTCGATGATTGCCGTTTTCAAGGAAATCAATGTACCTTCGCGTTTGACCACAATTGTCGAGGGAGAAACTCTATTCAATGATGCCGCTGCTCTAGTGTCGTTCAATTTAATTTTAATTGTTTATGCAACGGGGTCTCTCACCGTCGTAGAAGGTGTGAAGGAGCTCCTGATAGTCGCTTTAGGAGGAGGATTAGTAGGAGCTGTCTCTGGCTATTTGAGTTTGCCGATATTCGTTCGTCTTCATGACCCTTTGAGTAGCCTATTGCTAACGGTTGCCTTGGCACTAGGAACATTTCAGGTCGGCCAATTTTTAGGAGTGTCAGGGGCGGTGGCTGTCGTCATTGCTGGACTCATTTTTGGCAATCTTGGGCTTCCTCGTAGTTCCTCAGCTTCCGATCAGATTACTTTGGTAAGTTTTTGGGATTATGCTGGCTTCGGGGTCAATACATTCATTTTTCTGTTAATCGGCATCGAGATTAATCCAGTTGTATTGTGGAGTAGTTTGCCAGTTATTTCGCTCGTTATTCTGGCCTGTCAGTTGGGACGAGCTCTCTCTGTTTACTCGTTGTTGGCAGGGTTAAATTTTTTTGATAGACCTATCCCTTTGCGCTGGCAGCATGTTTTGTTCTTAGGAAACATTAAAGGCTCTTTGTCCATGGCATTAGCGCTTAGTATTCCGCTGGCTTTGCCTGGACGAAATAACATCATTGAACTAGTTTTTGGCACCGTTCTCTTCTCTCTGGTAGGACAAGGATTAAGTTTGCCTTGGTTGATAAAACGGCTGAAAATTAGTTGCGTTTCAGAGGCAACAGAAGAAACAGGGAAATTACAAGTTCAGTTGATTGCGGCAAAAGCAGCTCAGGACGAATTGGATAGTTTACTAAAATCGGGCGTACTCCCAAAGGCTATTTATGAGGAACTATGGGCTTCGTATCAAGCACGAGTAGCTGAGTCGGAACGGATACTGCGCGACTTTCACAATCAATATCGAGCAGGACAACTGAAGGGTGATCGCAGCGGGCTAGAAGCAATTCGACGGCGATTGCTTCTAGCCGAAAAAGGAGCCATGAACGATGCACTTCGCAAACGCATTATTCCAGAAGATCTCGTGAAGCCCTACATCAAGAGTTTGGATGAGAGACTGCTATTGCTGGAAGATGACTAGCGTGAATACCAATATAATCAATTACTTGATGGACTAGTTCAGGACGCGTGACAACTAGAATAGTAGAGTTCGCTGCAAGCACAGTGCTACCGTTGGGAATCTCTAGGTTGGCGCAAACATGACATTGATAGCCAATGATTAGAGAACTCTTAGGAAAACGCGGGTCTTGAGAAATTTGGGCAACGGTACGACCGGCTACATAGCAATCACCAGGAATAGGGAGTTTTAGCACTTCCACTTGCCCTTGCTCAAAGTGCATCATTGACTCTACTTCAGGGTATTCAATGGCATTTGCCATAGTGGTCACGGCTAAGTCAATGGTGTTGATGATGTGGCTAGCTTGAGCCAAACGATAGGCTTCTAGAAAGTCGCGATTTCGCATCCGCACAACAATATGGGAAATACCATAGCTTCTAGATAAGGTAGTCAACGCCAGATTTAATGCATCATTTCTCAGGGTTGCAACAACCGCATCGGCTTGGCGAATGCCTGCCTCAAGCAGAACCGTAGTGCTAACGGCACTACCCTCAAATGCCATTACTCCAATTTTTTCACGTGCAAAGCGACAGGCGATCGGGTCTACATCAATGATTGCAACCGTATGCTCCAGGTCTAATAACTGTTGAGCTAGACCCAATCCCATCAGTCCGGCCCCACCAATTAAAATATACATAACTGACTATTAACCTTAGAAGGAACATCATAGGTTTATCACTATCAGCGTTCGCAATGCTGATAGATGGCAATAGCGTATGCCTATAGCATCAGGGGTCTCGATAGCGGGCGGTTCTTCATGAGCTTTTGGCCGCTCTTCCAACGATGGCTCTGTCCCCCGCCCCCGCAGCATTAACCAAGCATACGCTTGCCCAACATCAGCTGATCAGCGGCTTGTCTAAGTAAAGCACGTCTGTTTCAGTCGCTCAGAGGTATCAACGACCGCGAACGGAAAGCGTTATTAATCGATTTTGCCGATGGCTCTGCTGGTATCTGGCCGGTATGCCTGCTTGAGATGGTCAGATACGACGGCAATGACTGGGTGCCAGTCGAAGCAACTGAAGCACAGCTAGAAGCCGTTGAGCTAGGCGGGGAGCATATCTTATGGGACGAGCTAGGCCAAGACTTTCGCATCTCCGATCTCAAAGCAGGTATCTATGGCCGCGAGCCTTGAATAGTTAAAATCCAACAGAAAATGGCGATGGCGTAGCCTCTCTTACGGAGAATCGCCTCTTAGCTAAATGACTATCTTTTTGACAGAGGAAGTGCGATCGCTTATTCAAGGCCCAAATAATTGCGAATATTTGGGGTTTAAAATATCGACTGGCCTCTCACCACAGAGTATGTGCTCAACTATGAAACAGCAGGCCACTACAGAGGCAAAAAACAGCCGTAACAGCCTACATATCCCCTATGATTAATTCCTAGTGAGATAATTTTTGTCGCAACATCCCATTACTGATGACCGCTAAAAAGATTGAAAAGCTGCTGGAAAAGACCTTAACGGCTAAAGGGAAGATGGAGTATGCTCTCTATGAGCACGAGCTGGAAGAACTTATCCATGATCTGAAGCGGTCTCTGAAACGAGACCAGGATGACTACATCTTTACAGTGACCGAGAATCAAGGTCATGTTGCTATGGCGCTAGTTGAGAAATCGGGAGATGTCCATATTAATGAACAGGCAAGAACCCGATTGAGAACCTTGTGGGCTGACGCATACGACAGCAACATACGAAAACTGATACCCGCTTTTGCCCAGCAGCTATCCCGAGGGCAGTTGCCGATCAACGGTGTCAAAGGCGTCAGATTAGCTGAATAACAGGATACTAAGACTAGAAAGCAGCTCATCTGCGCAGTCTGTGTCAAAAAGGAAGGTTTTTGGGCTAGTTTATGTGTACTATATTAGATTGTTTTAATAGTGTCCGACCGTTTTTTTTACTGCTCGGCAAGGCTAAACCCGTTTCCACAAGGGTAGTGAGTGGTTTTGGTGCTGAGCTATTTGTAAACATAGTATGCGAACAATCACCCCAGGAATGGTAACTTGAATACTGACCACGAAGCCCTCATGTATATCATTTAATCTCGTTTGGGTCGAATTCCCCGGCGCTCTGCGGCGTCTGAGAAAAGCAAAGCCCTTCGGAGAACCGCGTAGCGTGTGAGCGTTGAGAAGTGATACTCCGTCCGCTTGCGGCGGAGATGTTCATTTAATACTCAAGCCGGGCTTCTCTCGTATCAGCAGAAACATTCTCTTTTGAGTTGGATGTTTCGGCCACAATGCACTCAGTGGTCAGCGTTATCGCTGCAATAGAGGCGGCGTTTTGGAGCGCGCTGCGAGTGACTTTCGCCGGATCTATAATGCCCGCGTCGAACATGTTCACGAACTTATTAGCTAAGGCATCGTAGCCCACGTCAAATTCATGCGCTTTAATCTTTTCTACAATGATGGCTCCATTTTGCCCTGCATTATCTACGATGCGTTGAAGGGGCGCACTCAGCGCACGAGCAACAATTAAGGCTCCCGTCAGTTCTTCTTCGTTGAGCTGCGCTCTGGCCCAGGTTTCTAGCTGCGGCGCGAGGTGAGCTAAGGTTGCACCACCACCAGGAACGATGCCTTCTTCCACGGCGGCTTTGGTGGCATTGATGGCATCTTCTAACTTGTATTTTCGATCTTTCATCTCGGTCTCGGTGGCCGCGCCGACTTTAATAACCGCTACGCCGCCCGAGAGTTTTGCTAGCCGATTTTGTAGCGACTCTTTTTCATAGTCAGAATCGGCATTTTCAAGCTCACGCCGAATTTGTTCACAGCGTGACTTGATTTTCTGTTCATTGTCCTCTGCCACAAGGGTAGTGCTCGCTTGGGTCAAGGTGATGCGCCGAGCCTGACCCAGCATTTCCAACGTCGCAGCCGCTAGCGTAAGTCCAGTCTCTTCGCTCATCACCTGCCCTTCTGTGAGGGCCGCAATGTCTTGCAGTATGGCAGTGCGGCCACCCCCAAACCCTGGTGCTTTAACCGCAGCGACCCTCAATGTCCCCCGCAGTTGATTCAGTACCAGCGTAGCTAAAACATCTTTGCCGACCTCTTCAGCAATAATCAGCAGTGGCTTGCCTGCTTTTGAGATTGCTTCTAGGAGAGGAACTAAGTCTTGAATGGCATTGACTTTGCCATCCACTAACAAAATATAAGCCTCTTCTAGCAACGCTTCCATGCGCTCTGTATTCGTCATGAAGTAGGGCGAAATGTAGCCCTGGTCAAAGCGCATACCGTCGGTGACTTCTAACTCGGTCACCATAGATTTGCCTTCTTCCAAGGTGATGACACCCTCGCGCCCCACTTTTGACATAGCCGTAGCAATCATCTCACCGACGGTTGCATCATTCCCCGCAGAGATGGTGCCGACTTGGGCGATCGCCTTAGAATCTTCGACCGAGCGAGCATGGACTGCTATTTGTTCCACCACAAAGCGCGTGGCTTTTTCAATGCCGTCTCTGATAGCGATCGCATTTGCGCCAGCGGCCACGTTTCTCAATCCTGCTTTCACAATGGCGCTGGCCAGCACAATAGCGGTCGTAGTGCCATCGCCCGCAGCGTCATTGGTTTTCGCTGCCGCTTGTCGAATTAAAGATACGCCTGTGTTTTCAATATGATTTTCTAGCTCAATCGCTTTGGCGATCGTCACGCCATCATTGATAATTTGAGGGACGCCAAAGTTTGTTCCGAGAACAACATTTCGGCCCAGTGGCCCCAAGGTAACAGCAACGGCTTCTGATAAAACATTAATGCCTTTTTCCAAAGCACGACGAGCTTTATCGCTGTAGAGAATAGATTTAGCCACGATCGCAGAGTCCTCAAGAAATTAAGATCTTAGAAAGATAAAGTTGATACTAACGATGACGCAGCAACTCTCTAGGAAAGTTGTTGGCAGTCATGATTAAGATGAAAGTTTAGGAAAGACAGTGAGTATTCAAAAGACAGTGAATACTCAGCTGAACCATAGACAGTCTGCTCTCAAGAGATTTCAGGCCTACTCAAACCAGCCCTCTACAGTTTGGCGATAAGCTATCAAGGCGTAAGAAGCCTTAATCGGCTTCAGTGCTTCCATCAGCTGATCGGAGACTTCTGAAGTCAAAATAGTTTTAACTTCAATGTTAGTGTTGTACCCGGCGATATCGCCCATCCGCCTACCGTGACTACCCGCGCCTTTCGTCGGAATAATGGTGTAGCCAGATACCTCCATCTTGGTCAGCAGCTGTATCAAACGATCCTGCAATTTGGCTTCACCAATGATGGTAACGAGCATCCCTTGGTCTAAAGAATCAGACATAAAACCTCCGAGGATAGTTGTGTCTAAGATTGATCCTGAAATCGAAAAACGTGGATTAGTGTTTTTATCCTTGGTGCAAAGAACTCACGTAGCGACGGTGCTGAGCAGATGCTGGGTACCCCGAAAAATACATCGCAGGCCCATCAGTCGTGTTGGAAAATGCTTCCTCGCCTAGAGGGGTATGGTCTCGCAGAGACGAGCTTGTCAATTGACAACTGCGATATTTCGTCTGTGGCTGCTCCTCTATAGCGCTGCTTTCACCATCCTGACCGCGAAGAAAACCCGAATACTCCGAAACGATATCCGTGGCTGAGAGGTTCTTTCGGCTAGGCACAGCGCCTAACTTATCAATGCTGTAAATTATAAATTCCCTATTTCTTCTTTCGTCTTCCTATTCTAACTTAGCTTTATAGAATACTCCTGAAATAATGGAAACCGCTTCAGACAAGAGAGCTTCACAAATGACAGACATCTTCGCATTCTTACAATCTGAGTGACTTGGAAATCTTCACTCAACTTAATAAACTTTCCTCTCTTTAAAGATAAGATAAAGTTAACAAGAAAAACTAAGGCTATAATCTCAGCTTATTTATCTGCCTTGCTCATTTATCGTTTGAGTATCGTAGCGATCTAATCCTTTAATCAACCCTTTATAAGAGAAAACCACCATGCTTAATGCAGTTGTTCGCAATGTCGAGCTTCAGCCAAACACTCGCGACCATAAAGGGTGCTTTGTGCCAGATGAAGTCTATCAATTAGTCGAAATCACGCCATCAGGTTGGGCTTTCATCTGCCCAGACAACGCTGTTTGTCACTATGTCGATCCAGAAAGCATACATGAAGCGCCTCAGCGCTGTTTTCTGTAGTCTTCAGGGTGGAAAAATCTTAGGCTGCACACCAGTCTCAAGCAAAAAAATAAGAGGTCAAAACAATAGTTACGCACTACAACCCTTCCATCAGTGAAGCCCCCCGAAATCAAGAGACACCCGTTGTTCGCCGGGAAACGGAGGAGACGATGCTAGCTTGGATAGAACGTACTGGCCGATTGATGACCTCTGACATAGAAGACGCTGGTAACAGAGTACAACCGCCTATTTCACTCATGGAACAACATGCCAGCATGTCTGAGTAACAGATAATAGACGTGGCGTAATTACTCAGTCTCCCTTAGCACGGGCCTGAGTAATTATATTCTATTTATGAGTCTAGTTACAGTAGGGCTTCAGCGATTGAAAGTTTTTTACGATTCATCACTCGCTGCCTATTTCTTACAAATTCCTTGCCCACAAAAGGAGATGTCATCGCTGAGAGCAGCCCGCTATAGTCGAGGCCAAAGGTCACCTCATCACCAATCTGTAGGGGATAGTTTTCACCGTCAAGAATAATGTGATCGCTGCTAGAACCTATAATCTCTAGGCGATGTTCAGACTTCAGTCCAGCGGTCAAAACATCTTGCCGCCCTAACGCGATGATTGATCGCGCTCGGATACCTCGGTCTTGAAACTTAGGCGTATCTCCAAAGGCATCTTGACAAATCTCGCCGAACGGAAGTGAAACTTTTCGTTTAGACTCAATGACTTCGGCAATTAGCCGAAAGGTATTTGTGTGAAGACCTGGAATAGCCTGCCTACTGACGGTCTCACACCCTAAAAGAATAGATTCTCCAATCCGGAGATTATTAATCTCTCCGCTCATCTGATCAGAATTTGCCCACTCATAGTTAGCTGAGTTGCCGCCAGAGACAACCCTTAACCGAATGCTCAGTTCGCTTCGAATAATGTTCACCAGCTCAGAGAGCATACTCATATTTTTTTGATTCGGTTTTACGCCACCGTAACAGGCTAGATTGCAGCCAATGCCTGTTACTTGAATATTTGGTAGAGCCAGCGTTTTCCTCACAAACGGAATGGGTGTGACCTAAATCTGATGTAGACAAATCCCTTGTAGAATTAGCAGAGATGGCTATTTAAGTGGGATAAAGACGGATGAACGCATCAATCATAAAAAGTGATGAGAATTCAGTGACTATTCAAATCACGATTCCGTTTGAGAGTTCGATGCTGTCGACAGAAGAGCGAATTCAAACGCACTTAAATGAAGCCGGGGTTCTGGCAAGTGGCAAAGCCTTAGAACAGTTCGATACGGATGGCTCACCGTTAGAGATAGGGGGTTTACGCTGGACGAGCAAAGGCAAGCAACCGAAAACCTATCAGAGTCCCTACGGAAAAGTGCCGATTGTGCGTCATGTTTACCAAAGCAGTGAGGGGGGTGAAACGTTTTGTCCATTAGAGGTGGATGGGCGCATTATCGTGACTTCGACGCCTCGGTTTGCCAAACAGATCAGCCATAAGTATGCGGAGATGAGCGGTGCTCGGGTGGTCACTGACCTGAGTGAGAATCACGGCCGAATCGTCCCCGGTTCGTTTGTGCAAACGGTAGCCGAAACCGTTGGCAGCATAGCGCTGAGCCAAGAAGAGTCGTGGCACTATCAAACCCCAAAACTGCCCATGGCGATTAAAACAGTCAGTATTGGGGTGGATGGAACCTGCATGCTGATGTGCGAAGACCACTATCGAGAAGCGATGGTGGGCACGATTAGTTTGGTCGATGCAGAAGGCGAAAGGCAGCATACAACTTACATTGGCGCGAGTCCTGAATATGGACGAGCGACTTTTTTCGAGCGCATGAGCAGCGAAATTGCCCACATTCGCCAGCTGTTTCCAGGGGCTCACTATCAAGGTCTTGCCGACGGTGCGCCCGAGAACTGGGACTTTCTAGAACCGCTTACCGATACTCAAGTTTTAGATTTTTATCATGCCACTCAATATCTCAAAGGGGTGGCTAAAGTCCGCTATCCTCGCAGTCCTAGCAAACGCACAGAATGGTTAGATAGTCGCTGCCATGACTTAAAGCACGAGGTCGGCGGTGCCGGTAAAATCCTTGACGAAATGCTGGCTATCGATGCCAGTAAGCTCGGGGTGACTAACGCTGAAACACTTCATGCCGCCATTACTTATTTCCGCAATCATCTCCACCAAATGAAATACGCCGAGGCGGTTGCCCAACAGCTGCCGATTGGCTCAGGGGTCACCGAAGCTGGTTGCAAAGTGATTGTTAAAAGTCGCCTGTGTGGGGCTGGTATGAAATGGAAAGATGTGGGTGCCTCGGTAGTGTTAAGTTTAAGAACGCTCAGCTATACCCAAGGCAGATGGCCTCAATTTTGGTCGAAAATTAACCAGTACGGATTTTCTCTCGCTTCGTAATACTACATCAAATTTCGGTCAGACCCAACGGAATGAGATCGCAGGGGAGAACGCCTTCACGCAAATCACCCAGCTCTACCATAATGATGACCTGATGAATTTTACCCTGTACTTTTGCGTAGTAGGAGAGTTTTTCTAATGTACGGAGTTCTGTGTTAAGGCTAATATCTACGCTTTTGACGATGGCCTCAGCCTGACTAGGCGCGGTGCGAAGAAGTACGAGCTGCGCGGATATTCCAGCGCGTCTCATTTTCTGAATGTTTTCAAGACGAGAGTCAGCAATAAATTGGACACCGCCTGCGAGCATAGCTTGGGCGATCGCCGGTTCTCCCAACACCGCTTTAGAAACACCCATCAAGGAAATTCCCTTCTGGCCGTAGAAGTCACATAGTATGCGGGCATTCTCTTGAATCTTAGAAAGAGAAATTTCTATTCTTGGTAAGCACAGCTTCATTTTTTTTCAGACGATGAAGTCTGATGGTTTACCAACATAAGATGGCAGTTTGCGGAAAGGGAGTTGATCTTTTTATTTAGTGCTTGTTGAGCTTTTGTTCTATCTTTTTCTGGAGCGAGGGAAACCGCTCGGCAAGTGCCTGAACCAGTTTCTGACAGCTATTGCTCAGCACATCTGTCGTCGGTAGCTGAAACTGTTTTTCATAGCGCTCTACAATGGCAGGGACTTCCGCTAGCGAAAGTCCTTCGTGGCTGAGCGAGATCGCCAGCACTTGCGCTGAAGAAATTGCCTCAATTAGCTCAATCTCACGCTCTACAGTTGGCATCGGCAAGGCAGGAAAATCGCAGCGCGTCTCTCTCGCTGGCGGATGCTGAAGAATCACACCTGCTGGCATACTCCCTTTCAAAATACCGAGCGAACTCATAAAAGCAGGGTGACTAACAGCGCTCTGCCCTTCTACCAAAATGATATCGGGGCTTTCCTGCCGGAATGCACTCACAACAGCGTTTTCTATTTCACCAATTACAAACTGGGAAACCAGCGCGTCAATTGAGACGCCGTATTTAGCGCCCTGCATCAGATTGGTCTGTCCTGTTGCGACCAATATAGAGTGGATGCCTGCTGCGTTTAGCGCTTTGTTGAGTTCTATGGCGGTGGTCATTTTACCGCAGGCGCAGTCTGTGCCCAGCATGGCAATAACGGGGATGGTGACCGTTGCGATCTCTCCTGTAAATGTGTGCAGCTCTGCCAATTGAGGGGGTTTGCGAATGTCTCTAATTTGAACGTTATGTTTCGTAGCCGCTGCTGTAAATTCAGCATCCTCCGAGAAAAACTGATGGAGACCGTTGATAATATCCATGCCGTTTTCGATGGCCGCCAGAATCAACCTTCTTTCTTTGGGCAGGATGCTGGCCTCTAAAGGGGCTTTGCCGTAAATGTAGCAGTCTGGTGTATCTGGCAAATGCTTCAGCGCATCGCCTAAGGTAGAAAAAATAGGAATGTTTTTCTTTTGTTCGCCGAGTGCTTCCCCAGCATCTTGACCAGCGAGGGCACTATCTAAAACACCCACAATTTTATACTGTTCGGAATGACGAATAAGTCCGTTAGCGGTTTTGCCGTCCACCTGGCCAAACTGCTTCTCACAGTAGACTATTGCCGTTTTGATGAGTTTTTCCTGGTGAAGGCCCTGAGCATATCTACCAGATCGTTTGCTGGCAAGCTTCTATAGTCAGTGCGTGATGTTTTTTTCGTAGGCTTGAATGGTAGCACACACTACCTTTTGTAGTTCGCGGCTATTATGAAAGGGTGGCTCTTATGAGGTAGGTACTTACTAACTTTGCGAGGTAGCCTTTGGGTCTATCAGGAGCATCCATGCTGTAACTTAGGATCTAACTGACCCCTCCTAAAGTGTCTCAAAATCTAGACATTGATTGGGACATATGCAAACCTACGTCTCAATCAATGTCTCAAAATAGCGTTCTCAAAATGTCTAAGATGTAAGTAGACACTTGAGGTAGGTCATGTCAACAGTCGGATATGCGCGGGTAAGTTCTGTCGGGCAAAGTCTAGATGTACAGCTCGATAAACTTGAGGCCTGCGACAAGGTGTTCAAGGAGAAAAAGACGGGCACCTCTAGTAAACGGCCACAGTTGCAGGCTTGCCTTGACTACCTCAGAGAAGGCGACACGTTGGTAGTGACTCGGCTCGATAGGCTAGCACGGTCTACACTGCATCTGTGTCAGGTAGCTGACCAGCTTCAGGAGAAGGATGTCAACCTGAAAGTGATTGACCAAAGTATCGACACGAGCGATGCGACTGGCCGACTGCTGTTCAATATGCTTGGTGCGCTCGCACAGTTCGAGACTGAGATTCGCGCTGAACGGCAGATGGACGGCATCCGCAATGCGAAGGCAAACGGCGTTCATCTGGGCAGAAGGAAGCATCTGACTGAGGACGAACAGGTTGAGCTTCAGCAGAAGCGTATGGACGGCGCTCTGATCAAGGAACTGATGGAAGAGTACAATCTCTCGAAGGCTAGCGTTTATCGCTATCTCGATGGCATCACGGTCGAACAGTCTTAGCAGCAATCCTCCATCAATGACTGGCTAGGCTGCTGTGGCTGCTGCGTCGGCGTATTCCTTGAGCCATGCAATCGAGGTCTTTTCTACTTTCACTTCGCAGTCATCAAAGGTCACTGAGTCCGGATCTAAGAAATGTGCGATCGCTAGTTCTATCACTAGCTCTGAGGGGATCTCTGTCTTCTCGGCATACTGTATTGCCTGACTCTGAAGAATAGGAGGAAGAACTGCTAGCAGACTAGCGTCTTCAGCTGTAATAGTCGCTTCATTGCCGAGCGAGGTATCTAGCTCAAGGAAGTGCTTGAGCGCCCCTTCGATAACCGCGTTCGCTGTCAATTCTGATTCATGAGCATAGGTTAGTATTGCTGCACGAATATCATCTGGGAATGAGTCTAAAATGCGATCGTCTGTCGGTGTGGCTGGTGGGGTCATGGGCTATGTCCTCCTAGTTGACCCGCACGTTGTATGGGGCCAATAGCTGGCGAATGATGATCTGCTCCAATTGCAATGATAACCGAATCCATTGCAGCGTCAGTGTAACGACGGCTATCCTCACGTCGTCTGGATTTAAGCGATCCATGAATGCCCACCCCAGCGCTTTGTGGCCACCTTTGAATCGGCCTTTCACACTACCTGATTTACCGATGTAAAGAATGCCTTGGGTCTTGTGCTTAACGGCATAGATGCCTGGACTGGGCGGTAGCTCAGCGAATTCTCTAGTCAGCGGACAGCAGTCAGCAAACGGCATCTCATCCAACACTTTGAGAATTCTGAGCGCTTCGGCGTTGATAGCATCTATGGAGTCAGTCATTCAGCTCAGACGAAGCGGCTTTTGAATTGTACTGGAGTACGCTCTTTTATCACGGGGCTGATGCTGTATCAAAAGCCGTTGGACAGCCTACTTTCTGAAACTTTGATTGTGATACAGGTTATGAAACGCAAAAAGGGCGGATAAACCGACTGATTTACAGCCTTCAATAGCTGTGTCAGAAGGGGTCATTTAAAACACAATAGTACAGCCGGTGCGATCACGGCTAACGACTTTGGGGTGACAGCCTATGAGCAGCTATATTTAGGCAGAAACTTTCTACCTAATCACCAAAACTAAGATAATTAGGTAGAAAGTTTCCCTCTAATTAAATAGTTATCTCGCTGTGCGCGGCGTTGACGTAAGCTCAGGAACATTATGGAACACGGTAAAGTGATCTTTCTCAACGGGACAAGCAGTTCAGGCAAATCCACTACAGCCAAACTTTTGCAGCAGCTTTTGGACGTAGCGTTTCTTCATGTGCAGATGGACGACTTTTTCAATATGGTTCCCGTCCAATACAAAGACGACGTTAAAGTTTGCGGAAAAATGTTGGCTGGTTTTCATCATTCCATTTCAGCTTTAGTCAAGACGAATAACAACGTCATTGTTGACCATGTTTTGTTTCACGACGCTTGGCTAAAGGAATGTGCGGAGTTGTTACAAGACGATTATGTGTTATTTGTTGGCGTCCGTTGCCCACTGCCCGAACTTGAACGGCGTGAAAAGCAGAGAGAAGACAGAGGCGAAGGTTGGGCGCGTGAGCAATACGAAGTCATTCATGTCGGCAAAGTCTACGACGTTGAAGTAGATACCTTTGCCTCAACGCCAGAAGAATGTGCCGAGCAAATCATCGCTTTCTACACAAATCAACAGCCCAGCGCATTCAAGCATTTGTAAAGTCGTCAACAGCGAGGTAACAAGGCGCTGCACCCGAGTACCTACAGGCCGCTCGTTCCTCGCTCCCTTTCAGTGTCGGGTGAGCTTAGTCGTTGTACGACAATTGCAGTGACGAAAAGGGATAGGCTTATCAGTCCATCTGACGTGTCTCAATAGCCCCCTGACCTTGTGGGAAAGCCATTATGAGACATCGAATGAGACACGTTTTCTCTATGTCTTGAAAGGCATACCTTCTGACAAATTTGCATGTACTTCATGAGATTAAGGTGGGTTGGTATTCAGAATCCCTCTATTGTTTTTGGTTGGATATCACGGTGTCGTAAGGCTTGCCGTCTCCGGGTCGTAGCGAAATTGATCGATTGTTCCTTCTTTTATTTTTTCAATAGTCTCCTCGATCACTCCCAACGGCACCAGGAACCACTCCTTGGGCTTCACTGGTATGCCAAAGCGGTCTTGCAGTTCCACTTCCAATCGGGCGCTGCTAAAAAACTTCTGAAGGAGTGCCTCAAGCTTCTGGGGGTTGATGCCTGCTAGCTTAAAACTTGCAACAATTTCTACGCCTGCTAATAGGTAGGTAGGATCGTTCTTCGCGTTAGCTACTCGCTTTTTTACGTCGCCTGTGGTCACGCCAATCTTATGAATGGCAGACCGATGCTCAGTAATGAACGGATCGTCTGAGTTGCTCCGCAGAACATAGATATAACCGGTTTTTAAGTCGTCTGCTGCTTCAGTGCCTGAAAACAGTGGGCCAAGCTCTGGAGTGGTAATGCGACGGCTGACTTTGTCTTTATTCAAAGCCCTCTGTAGAGATCGCAGCAGCAGATCGCTCTCGGTCGCGTTGTCATAAACCACCCTTAGCCTTCGGTCTGGACGGCCATGATCGCCGACAAACGGGTCGCCCAGATCGGCTACTGTTACCTTCTGGCCATCGAGGATGAATAGATCGCCTTGATTGATTTCTGCGTTGTCCTGGTATTTTATGGTTTGCCTCATTCCTGTCTCTAGGTCATGCTGCACTTTGGCAAAGAGAGGTTTGAAGTTATCGAAGTCTTTGCAGGGAATCCGTTGCGCGATCTCCTCTGCGGCTTTAATTTCCTGACGAGATCGTACATGAGTGAGCCGGGTAACGTCACTCTCCAGGTCTGTATCGACGCCCAGGGAAGCCAACAGCGCTTCATCGGTCAGCTCGTCTGCCATAGTCAGGCTGGCTTCAGCTTCAGCATCTAATAGTCCGTGTGAATCTAGCGATTTTAAGACTTCTCTACATTCTTCGGAGGCTCGCAGTCGGTCTAGCCGCACTGCATAGAGCCGCTCGAAGATATCGCCGTCCTCGCCATGCTGGGGCAGTCTTCCCTGTTCTTCGACAAAGCGTTCGATCTCTTCAAAGCCTGCAATAATCCGTTCTTCTCTGGCGGAGAGTTTTTTAGATTCGGCAGGCGCGGTATCTATGCCCAATTCACCCAGCAAGTCCCGGTCGGCGTCTGTTATCTGATTAGGCATCGTTCTCCTCTCTTGCTTTGCGTTGTAGGAAGGCCACCCCTTCGGCCATCCGTTTTTCCCAGGGGTCTACCGCTGTCAGAGAAGGCAGTCGTCCTTTCTCCTGTTTGAAACGAAGCGCCCGTTTTGCTAGTTCCCGAGCATCTTCTACAGTCAGGTTTATTCGCTTGGCCGCAATTACGGCTGCGACCTGCTTTAGTCGTTCTTCGCTCATGGACTTGGCGAGAATAGCATAGGCTTCGCCAAAGGGATTAATACGGTCGATTAAATCCATGTCGAGGTCTGTGACGGATAGTGCGAACTGGCGTACTCCATCGATGAGCGCAGTATTTTTTGTAGTCTCATCTCCGCCTTCACTACGCTTTTCGTCCATCATCTTCTTGGCTTGTTGGACGACGTTGAGCGCAGCGATCGCATGTTGACGGACGGCTTCTTGATCTTCTTCTTCTAGGTCTGGGAATTTCTCTTTGATGATTTTGCCCATACGAACTTGAGTCAGTTCCTCCGGCACCAGCTCCTCATCGAACAGACCGCGTTCGACGGTTGGCCTGTCTTGGACAAAGGCAGTTACTAGGTCGGTCAAATCCTCGCGGCAGATGCGCTCGGCTTCTGGGCTTTTAGGTTCAGCTAGCCCTGTAATTTCCATTTGAATGAGGCCAGTATCTGGATTGATGCCCGCGTTGCACCGACCGGGATCGTAGCCTTCTTCCCCGTAGTCGAAGCCGGGAGTCGCTTCATTATTAGGATGCTTGGGTTTGAATTCAAAGCGTGGCGCGAGCACCTGTTCCATCAGCAGACTAGCCGCGATCGCTTTGAGCGTATCGTTTACCGCCTCTGTAACAGCCGCTTCGCTGGCGTCTGGCTCGGCAATCAGGTTAGTGAATCGGGCGCGGGTCTTTCCAGGTGCGTCTCGGGTGGCACGACCAATGATTTGGACAATCTCCGTCAAGCTGGAGCGGTAGCCAATCGTCAGGGCGTGCTCGCACCAAATCCAGTCAAAGCCTTCTTTTGCCATCCCAAGGGCAATGATGATATCGACATGGTCGCGGTTGTTCTTATGTGCTGAGTCTTTCAGTGCGGTGGAGACTTTATCTCGCTTGCTTGAATCATCGTCTACCAGGTCAGCGATTTTGAGAATCGTGCCATCGGCGATTTTCACGAGCTGAAAGCCGGTCTCTGGGTCGATGCCCTGCCATTCGCCCAGTTCATCAATGATGTGCTCTACTTCGCGGATCTTATCTTTGGTGCTCTCGCGTGAGTTGACGTTTGGAATATGCAGAATGGTTTTTTCTTTTGGGTTCAGCACCTGCATAATCTCGTCGGCGTAGCTGCCAGCGTAGAAGTAGTAGCCGATGTCGAGCTGTTTAAGGTGTTGATAGCCGTTTAGCTGTTCGTAGTAGGTGTAAGTAACGGTATCGAACCGGGATTCATCTTCGGGGTGCAGGACGGCCTCTGCATCGCCGCGAAAGTACGAACCGGTCATCGCAACGATATGCGTTTTATCACGGGTCATGAGCTGGCGGATGTGATCGCCTAGTTTATTGTCTGGGTTAGCCGAAACATGGTGAAACTCATCGACTGCGATCAGGCGCTCGTCAAAGGCTTCTATACCAAACTTGTCTACAGCGAAGCGAAATGTGGCATGGGTGCAGACCAGTATCTTGTCGTCGCTATCAAGAAACTTTTTTACTGCGTCTACTTTGCCACCGTCTGCACCAGGTGCATCACAGAGGTTCCATCTAGGATCAACATGCCAATCGGCCCAGAAACCGAACTGGCTCAGCGGCTCGTTATGAAAACTGGAGCCAATTGATTTCTCGGGGACGACGATGATGGCCTGTTTCCGATCTTGGTTCTCTAGCTTGTCTAAAGCGATGAACATGAGCGCTCGGCTCTTGCCAGAGGCGGGGGGCGATTTGATGAGCAGATAGGGTTCACCACGCTTTTGGTAGGCGCGTTCTTGCATGGGGCGCATACCGAGGGCATTCGGGTGAGTAGAGGTGCCTTTTTGGGCATAGGTGACGGAAACGGCAGGAATAGAAATAGGGTTACTCATAGAAATATTTTTAGAGTTTTTTGTGTTAGAGCTGCTTTAAAAGTTCTGTAGGAGAGTAAATAGGAAGATTGCTATTGCTGAAGTCTTTAGGATCTCGGGTAACAATCGCATCGAGTTGATCTAAGGTTGCGCAGGCGAGTTGGATGCTGTCTTCAAAGTCTTTCAGGCCAAGGCTGAGACCCGTTTCAATCGTCTGGCGATCAACGGCACAAAATTGGAGGCCAATTAGTAGCCGATGAATGGCAGCAAGGGCGACTTCACGACCTTCAAGTTTACGGATAATGTAAAAGATATTGGTAATGGTGGTAGCGGCGATATAACCCACTAAATTGCCACGTTCAATTTGCTCGAACAGGAGAGTTGCGTTCTCGACAAAGGGTTGTCGCTCTAGGATGAGGTCTAAGACGATGTTGGTGTCGATGAGAATTTTCACGGGCGGGCTTACTGATATTTTTGGGTTAGGTAGTCGGTATAGTCTGTTTGCAATTCTGGATCGCTTGGGGCGGGTTCAGGATGTTTGGCGATGCCTCGCAGTCCGGTTAGGGTGCCGGGGGGGATGAGTTGGGGTTGACGGGAGGGGAGTTGTTTTTGATGGAGAAATTCGGCGAAGTGAAGGACTTCGTTGATTTGTTCTTCTGGAAGCGTTTGGATGAGCTGGTAGAGTTTTTCGGCGGCTGTCATGGTGCTTTGGGGGGTGAGTGGGGTGAGATGGGCTAAGGGCTAAGTTTTGCGTTTGGCTGGCTTTTTCGATGATGTCTGTTGGCTGGTCATTTTGGTGTAAAGCTCAAATAATTTTTCTAGCCGCTCTGTGTCGTTTTTGAAACGGCGACCGATGTAGATGCGCTCTAGTACTTCGTCGTTGCGATCATGCGCTTCTCGCAGGTTGGCGGGCATTTTCTCTGGGGCATAGAGGTCAGCGATGGTTGCTGGGAAATGGGCTTCGCGCGCTAGTAGGATGTCTTCGGCACAGCGGGTGAGGTCGTTTTTGTTTTTCTCGGTAAGCGTGGGGACGGGGAAGGTGTTCCAGCCGAGGGTGTTGGAGTAGCGATAGCGGGTTTCGAGTTTGCCGCAGACGGTGGCGATCCAGACTAGGTGGAGGCGGGAAGCGATCAGTGCCATGTTCCAGAGGGGGGCATCAAAGAGAGCGAAGGCGAGATTACTGATAATGGTTCCGGAAGGACAATACCCTACAGGTAAGTATTCACGCCCCTCTGATGAAACACTTGGCACAACAATCACCTTTTCGCTTCCATCCTGACGGATTTCTCCAAACTGATGAGGATATTTGGCTGATTGGATCGTTGCTGTTTTAGGACTTCGCAGCCTTATCTGTTGAACAGCATCAATTCGGCACTGAAGGGAAGAATTTGATTGCGCCTCGATTAAGTTGGCATCAGTGATCCAAAGACAATAGCGCAGGAGACTACGGATAAATTCGGCTGATCCATAAATACGCTTGACAAATTTCCTTCTCTGAACCGTTGTAAGATTAAGAGCTTTTACATCGTCCCAAGAAAGAAGTAGGTATCCACCATCGGTTGGTTGATTGCCTTTAGTCATCTTGTGAAGATTACTACTTGGAATAGATCGCTTTTCCACCGTTACATACGGTCCAGCTACCAGATAGCTATTGATACAGCTGACCTTTCTTTCAACCACCCCACTATCGTCTATCACTGAAAATAATTGCCGTGTGTTGCCTGCATGATCAGAAATTCCAACAATAACCACTGTTACACCAGCATTATGACTTGCTAGATTTGCCCATTTGAAAGAGGTATGAGCAAAGGCGATTTCATGATTCGTCTTAAAAATTAGTGGCCACAAAATCGGCACCTGCTGTCCCTGACAGATTGAGTTGGTAGATACAAATGCAGCAACAGATCGTGTCTGTGTACCATAATCCGCCGCCTTCATAAACCAACCCGAAACATAATCGAGCGACTTCCACAATTTGGTGCGTCCATCAAAAATGCGTTTCAGATCGTCCTTTTGCTCGTTAGATTGCCAAGTCGATCCAAGATAGGGCGGATTCCCACAGATATAAGTCTCCCCACCCTCATTCTCAAAATCAATCTCTGTCTGATCCAACGGCGTACTAAACAAATCCTCCGCCACCAACTTCACCCCCGTCCCGGTCGGTGGACAAAGACTCAACCAATCCAACCGCAACGCATTACCGCAGGTAATCCAGTTATCATCCTTCAGTGGCAAAAACAGCATCCTCGCTTCCTGCTGCCCCAGATAAAGCATATTGCATTGATACTCCGCAATCACCAACGCCAGACGGGCAATCTCAGCCGAAAAGTGGCGTAGCTCAATCCCCCGAAAATTCGTCAGCGGAATGGCCGTGCGAAGATTTTCCTCACCCCGCCGCCGATTAATCTCCGCCTCAATCTTACGCATCTCCTTATAGGCAATCACCAAAAAGTTCCCCGACCCACAGGCCGGATCAAACACTCGAATCCGCGCCAACCGTTGCCGCAAATTCAACAACTTGCGGGCATTCTCTCCCGCCACCTCAAGCTGCCCACGCAACTCATCCAAAAACAGCGGATTCAACACCTTGAGAATATTCGGCACACTCGTATAGTGCATCCCCAAAGCACCGCGCTCCTCATCATCCGCCACCGCCTGAATCATCGACCCAAAGATATCTGGATTAATCTTCGTCCAGTCAAGATTGCCAACATGTATGAGGTAAGAGCGGGCAATCCTGCTAAACCGAGGCACCTCCACACTGCCAGAAAACAAACCACCATTCGCATAGGGAAACTGATCAGCCCAACTACGAATCTGAGCCGACTCCCGTGCTTCAAGCGGAGTACTCATCGCCCGAAACAGCTCAGATAGCACCTCGTGCGTATTAGAGGAATCACTCGCACTCATCTGAACAACAGTCGCAGTGAACAAACCATCACTGTGAAAGATGTTCGTATCCTCAGCAAAAAAGCAGAAGATCAGCCGCGCCATGAAATGATTCAGATCTTCTCGGCGCTCCGCCTTATCCCAGTCTGGATTCTCTTTTAGTAGCTCTACATAGAGACGATTCAGTCGCCCAGTCGCCTTGATATCAAAAGCATTTTCACGAATCTGCTTGACTGTCGTAATACCGGCCAGCGGCAGGAAAAAACCAAAATGGTCATGAAAGTCGGGATAATTGCAGGCAACCGTCTCTCCATCGCCCAGGTTTTCAGCCTCAAAGCTTTTTCCATCGGTAGCCAGAATAAATTTAGCTTTGTATTTTTTTGTCGCTGCACTCTCTCGCAAGGCGGTGAGCGTAGAAGCCACATCGCCTTCTGAGCAAACCTTTAAGTGAATATGATTACGCTGAAGGACACCGCCCAGGTCAGATTGGTTTGAGCTACCTTTCTTACTCTTCAGCTTTTTGATCGTCGTTGTCTTGTTACCAAAAGACTCCAGGAAGGCAAAAGGAAATTCTTCAGGGTCAAAAGGCGCTTCGGCGAGCTGGGAAACGGCTTCTTCAATTTCAACTGCATTCATGGTCTGATTATCAGTAGCTCAAAGGCTTGATTATCACCTATCAAGGCAATTTGATGAGGCTGATCTGACTTTTGCTCATGAGAAGTAACCCTCTACTCATGGCGCAAATGCCATAAGCCACTGATGCGCTCCTTCAGTACGCTAACCCGGTCGGCATTACTGGACTGTTGCCATCAGCTTTTACATTCAGGCTTCTCGGCCATACAAGCCCGCTAGCAAGTTCAAAATCTGAAAGGCTTGACCTAACTCATCCCACAAAATGGAGCGATCGCCTCCACAGAGCGAGACTGATACAGCCCTGAAAGCGACCGTAAATCCTACTGCTGTAGTCTCCAGCCTAATCGACTATGGCTAACAGCCTAACCGCTCCGAAGGGTCTTGCTGATTCAGCACAGGCCTAAAACAGCGGTATGAGAACGCCTCTGCACGGGTCAGATTCGCTTCATCAATCGCTATCCACTCCAGTCGCCAGTCCGTTCCATAGTGAGCTAGCAGCTTCGGCAAGATGTGATGCCGCTGCCAGCGCTGCTTCAGGTTCTTAGTCTGGCCGACATACACTACTCTCTTACCGTGCCATACTCGGTAAATCGCGCTGATTGACGGTAGATTCAGTAGATCAGTCATCGTTCTCAGCAGCTTGATCCATCGCTACCCGCTCAGGCGAGAAGGTTAGGACTTTGAGCTGGCTTCTCTTTGCGCTTTGCTGTGCCTCAGCTAGCGACTCCAGCTCGGTCACTTTAATTCCCAGCCACTCGCCATCACGACGCAACCGAGTAAGCATATACTCCCATGCTTTTCTCGTCCTAAAGTCTCGGTTCTTTACTAGCGTCGGATACTGCTTTTTCAAGGCAGATGTCGTCGCTGCCCCAGAGATGGCATAGCACTCTTGCTTGATCGCGATCAGCTTCATCTGCCCGATGCTGATCGCACCTTTTGTAATGGGCTTTTTCTTCTTAGCCATTGAAACGCTTCTCTAATGCGTCTAACTTCGCGCCTGACATAGCTTTGTAGATCTCCTTCACCTGCTGACGCACTTCTGGGCTAGCAGACTCTATCGCTTTAAGCACTAGGTCACGCTGTCGGCGATAGCGTTCGTTCCACGACTTATACATCGCCTGAGAACGCTTCAGGGTTTTAGTCGCTTCATGGATCATCGCTAGGTCTACGCCTGAGTCTAACCCTAGCAACTCGGCTAGAGACCGCGAAAACCTTGCAAATGGCGTATTGCTTCTACCTTGGATTAGCGCTATGTTCTCGTCTCGCAAGGCTTGAATGATGACATCGGCAGCACCTTGAACCGCTGCTTTATTCTCTTTGGGTGTCACGTTGCCGTAATTCTGGCGGTGCTGCTCCAGTAGGGCGTCGTAGTTCGTTGCTCTATGACGCAAGAAGTTGAAGGCTTGACGACGGTTGTAATTATCTGGCACCTGGGCCAGAAGTTCAGGATTAACGAGTCTAACTGAACTTCTTATCCGTTGCTCTGTCGTCTGCTGAGTAACCATCGATCGCGTTTTAATGTTAACGAATCTTACTTCACACCATTGAGATTTCAGGACAGCGCTGAAGATGGAATAAAGGTAGACTCTATCGTTTCTTGTCTATGTTCTAACTTATCTACAACGCCAGCGCCTACAGTCTGTGCCAATTAAGGCTATAAGCTTCAACCGTTCTTGATTCAAGCTAAACAATCCAGCCACATTTCTTTTCCACAGAAAGGTTTCCCGTATCGACACCTACACTTCTATTCCGCGATCGCGCTTTTTACCCTTCTGCCTTTGACGCTGCTCCGACTGTTCCTGACGCTTGACCTTTTATCAATGCATTCATGCTGAGTCCAGGTCGTTTTACGATGCCTGCTTCCACTGCGCCTGAAGCTGAGCTATCCAGGCGCGAGTGCCAAAAATGCCTGCCAACAAACTAGGAACATGGAGATCCACATCCAATAACTCCCAATGGAGACCATCACCTGAAGGCGTCAGCTCTATCTCGCTTAAGGCTGCGACCGGGGCACCCGATATCCCTTGGGCTATCTGAGACGGAAAGCTAAAGGTCGCTCCATTTTTTAGCGCTATAACCACTAAACCACTCGCTACATCATAGTGAGCCGATTTGGCTCGGGGTTCTATGGAATTCGCAATCTCTGATGCTCTGCTCGCTCGTTCTATTTGAGCGCTTAATTCGGCTTCATCAAAAATGGACTCAGCCATACATTTCCCTCCACTTATCTAGCAGGTCATCTTGATGGTCTAAAACAAGCTTGAGTGCTTTTTTTATGTCGGCGCGGGGCATCTGTTCTACTTCTAGCAGTTCGGGGATGTCTGTCTCTAAACTAATTTTGACTTACATCTCCATCCCGAGATCGAGGCTACGGCGCTGCGCTTTTTCAACCACCATTCGCGCCTTCGCCAGCACTTCCATCGCATACGTCACACCCGCTTCCTTACCCTGCGTCTGCTTTAGCTGCTGGGCAACCGGCCCCTGTAGCAAAATGCTGCCGACCTGCCTGATCTCATCATCGCTCAGTCGCTTGCCACCACGCTCAGTCAGCAGGTCGCTCATCAGTTGACGTACCACCAGGAGATCGCACTCATACACGCTCTTACCCACGAACTTCGCCGCATACTGCTGGTAAATCTGACGGCGACGACGGCGCTTATCCTCTTGCTCTGACGCCTGCTTTTTCTCTATCAGCGGCTCTGACACTTTCGCCTCGGCAATTTGATCTTGGTAACGCGCTAAGTCATTAGGGGCAATTTTGCTCAGGATCACTTCAGCCACGTCAGCAGCCTGCACTGACTGGCCCTGGCCAACGGCGGGTTCACTTACGCTATTCAGTCGTCGTTTAGCTTTTTGCTCAAGCGATCCATCGAGTCGATCAACTGCTCCTGCTGTAAGCTCCAACTGCTCAGCGCCGCTGACAATCGCGTCAGCTGCTTCTCCAAGGCGCTCGGCTTGCCCTTCGAGTTCCTCGGTTTCATGGCGTTCCTCAATTCCTGCGACCACAGCCCTAACATCTGAGACATACTCCGGCGTGACGCCGCTTGCTCTGCTCTCAGCTGGCTCACTTCTTGCTTCAACTCTCGGATCTCTTCGTACAGCGGCGCGGTGGCCGACTGCAACGCATTCTCCAGCGCAATCGCCAACGTATTCGGATTGATCTGCACCTCGTACGTCTCGGGTGGCGTTGGCGGTTTTCTGACTTTGGGCATCGGGGTTCACCAGATTAAATAACGACAGGTAGTCACTCGGATTGTTCTTGGCAGCGCTCCGCTGCACTTTTTGGTAGAGCTTTTCTTTGTCAGCGGTGTACAGACTCAGACCGTACTTCGCCCTGGATACAGCCACATACAGCCCCTCTTTACTCACGGTGCTGTCGATGGTTGCCAGCACTCGCTCAGCCGTCTTCCCCTGACTGCTGTAGGTGGTACTCACCAGCGCGTAGTCCAGATACTGCTGACCGCTTAGGTCGAGCGTTGTGGTTTCGCCTTTTGCATTGATTAGCGTGGCTGTGCCTTTGGCGTCTACTCGCTCAACGGTGACCAGCTGTCCGTTGCGGACACCTTTGACCGCTTCGTTGCGTGTCCATCGCAGCTGCTCGCCTTTGGCAACCGCAATCTGCTGGACTTCGTAGGTTGTTTTATCCGCGCAGGTCGCTGGGTCAAACGAGAAGGTTTTACCGTCTGGCCCTTGCAGCGTTAGCCGGTTGTTCTCCAGATCTTTGACGATGACGCGGTACTGTTCTCGGCGCTGCATCCCGTAGCGGCGGTAGTCCTTCACCGGCACCACCACATCGTTTAGCTCATAGGCGCAGGCATACTTCAGCTGTGCGGCTGTGAGATCGCGTGACCTCAACGAACTGAGCATGAACCTATCTGGCCCCAAGCTGCCCTCCTGCTGCAACACCTTACGTAGCTCTGCCGTCAGCGCCAGCCGCTCTACGTTCGTACCGCTCAGTATCAGCGTCTTTGCTCTGGTTTCAACTGGCAGGCTGATGTAGTCATGCACGATGGACTGATGCCGCTGTTCTTCGCTTTTCTGCTCATGCACCATTCCGGCTCGCTCTAGCTGTGTCAGTCCTTCAACAGGTTCACCGGCAGCGAGGCACACAACCGCTGTTTTGAGCGCGGCGGTTTTCTGTCTGCGTGACTCTTCCAGGTAGCAGGTTTTCATGCCCGCTGACTGGAGTGAACGGAACGGGTTTCCCGCTTCAACGGCAGAGAGCTGGCGGGTATCGCCAACGAGGATAACTCGGGCATCATTTTGCTGTGCTTTTGTCAGCAGCGCGTGGGCATCTTTGGCGCTCAGTAGACCGGCTTCATCAACGATCCAGATGGCTTTCTTTGAGCTGCGTTTGGTGTCCTTGCTATGCAGCAATCTGGCGACGGTGATGCTCTCGATGTGAGCTTCTTCAGAAAGCACGTTTGCGGCCTGGGCGCTGGGCGCGTAGCCGGTGACGTCATAGCCTTGTTCTGTGGCGAGCTGAGTCAGCAGGTTCAGGCTGTAGGTTTTACCCGCTCCAGCCACCCCTTGCCATGCCATGAACTGATCGCGGCTGGTCGCCGTGTCGAGGAGGGCTTTATATTGGCCGATGGTCAGTGTGGTTTCTGCTTGTGTGAGTTGGAGAACGTCTACGGGAGTAGAGATTGCTTCGACCTGGTTCTGACCACTTTCCATGATCGCTATCGTCTCTAGCTCGCGGGAGATCGCTTCCGCTGTCGTAAAGCGGTCTTTTGCTGCGACTAATCCAGCCGCTGTCATTGCACTTTGCAGCTCTGCAAATGACTGCTCGCCCAGGTGATGTTCGAGCGCAAACCGCTCTGCTTTTTCTCGTCTGAATACGCTTTCTCGTTCGGCGGCATGGGCAATGCCTGCGCTGGCAGATTGAACGGCTTGGGGCTGGGGTCTAGTGGGACTGTTATCAGCGGTCTGTTCTGGAATATCTGGTAGGTGACTCTGGCTCTGCGCGATCGCTTTTTCCCACCCCACCAGCAGCACGTCTCGCGGCACTGTTTTCTTGCGCAAACGGGTGGCTAGTGTGGCCTGTTTTTTCTGCTTTGGATGCAGCGGTTTGCCGCCTTGTTCTTTCAGCGCGGCTTCCCATCTCTTGATGTAGTTTTCTATCTGCTGGCTGCGTGTACTGAACAGATCTAAGAGCGGTTTTTCGTAGCCTTTGCACTCGAATAATCCGTTCCCTTGTGGTTCGATTTCGTAGCCTAATTTTTGCAGTTGGTGGGCTAGTTCGTTTTGGTAAATTTCGCCCAGCAGCTTAACGTTATTCAGCGCTTCGTCGTTGCTAATGCTTTGCCACTTACCGTTCTCTAGTTGAGTGGCGTTGATGACGACGCAGTGCGTGTGTAGTTGTGGGTCTTGTTCGCGGCTGGTTTCGTGGCGAAAGGTGGCGGCAATTAGGTTGCCGGTGGTGACGCGTTCGCGGATGCCGGGGCCGCGTCTTACTCGGGTCTGCGCGTAGCGGTTTTCGAGGACGCCCAGAGCAATTTTTACGGCGTTGTCGTGGGCAGAGATCACGCGCTTATCTTTTTGGATTAACGCGGCGATGCTGACGCTCTTCGGGGCGCTGAAGGTGTAGTCCGTGGCGGCGCGATGGTTAGTCGGATCGATGCGTTTTGAATGGAGTGATTTTCCGTCTGGGGTTTGGCCGTGTAGGAGCTGCTGGAATATCTCCTGGTTGACGGGGCCAGTGAGGTGTAATTTTTCTGCGCCTTTGCCTTGCCAGTGGCTATCGCTTTGCTGGTTTGGATCGCCTTGCGTGTAATAGTCGTCTTTTTCGTAGTAGTTTTCCGCTTGCGCGGCACTCACGTTCGCGTTGCTGAGCATTGAGGGGCCTCTGAGGAGGATTTTCCTTTTGAGGTAGATGCGGTAATGGTTTGAGCAGTCTGCGCTTCCCAGTGTGGGAGTTTTGTCTGAATCTCTTGCGCAGCACACCCGTAACTTTATCGTGAACCCGACTGGATTGTCGATGGGTGGGCGCAGCGAATACCGACTGAATAACCCAACTCAGCCCTTCTCTCTAGCAACTACTATGGGTAACTCTGGGACACGCTGTGATGACACGGTAAGGATGCGGGTAATTCTGTCGTGCGGTCACTGGCTTGTCGAGGCTTTGCGCGTGGGATTATCTGGGCAAGGAAGACACGCTATTGTCGGACCAAAGTCCAGACCTCAGTTCGGACTCAGTACGGACCCAGTACGGACTCGGGTACGAACCAAAGTACGGACTCGGGTACGAACCAAAGTACGGACTCGGGTACGAACCAAAGTACGGACTCGGGTACGAACCAAAGTACGAACCAAAGTACGAACTAAGTACGAACTAAGTACGAACCAAGTACGAACCAAGTACGCCATCGAGAATATAGGGTGTTCGCCACTCAATTTCCACTCAATTCACACCGATGCTCTATCTAGTCATCACTGAATACAGCACAGCGGTTTAAACATTCACAGCTAAGCGCACTGTCTGGAAACAGCAAATCTGGCAGCAGCGTCAACGCCACAACCGGAAACTGACTAAACAGCAGCAGCTAACTGGGAAAAAGGCAGCACTGAACATGCTCAAATAACACCTTGGGTACGCCCTAGAAACAGGCGGATACTCAGCTTTTAATAGGCAGCTCGGGCACGGGCAAAGCGGTAACTCGCAAGCAGTTATCAGCGATGTAGGCAACGCCTACACGTCGAACTAGCGCTCTCAACGCCGACCGTAGGTAATCGCTGCTGACTGACAAGTACTACCCCAGTCCTCCCCATATCCATGATTGAGGTCACTATTTGTATACACAATTAGTTGAACAATTGTGTACACAATCGTTCAACCAAAGGACACACAATGGTTCAACCAAAGGACACACAATTGTTCAACCAAAGGACACACAATTGTTCAACCAAAGGACACACAATTGTTTAACTAAAGCACACACAATTGTTCAACTAAAGGACACACAATTGTTTAACTAGCGGGAAGCCTCATACGCTCGCTCGCGACAGCGACAAGGCTGACGGTGTGCGGCTTCCTTGCGGAGGTTGAGATCGAGGTCGCTACACTGATGCCGACTTTCTCACGCGGTAGTAGGTCTTCTCAAACGTCCGCCAACGACACCCACTCAGATGTCCATTCGCGACTAGCGCACTGTGAATCGCTCGCACTGAACGCCCTTCCCTGCGGTAGTGCTCTATCGTTGGCAGCAGCTGCCTAATCTGAGTAGAGGCTGTCACGGGCTCGGAAAACGTCAGTTCTATAATCTGGGGCGACGGCTCTTCCATTGGCGGCTGCGGACTGAGGACGGTAGACATTGCCACAAGCCTTCCCCAAACACTGACAGCTTCTCCCGACTGCCACGATTTATACGAACATTATTCGGATATTGCTTCGGTGTTTAGACTTGACGACGGGCTGTCTTGACTCAAGCACTCACAGCAACGCCACTCGTCCGGTTGAAAACAACGGATGCGTCAGCAGCGATGCCTCGCCACCAGTAGGGCGATACGTTGGTTGTAAACAAGATGTTGTGGCCCGAGAGAGAACGCTCAGGGCTCGACAGTGAGCGCATCGTCCTTTACGGCTGCTAGGATCTGGCCATGATCAACCGCAAAGACTATCCCTACCCGGTCAGCAAGCTCATCAGTCGAGGGCGGATTAAGACGCCTGCGCTCAAGCCCGAGGCATGGGTCAACTATGTCGCTCACTACGGCTTCGGCGAGATGGAGGCGCCGTCGCTCATCGGCTTGGCACTTGAGGAGCGTAAGTTCAATAAGAAACAGCCCAATTCGTTCTATGCGCCGATACATGCAGTCAGAGCCTTAGGTCAGCTCGGCGATATGGCGGCGGAGGATTAC